>ENA-UEOR01001114-UEOR01001114.1-human-gut-metagenome-genome-assembly--contig:-NODE-1114-length-16432-cov-7.226169_pt1 | contig 16432 bp, 17 predicted proteins | sample MGYA00242887_ERZ507890 | MGnify/ENA primary metagenome ERZ507890 (study PRJEB26167, sample SAMN06115431) | human gut metagenome | host: Homo sapiens | place: China:Guizhou | collected 2014-10-21...
GTTATAATTAACTCTTTAAATCTAATGCTTATAGCAGTTATAGCTGGATTTGATCCTCAAATTATTTTATGAGTGGGATTATTATGGGCTTCTTGGCCAGAATGGCATCCACCAATACATCCGGCTTTGCTTGTGCCACGCAGCTGCCTGCCGTGCTGGCCACGGAGCGGGCCACGCTGAGGCTCACCGCCCGGATCAGGCTCTCCCCTGTTTCCTGCACCCGCTGCGAAACGGTGTCCAGCAGCTTCTGGAGGCTGTCGCCCCGGAAGCTGAGAGCCTGGAGCATCTGGCCCGCGTCGGCGGCGTGGCTTTCCTCAATTTTCTGTTCCACCCGCTGGGTCACCCGGGGCTCGATCCACTGGGCCACAGGCTCCGTCAGGTGGTCGGCGGCCCAGGAGGCCCCCAGCAGGGCCACCACAACGATCAGCAGGCCCGCCAGGCTTTTCAGCAGGCCCCGTCTGGCACCCAGCCAGGCGGCGGCGATCAGGGCCGCCAGCACCAGGATATCGGCAAATACGGACATGGACACTCTCCTTTCGGGGTCAGGGCAGGAACACGCTGGCAGCGGCAGAGCCCGCCAGCACCGCAGAGCCATCGCTGCGCATGAGCACATCACCGGCGCTGCTGACGCCCTGCAGGGTGGCGTATTCCTTGAGGTTTTTGTTATAGATCACCAGCCGGTCGGCAAACAGCACCGCCACATACCGACCGCAGGCGGACATGCTCAGCACATCGCCGTCCAGGTCCAGGGACCCCAGCTCCTTGCCGTCGCTGTTCACCGTCACCAGGCGCAGCTGGCTGCCCACCTTGTAACGGCCCAGCAGCACGGCGGCATAGCCGTCGCCGCCCAGGCTGCACCGGCGCAGAACGCCGCCGTCATAGCTGTAGGACGCGGCGGCCCGGCCCTTCTGGTCGATGAAATGCAGGCTGTCCTCCGCCACGGCGCAGTAGCGCTTCCCTACCAGCCCCAGGTCATACACCGCCACGCCGGCCAGGTCGCAGGTGGCGTAGGCCTCCTGCCGGTCCAGCTTATACAGGACGATGCTGCTGGTGAAGGAGCCCTGGGACTGGCCCATGGTGACGGCAGCCATCTCCTTGCCGTCCCGGGACACGGAGGAGGTCATCAGAAAGCTGTCGGCAGAATGAAAGGCAAATTCCTTTACACCGTCCTCGTTGTAGACCTCCACGGCGGCCTTGTAGCCCCGCTCGTTGAGGGTCACCGCCAGGCGGCCCTCCCGGGTCAGGGTAACGGACAGAATCTCGCCGCCGCAGGTGATTTTGCGGACCAGGCCCTGGGCATTGAGGACATACACGTCGCTGCCGCCGATGTCGTAGGCGGCGGCCAGGCTGCCGGTTCCGGTCACTGTACAGGAGGTCCACTTTACAGTCTCGTTGCAGACCACCTGGCCGTCCTCCTGCATCACCAGCAGCTGGCTGTTGGTGACGATGGCCAGGCTGCCGTCCAGAGACGCGAAGCAGCTGGTGCGGTCGGCGGCGTAGTGGTACAGCTGGGCGCAGCCGGTCTCGTCCTTTTTGGCCCGGGCATAGGTCACGCTGCGGCGCAGCCCGTCGAAGGCGGTGGTATCCGTCAGGGCGGCGATGAGCACCACCGCCAGCAGCACCACGGCCACCGCCGCAAACCATATGGGCTTCAGCTCCGGCCGCTTCCGGCGCTGCACCCGGCGGGGCGCCTCCTCCTGGAGGTTGCCCTGGTCAAATTCCATCCGGTCCATTGAGTCTTTCATCTTCATACCACACCCTTGTCAGGTACAGACCTCCCGGCGGGGCGGTGGGCCCGGCCAGGGTACGGTTGCCGCTGTCCAGGATCACAGGGATCTCCTCCGTCGTCAGCTTCCCCTCCGCCGCGTAGAGCACCGTGCCGGTGATGGCCCGTACCATATTATACAAAAAGCCGTTGGCGCAGACCTTCAATTCCAAAAGGTCCCCCTGCCGCCGGACCCGGCAGTAGTGGATGGTGCGGACGGTGCTGCGGACGTTGGTGCCCACGCTGCGCACGGCGGCGAAATCGTGGGTCCCCTCGAACATCCGGGCCGCCCGGTCCATGACCTCCTCGTCCAGGCGCTTGGGGTAAAAATACGCCCTGTTCACATAAAACGGGTTCTTCACCCGGGAATTGTAGATGCGATAGGTATACTCCTTTTTGATGCAGGAGCCGATGGCGTTGAAATCCTCCGCCACCTCATAGGCCGCCTTCACCACGATGTCCTCGGGAATATGGGTGTTGACGGCGAAGGGCAGCCGGTCCACGGGAATACGAGAATTGGTGCGAAAATTGGCCACATAGTGCTCGGCGTGGACCCCGGCGTCGGTGCGGCCGCAGCCGGTGCACTTGATGGGCTCGCCGCACACCATGGACAGACCCCGCTCCAGGGTCTGGGCCACGGTGACCTCGGTTTTCTGCACCTGCCACCCATGATAGGCGGTGCCGTTGTACATCAGGATCAGTGCGATGTTGCGCATAGCGTACCTCTTTCAGATTCCCAGCCGCCCCAGGGCGATGACCCCCGCCGTCAGGGCCGCAAAGCCCGTCAGGACCCACAGGTCCGCCGGGCGGAAGCGCAGCACATGCAGGGCGGTGCGGCCTTCGCCGCCGTGGTAGCAGCGGCACTCCATGGCCGTGGCCAGCTCGTCGGCCCGGCGGAAGGCGCTGATGAACAGGGGCACCAGGATAGGCACCAGGGCCTTGGCCCGCTGGAAGATATTGCCGGATTCAAAGTCCGCGCCCCGGGCCTTCTGGGCGGACATGATCTTGTCCGTCTCCTCGATGAGGGTAGGGATAAAGCGCAGGGCGATGGACATCATCATGGCCAGCTCGTGGACGGGCAGACGCAGCTTCTTCAGAGGGGACAGCAGGCTCTCCAGTCCGTCCGTCAGGGAGATGGGGCTGGTGGTGTAGGTCAGCAGGAAGGTGCCCATGATGAGCATCACGATCCGCAGCACCATGAAGATGGCGGAGCGCAGACCCTCCTGGGAGATATGGCTCAGCAGCCAGCCGGCGCCCAGGGGGGTACCGCTGGTGAAGAACAGGTTCATAATGGCCGTGAAGGCCACGATGACCCAGATGGGCTTCAGGCCCCGGGTCAGGGACCGGAAGGGCACCCGGGAGACGATGATGCACAGGGCCAGCAGCGCCGTCACGATGGCGTAGGTCACCACCCCCTGGGCGTTGAACAGGGCCACAATGTACAGGATCACCGCCAGGAGCTTGGTGCGGGGGTCCAGCCGGTGGATGAAGGTATTGCCCGGGAAAAACTGGCCCAGGGTGATATCTCTCAGCATACGCCCGCCTCCCCTCTTATGGAGAGCAGGGCCTGCTCCAGCTCGTCCACGGTGTAGACCGCGGTGTCGATGTTCAGGCCCATGCGGCGCAGGGTCAGGGCGATCTTGGTGGCCTGGGGCACGTCCAGGCCCACTTCCTCCAGGTCGGAGGCCCGCCGGAATACCTGGCGGGGCGTGCCGTCCATATACACATGACTGCCCCGCAGCACCAGGATGCGGTCCACGTTGCAGGCGATCTCCTCCATGCTGTGGCTCACCAGGATAACGGTGGTGCCCCGCTTGCGGTGATAGGCCCGGATCTGGGCCAGAATGGCCTCCCGGCCCCGGGGGTCCAGCCCCGCCGTGGGCTCGTCCAGGATCAGGACCTTGGGCTCCATGGCGATGACCCCGGCGATGGCCACCCGGCGCTTCTGTCCGCCGGAGAGCTCAAAGGGGGACTTTTCCAGCTGGTCCTCCGTCAGGCCCACCAGGGCCGCGGATTCCCGGACCCGGCGGTCGATCTCGTCCCGGTCCAGGCCCATGTTGCCGGGGCCGTAGGCAATGTCCTTGTACACCGTTTCCTCAAACAGCTGGTACTCCGGGTACTGGAACACCAGGCCCACCTGGAAGCGGACCTGTCGGATTTTCTTGGGCTCGGCCCAGATGTCCTTTCCGTCCAGCAGGATGCGGCCCTGGGTGGGGCGCAGCAGTCCGTTGAGGTGCTGGATCAGGGTGGACTTGCCGGAGCCGGTGTGGCCAATGATGCCCAGGAACTCGCCGGGCATGATATCGAGGCTGACATCCTCCACCGCGCTGCGCTGGAACGGAGTCCCGGCGCTGTAGGTGTGGGTCAGGTGTTCTATACGAATGATCGGTTCCAACTCTGCTTACTTCCCTTCCGCGCCATGGAGCGCCTGGAATATGGCGCGGGCACACTCATCAACCGTGATCGCCGTCAAGGGCAGATCCATGCCGTGCCGGTTCAGCCGGCGCAGCAGCTCCACCGTATCCGGGGCCGCCAGGCCCAGGGCCTGCAGCTCCTCCACCCGGGAGAAAATTTCCCGGGGCGCGCCGTCCATGGCCACCACGCCGTCGTTCATGACGATGACCCGGTCGGCGTCCTCCGCCTCGGACATATGGTGGGTGATGTGCACCACGGTGATGCCCCGCTCCCGGTTCAGCCGGTGAACGGTGTCCAGCACCTCCCGGCGGCCGGAGGGGTCCAGCATGGCCGTGGCCTCGTCCAGGACGATACACTCCGGCTCCATGGCGATGACGCCGGCGATGGCCACCCGCTGCTTCTGTCCGCCGGACAGCAGGTGCGGGGCGTGGCGGGTGAACTCCGTCATGCCCACCGCCGCCAGGGCGTCGTCCACCCGGCGGCGGATCTCCGCCGTGGGGACCCCCAGGTTTTCCGGGGCGAAGGCAACATCCTCCTCCACCACGTTGGCCACGATCTGGTTATCCGGGTTCTGGAACACCATGCCCACCCGGCGGCGGATCTCCAGCAGGAGCTCCTCCTTTTTCGTGTCCATGCCCTCCACATACACCGCGCCGCCGGAGGGCAGCAGCACGGCGTTCATATGCTTGGCCAGGGTGGATTTGCCGGAGCCGTTGTGGCCCAGCACCACCACAAAGCTGCCCTTTTCGATGGACAGGGTCACATTGTCCAGGGCGGTGGTCCGGCGCTGGCCCTCCTCCACCGGGTAGGAAAAGGAGAGGGCGTCGGTCTGAATCATTGGCTGCATTGCTTTGTCTCTTTTCTGCGAAATTTTATTTGCTCATCCAGCGGCCGGTGGCCCCGCAGGGCAGCGCCATGCCGGAATCCGTGCACGGCAGGCCCAGCTCGTCCCAGGTGACGTGTCCGCCGAAGCGGCGGCCCACCAGCATTTGCAGGATATAGCCCAGCACCGACGGGGCCAGGCCCGTGGTGTAGGAGTTCAGGATCACAAACAGGGGCTTATCGGACAGCACCCGGGCGCACAGCTTCACGAAGGGATAGAGATTCTCCTCCAGCTTCCACACCTCGCCGCTGGGACCCCGGCCATAGCTGGGGGGGTCCATGATGATGGCGTCATAGGTCTTGCCCCGGCGAATCTCACGCTCCACGAACTTGGCGCAGTCGTCCACGATCCAGCGGATGGGGGCATCCTGCAGGCCGGAGACCCGGGCGTTTTCCTTGGCCCAGGCCACCATGCCCTTGGCGGCGTCCACATGGCAGACGCTGGCCCCGGCGGCGGCGCAGGCCACCGTGGCCCCGCCGGTATAGGCGAACAGGTTCAGCACCCGGATGGGGCGGCCCGCCCGGCGAATCTGGTCCATGGCAAAGTCCCAGTTGGCGGCCTGCTCCGGGAACAGGCCCGTGTGCTTGAAGTTCATGGGCTTGACCTGGAAGCGGAGGTTTTTATAGGCGATGGGCCAGCTCTCCGGCAGCTTGTTCTTGTCCCAGTGGCCGCCGCCGGTGCTGGAGCGGCTGTAGCGGGCGTTGGCCGTGCGCCAGCCCCGGTTCTTCCGGTCCGACTCCCAGATGGCCTGGGGGTCCGGCCGCACCAGAATCTGGTCGCCCCAGCGCTCCAGCTTTTCTCCGCCGCCGCAGTCCAGCAGCTCATAATCCTTCCAGCCATCCGCGATCCACATAATGGGTATACCTCCGCACATTAAATCAACCCATTATACAATAGACCCGTCCCAGCGTCAAGTGCGGCTTTGGGGCGCAAATTGTGAAAAAATTGTGACCGGAAGCGGGCGGAACCCTTGACAACGGCCAGATCTGTGGTAAAATACAGGACGTCAAAGGCAATGACGAGAAGAATCTGCCGCGGAGTGCGCCGCAAGCGAGGCGGGAAAGGGTGTGAGCCCGCCGGGTCACAGGGCAGAGGGCCGTCTCCGAGCCGGCGGCGACGAGCCGCACGCCCCATCCCCGTTACCGGATGACTGAGACGACGGCCGCGGCCGTTAATTAGGGTGGTACCGTGAAGCATCGCTTCGCCCCTATGTGGGGCGGGGCGTTTTTGTTTATCAGGAGGCGATTATGGAGCGGCGTATAATTGATATGGAGAAGGACCCCCGGCGGGAGCAGTTTCAGCTGTTCAGCGGCTACGCTTTCCCCTATGCCGGGGTAACGGTGCAGCTGGATGTGACGGCCCTGGAGCTGCGGCTGCGGGCGGAGCACAAGCCTATCTTCCTGACCATGCTGTATGTCATTCACCGGGCGGTGAACCGGGTGCCGGAGCTGCGGCGGCGCATTGAGGACGGCCAGGTGGTAGAGTATGACGAGTGCCCGGTATCCTTCACCGAGATGAAGCCAGACGGCAGCTATGCCTATTGCCGGATGGAGTCGGCCCGGGTGCCCTATGAGGACTACATCGCCATGGGACGCGTGCAGCAGGCGGCGGCCCGGCAGGGCGGCACCATCGAAACGGACCGCCGGGCGGAAAGCCCCAGCATCTTTGCCTCCTGCCTGCCGTGGCTGAACTACACGTCCCTGACCCACCCGGCCTGCACTCCGGCGGACAGCAACGTCCGGGTCAGCTGGGGGCAGCTGTTCATGCGATGCGGCATGACCCAGCTGTCTGTATCCATCCAAGTCCACCACGCCCTGGCGGACGGATGGCACATCGCGCAGTTTTACCGGGCCCTGGAGGAGGAGATCGCCGCCCTGTGCCCCACAGAAGAAAATCAGTAAAATACATTTGAGATAAAGGAGTAATGAACCATGTCCCATCCCTATCACGGCCTGAACGAGCTGCGGGAAATGTTCCTGAAGTTCTTTGAAACCAAAGGCCACCTGCGTCTGCCCAGCTTTTCCCTGGTGCCCCAGAACGACAAATCCATCCTGCTCATCAACGCCGGTATGACTCCCATGAAGCCCTGGTTCAAGGGCGAGGAGGAGCCCCCCTGCCACCGGGTTTGCACCTGTCAGAAGTGCATCCGCACCGGCGATATCGACAACGTGGGCAAAACCGCCCGCCACGGCACCTATTTCGAGATGCTGGGCAACTTCTCCTTCGGCGACTATTTCAAGCACGAGGCCATCGCCTGGAGCTGGGAATTCCTGACCAGCCCTCAGTGGGTGGGCCTGGAGGCCGACCGGCTGTACCCCTCCATCTATCTGGACGATGACGAGGCCTTCGACATCTGGAACAAGGAGATCGGCATTCCCAAGGAGCGCATTTTCCGCTTCGGCAAGGAGGACAACTTCTGGGAGCACGGCTCCGGCCCCTGCGGCCCCTGCTCCGAGATCTACTATGACCGCGGCCCCGAGTACGGCTGCGGCAAGCCCGGGTGCACCGTGGGCTGCGACTGCGACCGGTATATCGAGATCTGGAACAACGTGTTCTCCCAGTTTGACAACGACGGACAGGGCCACTATACCGAGCTGAAGCAGAAGAACATCGACACCGGCATGGGTCTGGAGCGTCTGGCCTGCGTGTGCCAGAATGTGGAGAGCCTGTTCGACGTGGACACCGTGATGAACATCACCCACAAGGTGTCCCAGCTCACCGGCGCTCACTACGGCGAGACGGAAAAGCGGGATGTGTCCCTGCGGGTCATCACCGACCACATCCGCTCCGCCACCTTCATGATCTGCGACGGCATCCTGCCCTCCAACGAGGGGCGGGGCTATGTGCTGCGGCGTCTGCTGCGCCGGGCCGCCCGCCATGGGAAGCTCCTGGGCGTCAACGATCCCTTCCTGTATCAGGTGGTGGATACCGTGATCCATGAAAACCAGGGACAGTATCCCGACCTGCGGGAGAAGCAGACCTATATCACCAAGGTCATCCGCACCGAGGAGGAGAACTTCGGCCGCACCATCGACGGCGGCATGAAGATCTTCTCCGACCTGCTGGCGGAGCATCAGGCCAAGGGGGAGAAGATTTTCTCCGGCGCCGACGCCTTCCGCCTGTATGACACCTTCGGCTTCCCCATCGACCTGACGGCGGAAATGGTGGCCGAGCAGGGCATGACCGTGGACGAGGAGAGCTTCCGCCAGCTGATGCAGGAGCAGAAGCAGCGGGCCCGGGAGGCCCGGAAGGCCCTGGGCGACCTGGGCTGGGCCGGCGTGGAGTTCGGCAAGGATATCCCGGCCACGGAGTTCGTGGGCTATGACCACGATGAGCTCGACGCCACGGTGGTGGCTCTGGTGGCCGAGGACGAGCTGCGGGGCGAGATCCCCGCCGGGTCCGACGCCGTGGTGGTGCTGGACAAGTCTCCCTTCTATGCGGAGATGGGCGGCCAGGTGGCCGACCACGGCACCATCAGCGCCCCGGGCATGCTGTTCACCGTGTCCGACGTGCAGAAGAACAAGGGCGGCAAATTCATGCACTACGGGCAGCTGACAGAGGGCGCCCTCCATGTGGGCGACACCGTACACGCCGCCATCGACACCCAGCGCCGCAAAGCCATCCGCCGGGCACACAGCACCACTCATCTGCTGGATGCGGCCCTAAAAAAGGTGCTGGGCGACCACGTGCACCAGGCAGGCTCCCTGGTGGAGCCGGACCGGCTGCGCTTCGACTTCACCCACTTTGAGGCCATCACCCCGGACCAGTTGCATCAGATGGAGGAGCTGGTCAACGACGCCATCCTGGAGGGCTATCCCGTGGTGACGGAGGTGCTGCCCATTGAGGAGGCCAAGAAAAAGGGCGCCGTGGCTATGTTCGGCGAAAAATACGGCGACACCGTACGGGTGGTGGAGATGGGTGATGTGTCCATCGAGTTCTGCGGCGGCACCCATGTGGATAACACCGCCAAGGCCGGCCCCTTCCGGGTGAAATCCGAGACCAGCGTGGCCTCCGGCGTGCGCCGGATCGAGGCCACCTGCGGCAAGCTGAGCCTGCAGAGCATGGAGCGCAGCCAGGGCGTTCTGCACAAGGCGGCGCAGTTCCTGAAAACCGCACCTGCCGGACTGCTGGAGCGCATGGAGCAGCAGGCCAACGAGATGAAGCAGCTGCGCCAGGCACTGGATAAGCTGAAGGCCGAGGCGTCCCTGGGCGAGGCCAAGCAGTTCCTGGCCTCCGCCAAAACCGTGAAGGGCCTGCACGTGATCACCACCACCCGCACCGGCATGGACACCGCCGCCATGCGCACCATGGGCGACTTCCTGCGGGATAAGGACCCCAGCGTTGTGGCGGTCATCGCCAGCATCAACGGCGAAAAGGTATCCTTCCTGGCCGTGTGCGGCAAGGAGGCCGTGGCCCGGGGCATCAAGGCCGGCGACCTGGTCCGGGCCGTGTCCGCCGTGTGCGGCGGCAAGGGCGGAGGCAAGCCAGATTCCGCTATGGGCGGCGGCACCGAATTGCTGAAGGTGGACGACGCCCTGGCTTCCGTGGACGATTTTGTGTCGGAAAAGCTCTCCTGAAGCCGGGAGAGTGGAAATAACGAAAGGAGCATGACTATGCGAGACGACAACTGCCTGTTCTGCAAAATTGTCGGCGGGGATATCCCCTCCAACAAGCTGTATGAAGATGAGCTGTGCTATGCCTTTTACGACATCGCCCCCCAGGCTCCCACCCACTTTCTGGTGATCCCCACGGATCACATTGGCTCCGTGGCGGAGGTAAACGGCGGCAACAGCGCCGTGGTGGCCCACATCTTCGAGGTCATCGCCCGGCTGTGCCGGGAGCAGGGGCTGGAGAGCTACCGCGTGGTGTCCAACATCGGTGAGCAGGCCGGTCAGAGTGTGCATCACCTGCACTTCCATGTGCTGTCCGGCCGGGATATGACCTGGCCTCCGGGCTAAGGAACATGAAAAAGGCCTGTATCCTGCTGGCCAGTCCCCGGAAGCAGGGCAACACCGCCGCGCTGACGGCGCCCTTTGCGGCGGAGCTGGAAAAGCTGGGCTGGTCCTGCCGGACGGTCTGGCTATATGACCTGGAGGTCCGGCCCTGCCGGGCCTGCCGGGTGTGCCAGCAGGATTGGACGGTGTTCGGCTGCCCCCAGGAAGACGACATGCAGGAGATTTTCGACAGCGTGCTGGCCTGCGACCTGTTGGTGCTGGCCACGCCCATCTACTCCTGGTACTGCACCCCGCCCATGAAGGCGGTCCTGGACCGGCTGGTATACGGAATGAACAAGTATTACGGCCGGGAGAAGGGGCCGTCCCTGTGGGAGGGCAAGCCCGTGGCCCTGATCGCCACCTGCGGCTATCCCGTGGAAAAGGGCGCGGACCTTTGGGAGGCCGGGATGCAGCGTTACTGCAAGCACTCCCGTCTGCGGCTGCTGGGTATGCTGGCCCAGCGGCACCGGGGCTATGACACGGTGTTCATGGACCCGGAAAAGGCCCGCTTGGCGGCGGAATTTGCCCGGAAGGTAAACGAAAGCATCTGAATACGCACAAACGCCGGACCCTATCGGGGTCCGGCGTTTTGTTTTATTCTGCCAGCGGCAGACGGACGATGAAGGTGCCCCCCTCCCCTATCCGGCTGTCCACGGTGACGGAGCCGCCGTGGAGCCGGGCCGCCTGCTGCACCATGAACAGGCCCAGGCCGCTGCCGTCCTTGCCCCGGGCGGCGTCCACCTGGTAAAAGCGCTGGAAGATGCGCTCCCGGTCCTCCGGGGCGATGCCGCTGCCGTCGTCCCGGACGGACAGCACGGCCCATTGGCCCTCCCGGCGCAGGTCCACCCACACATGGCCGTTGGGCTTCCCATAGCGATAGGCGTTGGAGATCAGGTTCGTCAGCAGCCGGGACAGCCGGGTCACGTCCCCGTTTACCAGCAGGTCCGGCTGGGTATGCACCGCCAGCGTGGTGCCCTCCGGGGCCAGATGGGTTTGCTCCTCACAGAGGACCTCCACCAGCTGGCTCAGGTCCGCCGTTTCCAGCTGGAGCTTCTGCGTACCCTGCTCCAGCCGGGTGATGTGCAGCAGCTGGCCGATGAGCCGGGACATCTGCTGCCCCTGGCGGCGGATCACGTCCACGGACTGGCGATAGTCCTCCTCCGTGGGCTGGCCGTGGTCCAGACTGTCGCACTCGGCCAGGATCACCGCCACCGGCGTCCGCAGCTCGTGGGAGGCGTCGGAGGTAAATTGACGCTCCGCCTCGAAGGACCGCTCCAGCCGGTCGGCGTTGCGGGTCACCACGGACACCACCTGGGCCGCCGGGGGTTTGGTGACCTGATTGCGGTTCATGAGCATCACGAACACCAGCATCAGGGAGGAAATGACCACCATCACCACGGTGAACCAGATGGTCATGCGGACCTTGATGGAGATATGTCTCATACGCCCTCCTTCAGCACCCAGCCCATGCCCCGGACCGTGTGCAGCAGTTTTTTCTCGTGGCCGCCGTCCAGCTTTTTGCGCAGATAGCTGATGTATACGTCCACCACGTTGGTGCCTCCGGCGTAGTCATAGTTCCAGAGGTTGTTTTCGATCTGCTCCCGGGAGAGGATGATGCCCTTGTTGCGGATCAGATACTCCAGCAGGGCGTATTCCCGGGCGGAGCGGCGCAGCTGGGGCTGATCCTCGGCAAACAGAAGGTGCATAGGGGGATCCCTCCTCTTTTATAAAGCATGGCGGCGCCGCCCGCAGGATGGGATAGGCGGCGTCGCCGGGTCTCGGTATCAGCGCAACAGATTTTGGCCGGTTTTTCAAGAGGCCAGCCGGAGAATGGTGGCAACATCCGCCACACCCCGGTACTTCTCCACCAGGTACTGCTCGATGTAGGCAGCCTCGGCGGCGGTCTGCAGACCGTCATACTCCTCCAGGGGGCGCTGGAGCATCACCCGCAGGTCGATGCCGTTCTCGTTCTGGAAGGCGTCTGCCATCCAGTCGATGATGCGCTGGTCGAAGTCATCGCCGCCCAGGTGGGTATCGCCGTTGGTGGCCAGAACTTCGGTGACGCCGTCGCCCATCTCGATGATGGAGACATCGAAGGTGCCGCCGCCCAGGTCGTAGACCATGATCTTCTGGTCATCTTCCTTATCGATGCCGTATGCCAGAGAAGCGGCAGTAGGCTCGTTGATGATACGCTTGACGTTCAGGCCGGCGATGGTGCCGGCGTCCTTGGTAGCCTGACGCTGGCTGTCGTTGAAGTAAGCAGGAACGGTGATGACGGCCTCGGTGACAGGCTCGCCCAGATAAGCCTCAGCATCAGCCTTCAGCTTCTGCAGGATCATAGCGCTGACCTGCTGGGGAGTGTACTCCTTGCCGTTCAGGGTCACCTTGTGGTCGGTACCCATCTGACGCTTGATGGAAGAAACGGTGTTCTCGGGGTTGGTGATGGCCTGACGCTTTGCGACCTGACCGACCAGACGGTCACCGGTCTTGGTGAAGCCAACAACAGACGGGGTGGTGCGGGCGCCCTCGGAGTTTGCGATGACGACGGGCTCGCCGCCCTCCATGACAGCCACGCAGCTATTCGTAGTACCAAGGTCAATACCAATGATTTTGCTCATAAATGAAGTCTCCTCTCAAAAGAACTTGTTTATCTCATGCTTAGATGTGAAGCGGATGTCTATCTTCAAAACCCCTGCGGGTCTTTGCGGATTTACTCGGCCACCACGACGGTCGCGTGGCGGACGATCTTGTCGCCCAGCTTGTAGCCTTTCTGGTACACCGTGATGACGGTGCCGCTCTCCTGCCCGTCCGGGGCGGGGATCTGCTGGACGGCGTTCATGAAGTTGGGGTCAAAGGGCTTGCCCAGCGCCTCGATCTCCTCCACATGGAGGGCATCCAGCGCCTTGGCGGCTTTGTCCAGCGTCATGGTCACGCCCTTTTTGTAGTTCTCGTCGGTGGTGGGGGCGTTGGCTGCCATCTCCAGCGTGTCCAGGATGGGAATGATCTGGTTCACGGCGAAGGACACGCCATCGTTGAACTTCTGGTCAGCCTCGCGGGTGGAGCGCTTGCGGTAGTTCTCGTACTCCGCTGCCATCCGGAGCAGCTGGTCTTTGGCCTGTGCGGCGTTCTTCTCGGCTGCGTCGAGCTTTGCCTTTACGGCGTCCATCTCGCGTGCCTTCTTGTTGAACCAGCCATCTTTCTTCTTGGCGTCTGCGGGTTCTGCCTCGGCCTCCTTCTCGGGGGCTGCGGCGGTCTCGGGCGCTTCCTGAGGTGCGGCTTCGGTCTCCTTTGCTTCCTGCTCGGGAGCTTCTGCCGTCTTTTTGGTCTCTTCGCTCATTCCAGATCCTCCTTATATATCACAGTCCGCCGGGGTGCGGCCATCTGCGGGGTGTCTTTTCGTTTACCGCTCATGCCCTCGCCAAGCTCGTCGGCGAAGAGGTGGAGCAGCGGCATCAGCTTCTGGAAGGGCATCCGGGTCGGCCCGATCAGGGCCACCGTGCCCCACAGCCCGCCGCCTACCAGGTAGCGGTCGCTGACGATGCACAAGCCGGGGATCTGAGGTTCCAGATCCTCACCCAGCAGCACGCTCTCACTGCGGTCTGCCGGGGGTGCGATGATGTGGGCCGCCTGCTCTTCGTCGTTCAGCAGGGTGAGGATGTCGCCCACCTTGCCTTCGAGCTGCGGCCAGTTGAGCAGGTACTGCTCACCGCCCAGAAATACGTGGGGCTGTGCGGAATCCTGCAAGATCGCAGCGGCTGCGCTGATGACCGGAACCAGCTCCGGGTCGATTTGGCTGCACAGCTCTGCCAGCAGCCGGTTGGACAGGTCCACCGGCGCAACGAAGGTCAGGTTGCGGTTGAGCAGCGCGGCCAGCGCAGCGGCGTTCTCGCGGGAGAGGCCTGTGCGGACCCGCGCCACACGGGTGCGAACGTAGCCCGCCGTCGTGACGGCCAGCACAGCCGCCGCGCTGCGGCCCACCTGAACGACTTCGTAGTGGGCGACGCAGAGGTCTTCGGCACAGGGGGTGCTGACGGCTGCGGTGCAGCCGCTGATGGCGGCCAGCGCCTTTGCAGCGCCCTGTGCGAGCTTTTCCGGCTCATGGTCGAGGCTGGCGAAAACGGCTTCCACGCGGGCGCGGGTCACGCGGTCCAGCGGCTGGTCGTCCGTCAGCAGATTGTCGAGATAATAACGGTAGCCCTTGGCACTGGGGACACGGCCCGCGCTGGTGTGGGGCTGCTCCAGCAGACCCAGCTTGGTCAGCGCCGCCATTTCGTTGCGCAGCGTGGCGCTGGACACGGCCATATCAAAATAGTTTGCCAGCACACTGCTGCCCACAGGCTCGCCCTCGAGGCCATACAGCGCCACGATCGCCTGCAAGACTCGCTGCTTGCGTGCATCCATCGTCATAGCGCCTGCCTCCTTTTTGGCTTTTGTTTCTTTAGCACTCCATCTTCCTGAGTGCTAAGACCATTATAGCCAAAAATTTTTCCCTGTCAATAGCTTCTCGAAAAAGTTTATAAAGATTCATAATTCTGTCATAAACAAAAAAGGGAGCGCCTGCCAGAAACGCAGACGCTCCCCCTATTATAATAATGTTCACTCTTCCATCTGCTTTGCCAGGAACGCTGCCGCCACAGCCACAGCCTTCTGCTGGGCAGGGTCGGGCTGCTGGGTGCGGTCCTCGGCCAGCAGACCCACGGCCCCGGTGACATCCCCTGCCGCGATGATGGGCCACGCACAGAGCAATGGCCGCAGCGAACCCTCGCAGGGCAGCAGGACATGCTCGGGGTCGCCCTCGCTGAGGTAGGGCTTGCGGGACTCCATCACCTTTTCCAGCGGCTGGCTGACGCTGCGGTCGGCAAGGTCGCGCTTCCCCGACCCGGCTGCAGCGAGGATGCGGTCACGGTCCGCCACGAAGGCCGTCAAGGCGAAGCTTCGGCTCAGCACTTCGGCGTACTGCACCGCCACCCCGTGCAGCTCCCCCACCGGGGAATACTTCTTAAAGATGACCTCGCCGTCGCCGGTGGTGAAGATCTCGAGGGGGTCGCCGCGGCGGATACGCTGGGTGCGGCGGATCTCCTTCGGGATGACCACCCGGCCCAGCTCATCGATGCGGCGGACGATTCCGGTTGCTTTCATCTGTGTACCATCCTTCCCATTCTGCATTTTCCCATGCTGTGTAGTTATTATGTGGAAGCGGCAGGGAAATATACACCTGCCCGTCCTGTGTTTGCCAAACAGGGGCGGCTATGATACAATAAATTTACTACAGAAAGGATGGGCAGAGGATGCAGCAGATTTTGATTTTGGGCGGCGGCGCAGCCGGTCTGGCCGCTGCGCTGGCGGCAGCACAGACCGCAGAGGGCCGCGCACACATCACCGTGCTGGACAAAAACGCGAAGGTGGGCAAAAAGCTTCTGGCCACCGGCAACGGGCGCTGCAATCTCGACAACCGGGACATCACGCCGGAGCGGTATTTCACCAGCAGCCCCAAAGCCCTGCGCCGCCTGCTGAGCGCCGTGGACGAGGCTGCGCCGCTGGCGTGGTTCGAGAGCCTCGGCCTCTACCCCCGCACCGACGAGGCCGGGCGGGTGTACCCCTATTCCAATCAGGCGGCGGACGTACTGGCCCTGCTGGAGCACCATCTGTCGAGACTGGGCGTCGAGGTGCGCACCGGCTGCACCGTCCAGAACCTGAGCCAGAGCCGGGGCGGCTATGCCGCCCAAATCGAGACAGAGGCAGGCCGCGAGACCCTGCGGGCCGACGCCGTCATCTGCGCCATGGGCGGCGATGCCGGCCCCCAGTTCGGCACCGATGGCTTCGGCACCCGGTTCGCCGCCCAGTGCGGCGGACGGATGGCCCCCCTCTATCCCTGCCTGACGGCCCTGCAGTGTGCTCATCCCCGCAAGCCGCTGGCCGGCATCCGGGCCAAGGGCTGCGCCAGCCTGCTGGACGGCGCAGATGGCCGCGTGCTTGCCCGGGAAACGGGCGAGGTGCAGTTCACCGAGTACGGGCTTTCGGGCATCTGCATCATGCAGCTTTCGGGCCTGCTGGCCCCGGGGCGCGGACCGAAGCGGCCTGTCGTGGCCCTCGACCTCTTCCCTGCTCTGAGTGAAACCGAGCTGGCCGCGCTGTTCGCCCAGCGGGTCGGACTACTGGGCAGCGAGGCGGCGGAGTTCTGGCTGGGCTTGCTGCCCGCAAAGCTGGGCCGCGCCCTCTGGGCCGATGCCGGTTTACCTGAAAACGCCCGCGCCCTGCCCGCCTCCGCGTGGCCGAAACTCGCCGCCACGGCCAAGTGCTGGCGGTTCGAGGGCTTGACGCCCTGCGGCTGGAAGCAGGCCCAGACCACCGGCGGCGGCCTGCTTCTGGACGAGG
>ENA-UEOR01001115-UEOR01001115.1-human-gut-metagenome-genome-assembly--contig:-NODE-1115-length-16422-cov-25.072499_pt1 | contig 16422 bp, 15 predicted proteins | sample MGYA00242887_ERZ507890 | MGnify/ENA primary metagenome ERZ507890 (study PRJEB26167, sample SAMN06115431) | human gut metagenome | host: Homo sapiens | place: China:Guizhou | collected 2014-10-21...
AAGCAGACGGGGGCTGAAAATCAAGAGGGGAAGGGCCTGCTGAAAAAAGAATGTTTCAGAAAATGGGGCGTAAGGGACGCACAAACGGTGCAGAATTTCGCAATACGGAGCCGCAGCAACAGAAAGTTTACCCTGAATTTGGAATTTTTGCTTGCAAATCGTCCTCGGAAAGAGGTATATTATAAAAGGAAGTGTTCTTACTTCTCCGGCTGGGAGGCCGGCCACCACAAACAGCAGTGCGCGGCGCTGCTGGGAAAGGATGGAGCTTGTGTCACAGACGACAAAGAGGGCTCTGGAAGCATCGCTGAAAAAGCTGCTGCTCCAGAAACCCCTGAACAAGATCACGATCAACGATATCACGGAGGACTGCGGGGTCAACCGCATGACGTTCTACTACCACTTCAAGGATATCTACGATCTGGTGGACTGGATCATGGTCGAAGACGCCGCAAAGGCGCTGGAAAACAAGCCCACGTTCGATACCTGGACGGAGGCGTTTCTGGACCTCCTGCACCAGGTGCAGGAGAACAAGGTGCTGGTGATGAACGTCTACCGCTCGATCAGCCGGGAGCAGGTGGAACAGTACTTATATAAGCTGCTGGACCCCATGCTGCGGGAGTTCATGGAACGCGGGATGCAGGGGATCACCGTGCAGGATGACGATGTACAGTTCATCGTGGATTTCTACAAGTATGCGCTGGTGGGCATGGCGCTGGAATGGATCCGCAAGGATATGAAGGAGGACCCCGTCCGGATGACGGAACGGCTGAATATCCTGATCCGTGGCGATTTCCAGCGTGCGCTGAACCGGTTCCGCACAGACCGCAGCCCCTCGGAACTGGATGACTGATGAAAATTTAGACAGAAGAAGCATTGTGATGGGTTTTCCATCACGGTGCTTTTTCTGTTTATGGAACCTTTTTTGACAACATGGTACAGTACCATCAGCGCAAACTATAAGACGAAAGAAACCACAACAAACGGAGGGAATAACATGTATTATTCCAGTGGTAACTATGAAGCATTTGCGCGGCCGCGGAAACCAAAGGACGTAGACCGCAAGTCGGCCTACCTCGTCGGCACCGGGCTGGCTGCCCTTACAGCGGCCTGCTATCTGGTGCGGGATGGTCAGATGAAGGGCGAACATGTGCACCTCTTTGAAAAAGGGGCCATCCCCGGCGGCGCATGCGATGGTTATCAATACCCCGGCATCGGCTGCGTGATGCGGGGCGGGCGCGAGATGGACGATCATTTCGAGGTCATGTGGGACCTGTTCCGCTCCATTCCGTCGATCGAGACCGAGGGCGTCAGTGTGCTGGATGAGTACTACTGGCTGAACAAAAAAGACCCGAACGTCTCACTCTGCCGTGCGACCGAACAACAGGGCCGGGATGCCCACACCGACGGCCGGTTCGGCCTGTCGGACAGGGGCTGCATGGAGATCCTGAAGCTCTTCTTCACCCCGGACGAGCAGCTGTACGACAAGCGGATCACCGACGTGTTCGACGCAGAAGTCCTCGGTTCGAATTTCTGGCTCTATTGGCGGACGATGTTCGCCTTTGAGAACTGGCACAGCGCATTGGAGATGAAGCTCTACCTCAAGCGCTACGTCCACCATGTGGGCGGACTGCCGGATCTCCGGGCGCTCCGGTTCACGAAGTACAACCAGTATGAGTCGATGATCCTGCCCATGATCCGCTATCTGGAGGGTTACGGGGTCCGGTTCCACTACAACACGAAGGTGACGAACATCGAGTTCGACTGTGCGGACGGCAAAAAGCAGGCCCGCACCATCTGCCTTCTGGTGGACGACCACGAGGAGCGGGTAGACCTGACCGAAAACGATCTGGTCTTCATCACCAACGGCGGCTGCGTCGAGAACAGCTCCATCGGTGCGCAGGACCAGCCCGCTGCGCTGGACACGGTGCTCCACCCCGGCAATGGCTGGGATCTGTGGAAGAAGATCGCCGCGCAGGACCCCGCCTTCGGCCACCCGGAGAAATTCTGCTCTGACCCGGAGCAGACCAACTGGATGAGCGCCACCGTGACCACGCTGGACGAGCGGATCGTGCCCTACATCCAGAACATCTGCAAGCGGGACCCCTTCAGCGGCGGGGTCGTCACCGGCGGCATCGTGACCGTCCGGGACTCCAACTGGCTGCTGAGCTGGACCTTCAACCGCCAGCCGCAGTTCCGAAATCAGCCCAAAGGCCAGCTCGTGGGCTGGCTCTACGGCCTGTTCAGCGACACGCCCGGCAACTACGTGAAGAAGCCTATGCGGGACTGCACCGGCAAGGAGATCTGCATGGAGTGGCTGTATCACCTCGGTGTGCCGGAACCGGAGATCGAAGATCTGGCCGAGCACAGCGCCAACACGGTGCCCGTCATGATGCCGTACATCACGGCCTTCTTCATGCCCCGCGCAGCAGGCGACCGGCCCGCTGTGGTGCCGAAGGGCGCGGTGAACTTCGCGTTTCTGGGGCAGTTCGCAGAGACCCCGCGTGACACCATCTTCACCACCGAGTACTCCATGCGCACCGGCATGGAGGCGGTGTATACCCTGCTGGACATCGACCGGGGCGTACCGGAGGTCTGGGGCAGCACCTACGACGTCCGCGACCTGCTGAACGCAGCCGTGCAGCTGCGGGATGGACGCCCGCTGAGCGACCTCAAGATGCGATGGATCGAGCGGTTCGCGCTCGGCAAAGTCATCGACAGGGTGCAGGAGACCGACCTCGGCCGCCTGCTGCAAGAATATAAGATCATCTGAACGCCGGGTCCTGATCCCGGCGGGGGAGGATGCTCCCCACATCAGACAACGCATGGGAGGAAATTGGAATGAATACCACATTTGATTCTCTGACTCATAAGATGCAGCGCGCCGCACTGGGCAAGACGGCGGATATCGTGCTGTCCCACGTCAACAAGGACCGCGAAAAGGCCGTGACCCAGTTGGTGGATGTCGCCAAGACGTTTTATGGCGATTCCTTCAGCGAGGAAACTTACAATCATGCCCGCCAGACTCTCTCGAACCCGGACAGCAAGTGGTCCAGGCTCATCAACTGCATGCTGGACCAGCTGGACCCCAATGTGGCCCGCACCACAGCTCTGAACCTAGGCTATGAGGCCTTCTTCCGTGGCACCAAGACCATCCGCGAGAACCGTGTCAAGTACCAGTGCAACATCCCCTGGCTGATCCTGTTCGACCCCACCTCCGCCTGCAACATGCACTGCGTGGGCTGCTGGGCCGGCGAGTACGGCAACAAGAACAACCTGAGCTTTGATGATATGGACAAGATCGTCTCTCAGGGCAAGGAGCTGGGCGTGTACCTCTACATGCTCACCGGCGGCGAGCCGCTGGTCCGCAAGGCCGACATCCTGAAGCTGGCCGAAAAGCACAACGATGTGCAGTTCGCCATCTACACCAACTCCACCCTGATCGACGATGCCTTCTGCAAGGAGGTCGTCCGTCTGGGCAACATCGCCTTCATGCTGTCCATCGAGGGCACCCCGGAGACCAACGATGCCCGCCGCGGCAGCGGCCACTACGCCGCCGTCATGCACGCCATGGACCTGCTCAAGCAGTACGGTATCCTGTTCGGTACCTCCATCTGCTACACCAGCGCCAACATCGAGGCCGTCACCAGCGATGACTTCATGCGCTTCCTGTGCGACAAGGGTGCGCACTTCGGCTTCTATTTCCACTACATGCCCGTCGGCAACGAGGCAGCTCCCGAACTGATGCCCACCCCGGAGCAGCGCAAGTACATGATCGACCGCATCCGCTATCTGCGCAGCGAGGCTTGCGATATCCCGTTCTACCCGATGGACTTCCAGAACGACGGCGAGTTCGTCGGCGGCTGCATTGCGGGCGGCCGCAACTACTTCCACATCAACTCGGCCGGTGATGCGGAGCCCTGCGTCTTCATCCACTATTCCAATGCCAACATCCACGACAGCAGCATTCTGGAGATTCTTCAGAGCCCGCTGTTCATGGCGTACCACAACGGCCAGCCCTTCAACAAGAACCATCTGCGTCCCTGCCCCATGCTGGAGAACCCCGAACTGCTGCGGAAGATGGTCCACGAGACCGGCGCCCACAGCACCGACCTCCAGAGCCCGGAGACGGTGGACCACCTGTGCGATAAGTGCAAGGCCTACGCTGACAACTGGCAGCCCATGGCCGACGAGATCTGGTCCCACACCAAGATCCGCGAGAGCCGCTACGAGAATTATAAGGACTGGAAGCCCGGCCAGCAGTAAGCACACAGAAGCGCTGGGTCTGCGTCGGGTGCAGCCGTCCTGAACCAAAACCTCCCGCTTTCCAGAGCGCTGCGACAGCGCCGGGAAGCGGGAGGTTTTTTGCGCGATAAAATGGCCCCATCTCCCGCAGGAGACAGGGCCGGGGCTCGATATAGATGACGGAACTTATTCGTCGTCGGGGTCGCCGAAGTTGTCGTGGTAGGTCGTGACCAATTCCATCTCCTCGTTGCGGCGCAGGCCGTGGAAGACGAACTTCTTGAGCACGTCGTAGATGACCGCGAAGAGCGGCACACCGATGATCATGCCCACAAAACCCCACAGGCCGCCGAACAGCAGGATGGCGAACAGCACCCAGAAGCTGGAAAGGCCGGTGGTGTTGCCCAGGATCTTCGGCCCAATGATGTTGCCGTCCACCTGCTGCAAAACCAGAACGAACAGGACGAACCAAAGCGCCTTGATGGGGTTCTGGATGAGGATGAGCAAGGTGGCCGGGATGGCACCGATGAAAGGCCCGAAGAAGGGGATCACGTTGGTCACACCGATGATGACCGAGACCAGCAGCGCACTGGGGAACTTGAAGATGAGGCAGGCGATGTAGCACAGCACACCGATGATGGCAGAATCCAAAATCTTGCCGTTGATGAAGCCGCCGAACATTTTATCGGCATAGAGGATCTCTTCCAGAATGATATCCGCCCAGCGGGGCTTGATGAGGCTGTACAGGATCATCTTGCACTGCTGGCCGAACTTCTTCCGGCTGGCCAGCAGATACACCGAAACGATGACGCCGATGATGATGTTCTTCAGGAAAGTCACGAAGCTCATCACGCCCAGCGCTGCACCGCTCAGGAGGCTCTGCATGGAGGGGACCAGCTTCGTCCGGACGATGTTGTCCAGCGTGTCCTGCAGGTTGTCATAGGACGTCTCGATGAAATCCAGCAGCTTCTGGTTGCTGGCGATGATCTCCTGATGGGAAGCCCAGTCCACAAAGTCGTTCAGGTTGTTCCGCGCCGTGTAGTACAGCGTCGTCACGCTGGTGATGAGCTGCGGCACGATCATCATGATCAGCGCATACACCACCAGGATGCCGAACAGCAGCGAGATGGTGACCGCCAGCATGTTGGCCGCAGTTCCCATCTTTTCGGGCAAAAGGCGGCGGAGAAAATCCTCCACGCAGTTGCACACCGGCTTGAGCAGATAGGCGATGACCGCGCCGTAGATGAACGGCATCAGGATGCCCGTCAGCTTCGAGATCGCATCCCCGAAGCCCTGAAAGCGGTAGATCAGGAAGAAGAAGAGGATGCTCAGTGATATGGCACCGAATCCCGCGAGCATCCCATACAGGTAGGGTTTGATGTGTGGCTTTTTGTCCATCATGTTTCCGTAGACTCCATTCCTGCCGCGGGCAGCAGGAACGCCCGCAGCATTGTTTAGCGCTTGTTGCTCCTGCGCCAGATGTGCAGTTTTTCAGCTTCGGCGATCAGTTCATCCCGGAAATCGGGGTGTGCAACGCTGATCAATGCTTCGGCCTTTTCCCAGCTGGTCAGGCCCTTCAGGTTCACACAGCCGTACTCGGTGCACAGATAGTGGATATTGGCACGGGTATCGGTGATGATGCTGCCGGTCTCCAGCGTGGGGCGGATGCGGCTCTCGACCTTGCCGGTCTTCTTATTCATAAAGGTAGAGGACAGGCAGATGAAGCTCTTGCCGCCGTTGGAAAGGTATGCGCCCAGAACGAAGTCCAGCTGACCGCCTGCACCGGAGATGTGCTTGATACCGGCACTCTCGGCGTTGACCTGACCGAACAGGTCGATATCGACAGCATTGTTGATGGAGATGAAGTTGTCGATGGCCGAGATGCTGCGGATGTCGTTGGTGTACTCCACGGGGGCTGCCATGCACTCCGGGTTGTTGTCGAGGTAATCGTACATCTTCTGGGTGCCGGCACCGAAGGCGTAGACCTGACGGCCCTTGTCCAGATTCTTGTGGCGGCCGGTGATCTTGCCGGCTTTGGCGATGTCCACAAAGGCATCGACGTACATTTCAGTATGGACGCCCAGATCCTGCAGGTCGCTCTGCGCGATCAGGTTGCCGATGGCGTTGGGCATTCCGCCGATGCCCAGCTGCAGGCAGGCACCGTTCGGGATCTGCGGGACAATGAGGTTCGCCACGGCGAGGTCCACCTCAGTGGCCGCACCGGGTGCAGCCATCTGACCCATCGGCGGGTTGGTGCCCTCCACGACACCGGCCACCTGAGAGATGTGCACCCAGTTCTCGGTGCCGCCCAGGCAGCGGGGCATGTTGGTGTTGACCTCGACGATGATCTTTTTGGCCTTTTCGCAGACGGCACCCAGATGAGAAGCACAGGGGCCGAAGTTGAAGTAGCCATGCTCGTCCATGGGCGTGACCTGGAACACTGCCACATCCACGGGGTCCTTGCTGTCGCGGTAGTAACGGGGCAGCTCCGAATAACGGATGGGGGAGTAGAAGGAGAAGCCCTGCGCAATGGCCTTGCGCTCAATGCCGCCCATGTGCCAGCTGTTCCAGGTCATGTGGGCAGCCGGATCGTCGATCTGGAAGATCTCCGGCACCCACATCAGGATGCCGCCGCGGAAATTGACGTTCTCCAGCTCCGGCAGACGCTTTGCAATGGCAGCATCGACTGCCACCGGGGTGTTCACAGCCCAGCCGTAGTCCACCCAATCGCCGCTCTTGACCAAAGCAGCGGCCTGATCGGCAGTCATCTTTTTCTGCGCATACAGTTCCGTATAATCCATTATAAACCATCCTCTCCTATAATAACATAAAGGAATTGTAAATTCTTACAACCCGATAACTTAGTTATAACATTAACAAAGGAAGGAATCAATACTTTCAGAGCAAATCGGGGCAAAAAAGTGGCTGGATGGCAATATGACTAAAATTCTTAGCGATTCAACCGAATTCTTTGGTCTGATAAAAACAAAATTTTTCGAAAAAGGACTTGATAAAATTTTGACGATGTGGTTTACTTATAGCGTAGCAGGGCGGTGCGGAGCAGTGCGTCATGAATCGTTAAAAAAATAGCGATGAGACGCGGCGCCGCAAACAACGTCTTGTAACCCGAACTGGAAAGTGCTATCATGGCAGGACCGAGCGCGCTTTTCATACCAGCGCGCACCAAGGAGGACACGATGGCAACAGCAGTTTATCCCGGATCGTTCGATCCGGTCACCAAAGGGCACCTGGACATCATCAAGCGTGCCGCAAAGATCAACGATCACCTGATCGTCGCCGTGCTCATCAACAGCGCCAAGCACCCTCTGTTCACCGTAGAAGAGCGGGTGGCCCTGTTGCAGGAGTGCTGCAAGGGCATCCCGAACGTCACGGTGGAGAGCTTTGACGGCCTGACCGTGGAGTTCGCCAAAAAGCGCCACGCTTCGGTCATGGTGCGGGGTCTGCGGGCGGTCACGGATTTCGAAAACGAGATCCAACTGGCGCAGACGAACCACGCACTGATGCCCGGCATCGAGACGATGTTCCTGGCGACCAGCATCAAATGGAGCTACCTTTCCTCGACGATCGTGAAAGAGGCTGCCCGCTACGGCAGCAATATCTCCAAGTTCGTCACACCCAATGTGGAAGCCGCCGTCGAACAGAAGATGGCCGCGCTCCGGGCGAAAGGGGAGCAGCCCTGAATCCGTTTCTCATGTGCAAACGCCGTAGGCGTTTCTATAAAATTGGTTCCTAAAACCCACCAATATACACACAAATCAGGAGGCTATTAACATGAAGAAAGTTGTTATCGCATCTGCATGCCGTACCGCCATCGGCAAGTTCGGCGGCACTCTTGCCAACGTTCCCGCTGCTGAGCTGGGCTCCATCGTCATCAAGGAGGCACTGGAGCGCGCACACGTCGCACCGGAGCAGGTCGATCATGTTTACATGGGCTGCGTCATTCAGGCTGGTCTGGGCCAGAACGTCGCGCGTCAGGCTTCCCTGAAGGCAGGCCTGCCCATCGAGACCCCCGCTGTCACCGTCAACGTGGTCTGCGGCTCCGGTCTGAACTGCGTCAACATGGCTGCGCAGATGATCGAGGCTGGCGATGCCGACATCGTCGTTGCAGGCGGCATGGAGAACATGGACATGGCTCCCTTCGCTATGATGAAGGGCCGCTACGGCTACCGCATGGGCGCTCCCATGGGCAAGAGCGAGCTGGTCGATACCATGGTCAACGATGCTCTGTGGGATGCCACCGGCTTCAACAAGCACATGGGCATGACCGCTGAGAACGTCTGCACCAACGAGACCTATCAGAAGAAGTACGGCTACAACCCCATCACCCGCGAGCAGCTGGATGAGTTCTCTTACAACAGCCAGGTCAAGGCAGACAAGGCCATCAAGGACGGTGCCTTCAAGGACGAGATCGTTCCCGTTGTCATCAAGGGCAAGAAGGGCGACACCGTGTTCGATACCGATGAAGGCCCCCGTCTGACCCCGATCGAGAAGCTGGGCACCCTGAAGCCCGCCTTCACCAAGGACGGCATCGTGACCGCCGGTAACTCTTCCGCCATCAACGACGGCGCTGCTGCTCTGGTCGTGATGAGCGAGGAGAAGGCCAAGGAGCTGGGCGTCACCCCGCTGGCAACCTGGGTCGCTGGCGCTCTGGCCGGCGTTGAGCCCGAAGTCATGGGTCTGGGCCCCATCGCTGCAACCAAGAAGGTCATGGCAAAGACCGGCCTGTCCGTTGCCGATATGGACCTGATCGAGGCAAACGAGGCCTTCGCAGCACAGTCCGTGGCCGTCAGCCAGGCTCTGAACTTTGATATGAACAAGGTCAACGTCAACGGCGGCGCAATCGCTCTGGGCCACCCGGTCGGCGCTTCCGGCGCTCGTATCCTGGTCACCCTGCTGTATGCAATGAAGCACCGTGGTGCCCACAAGGGTCTGGCTACCCTGTGCATCGGCGGCGGCATGGGCTGCGCTACCATCGTCGAAATGGACTAAACGCTGGAGGCACTCCAGATATCAGGATCGCCCGCGCAGGCGGACTTCTCCTGCGCGGGGCTGTTCTGAAACGAAGAATAAGATTTTGAATGGAGGTCTTCACAATGGCATTTGTTAAAACCGAAGTGCAGGGTGCTGTCGAGATCATCACCATCGACCGCCCCAAGGCACTGAACGCACTGAACCCTGAAGTTCTGGCAGACCTGAAGGCAGCGTTTGAGGCTGTCGATCAGGACGCCATCCGCTGCATCGTTCTGACCGGCGAAGGCGACAAGAGCTTCGTGGCCGGTGCAGACATCGGTTCCATGAGCACCATGACCAAGGCAGAGGGCGAGGCCTTCGGCAAGCTGGGCAATGATGTCTTCCTGATGATCGAGCATTTCCCCATCCCTGTGATCGCAGCCGTCAACGGCTTCGCACTGGGCGGCGGCAATGAGCTGGCCATGAGCTGCGACATCCGCATCTGCTCGGACAACGCCGTCTTCGGCCAGCCGGAAGTCGGTCTGGGCATCACGCCGGGCTTCGGCGGCACCCAGCGTCTGGCACGTCTCGTCGGCATGGGCATGGCAAAGCAGCTGGTCTATTCGGCCCTGAACATCAAGGCCGATGAGGCTTACCGCATCGGTCTGGTCAACGCCGTGTATCCCCAGGCTGAGCTGATGGAGAACGTCCTGAAGCTGGCCAACAAGATCGCAAAGAACGCCCCCATTGCAGTGCGCAACTGCAAGAAGGCCATCGACGACGGCATCAGCCTGCCCATTGAGAAGGCAGTCGAGGTCGAGGAAAAGCTGTTCGGCGACTGCTTCGAGACCCACGACCAGAAGGAAGGCATGGCCTGCTTCCTGTCCCGTGAGAAACCGAAGCCCAAGGCTGTTTTCACCAACAACTGAGAAGTACATTTGAATTTGTAATCTGAACCCTTCTGCATCCCGGTTCCTGCCGGAGAGGGAACCGGGGAGCAGGGGGATATGAATAAAGGAGAGATATCCTATGAAGATCGGTGTTATTGGCGCTGGCACGATGGGCCAGGGCATTGCAAAGGCATTCGCTCAGGTCGAGGGCAACAGCGTTGCTCTGTGCGACATCAAGCAGGAGTGGGCCGAGAAGGGCCTGGCAAAGATCAAGGCTGGCTATGACAAGCTGGTCGCAAAGGGCAAGATCCCCCAGGAGAAGGCGGACGCGATCGTCGCCGCCATCACGCCGGGCCTGAAGGAAGACCTGTGTGCAGACTGCGACCTGGTCGTCGAGGCTGCATTCGAAGACATGAAGGTCAAGCAGACCACCTTTGGTGAGCTGGACAAGATCTGCAAGCCGGAGTGCATTTTTGCTTCCAACACCTCTTCTCTGTCCATCACCGAGATCGGCAAGGGCCTGAGCCGCCCGCTGGTCGGCATGCACTTCTTCAACCCCGCCGACCGCATGAAGCTGATCGAGGTCATCGCAGGCTGCAACACTCCTGCTGAGACCGTTGAGAAGATCAAGGAGATCTCGGTCGCCATCGGCAAGAACCCCGTTCAGGTCAACGAGGCAGCCGGCTTCGTCGTCAACCGCATCCTGATCCCCATGATCAACGAAGCAGCCTTCATCAAGATGGAGGGCGTTTCCGACATCGCTGGCATCGACACTGCCATGAAGCTGGGTGCAAACCACCCCATGGGACCCCTGGAGCTGGGCGACTTCATCGGCCTGGATATCTGCCTGGCCATCATGGACGTCCTGTACCACGAGACCGGCGACAGCAAGTATCGTGCCTGCCCGCTGATCCGTAAGATGGTCCGCGGCGGCAACCTGGGCTGCAAGACTGGCAAGGGCTTCTACGTTTACAACGCAGACCGCACCAAGACCCCGGTCGACCAGCTGTAATTTCTGAAAACATTTCTCCCGGCTGCGGGGAAAGCGGCCGGGAGGAATTTGTTTGCAAACCGGGTTCGCCGCAACAAGCGCCCGGCCTATGAAAAACTAGACCCGTTAGGAGGATATAGCGATGGATTTTACTCTGTCCAAGCAGCAGCAGATGGTGCAGAAAATGTACCGCGAGTTTGCTGAAAACGAAGTCAAGCCTCTGGCTAAGAAAGTTGATGCAGAAGAGTACTTCCCCAAAGAGACCGTCGAAAAGATGGGCAAGCTGGGCATGATGGGTATTTACTTCCCCACCTCTGTCGGCGGTGCAGGCGGCGACGTGCTGTCCTACGTCATGGCAGTGGAAGAGCTGAGCAAGGTCTGCGGCACCACCGGTGTCATCGTCTCTGCGCACACCAGCCTGTGTGCTGCTCCCATTTATGAGAACGGTACCCCGGAGCAGAAGGCAAAGTATCTGCCCAAGCTGTGCAGCGGCGAGTGGCTGGGTGCATTCGGCCTGACCGAGCCGGGTGCCGGCACCGATGCACAGGGCCAGCAGACCATTGCAAAGGAAGAGGATGACTGCTGGGTGCTGAACGGCTCCAAGATCTTCATCACCAATGCAGGGTTCGCCGATGTCTTCATCGTCATCGCAGTCACCGACCATGTGCTGGACAAGAAGGGCCGCCCCACCAAGCTGTGCTCCGCCTTCATCGTCGAGCGCACCGATCCGGGCTTCTCGGTCGGCAAGGCTGAGGATAAGATGGGCATCCGCGGTTCCTCTACCTGCGAGCTGATCTTCGAGGACTGCCGCATCCCGAAGGACCGTATGCTGGGTGTGCGCGGCAAGGGCTTCCAGCTGGCAATGGCCACTCTGGACGGCGGCCGTATCGGCATCGCTTCCCAGGCTCTGGGCATCGCCGAGGGCGCTCTGGATGAGACCGTTGCTTACGTCAAGGAGCGCAAGCAGTTCGGCCGCCCCATCGCTGCATTCCAGAACACCCAGTTCGAGCTGGCCGAGATGAAGGCCCGCGTCGAGGCTGCCAAGTATCTGGTCTATGCCGCTTTAATGATCTGAAAAATGCAGCATCAGCCAGGTGGTAGGTCTTATACTTCCCTTCTCTATATAAAGGTACGTGAAAGGTGAGTATATCGCACTCCTCCGCAAGCGACTGGAGGGAAGAGAACTGCTGTTTTCCTTCTTTTTCTTCGCGCGGAAGGTCGTTGAGCAAGATATGCATGCCCAGTTCTTGTGCAACTTCAGCCACCTTGCTGCCCACATTGCCCACACCTATAATGCCGATAGTAGCTTCCGACAGGTTAATGCCTTTCTGCTTTTGCAGCAGGATCAATGATGAGTGCAGGTATTGGGCTACGGATGCGGAGTTGCATCCGGGAGCATTGGTCCAGGTGATGCCTGCTTCGTGGCAGTATTCCGTATCAATATGGTCGAATCCGATTGTTGCCGTAGCAATAAACTTCACTTGGCTGCCTGCCAGTAATTCCCGGTTGCATCGGGTGCGTGTACGGATAATGAGCGCATCCGCATCTTTTACCAAGGAGGGGGTAAAGTCTTTCCCCGGTGCGTAAACCACTTCATCCGCTATCTTTTCAATAGCTTCTTTTATAAAAGGTATTTTGTTATCGACAATTACTTTCATGGCACTTTTGTTTATGTAGGCAAAGTTAAAAATAATTCGTGAGAATGAGGAATGTTGGTACAATAATACATACCTTTGACAGATTGTTTAAAACATAAATTTATATACTGATGAAAACACTGATTGGTTTTGAAGAAATAGAAGATAAAATAATTACCCTTCGCGGACAAAAAGTACTTTTGGACAGGGATGTTGCTGCTTTGTACGGGGTGGAAACGAAACGCGTAAATGAAGCTCTTAGAAATAATCTGGATAAATTTCCGGAAGATTATTGTTTTACTTTGCAAGTGTCTGAAAAACAGTTACTGGTCGAAAATTTCGACCGGTTCTCTGTATTAAAACATTCGACTGTTGAGCCTAAAGCGTTTACTGAGAAAGGTCTCTATATGCTTGCCACCATTCTGAAAAGTGCTCGTGCAACCGAGGCTACGATTTCCATTATTGAGACTTTTGCCAAGTTGCGCGAACTCTCCCGTACCTTGAACAACTTGCCGGATGCTTCCGAAGAGCAGCAGAAATCCTTATTGGAGAAAAGCGGTGATTTGTTCACCGATTTATTGGATAATAATCTTCAGGCAACGGATTCGGAGACAACGATCGAATTAAATCTTGCCGTATTGAAAGTAAAGCATACGGTAAAACGGAAAGCGGACAAGGAATAAATGCGGCAAACTGTTTGGCTGTGTGCAAAATATTGTATAGTTTTGTCAACTTGTGGGAATTTTGCAGCTTGTTGAACAAAGACTAATTAATTATATCCAATGAAGTGTATTCATATCATTACTCCTGTAAAGGACTCCATTGAATTGACGTTGCAAACGGTGGAAGCCATTGTTGCATCCGATTTTCAGACGCCGTTTACCTATACCGTATATAATGACTTCAGTACAGAAGAAAACACGGCTAAGTTACAGGATGCATCCGAAAAGCTGGGCTTTGAATTGGTAAATCTTGCGGAAATAACGGATCATCCCTCACCGAACTATCTGCTGGTATTGCAAATGGCACAGCAACGTGCCATCGAGGCGGAGGCAGGTTTGATAATCGTGGAGTCGGATGTTGTGGTAAAGAAGAATACATTGCAGGCTTTGTTCAACGGAGCGGCAGAACGGGCGGACTGCGGTATTGCCGCTGCCGTCACAGTCGATGAGAAAGGAGAAATCAACTATCCCTATCTTTTTGCGAAAGGTAAGGAAAACCAGGTGTTTCCGGAGAAAAAGCATTGCAGTTTCTGCTGTTCCTTGCTGACATTGAATTTCCTGAAAGCATTCGACTTCCATCAGTTGAATCCTGAAAAGAACTGGCATGATGTAACTGTTTCGCATCAATCTTTGAAAGAAGGGTTTAAGAATTACCTGTTTACTACGTTGCCGGTATTGCATCAGCCCCATGGCAGCCGTCCGTGGAAACAATTGAAATATAAGAATCCGTTGAAATATTACTGGTTGAAGTATACAAAGGGGTTGGATAAAATCTGATATATTTATGAAATCTGAAATGAGCCGGAAATCCGATATGTTTCATCCTTATACATTAGTTATTCACCCGGACTTTAAGGAGTTGGGAGATTTTATCTTGTCTTTGCCGGAACGTTTTGAGAAAAACGAAGGTATCGTTATTCATAAAGGACGTAATGAATTGAGAAAGATGGAATATGGCGGTCGGGAGTATGTTGTTAAATCTTTTCACCGCCCGAATATCATTAATTGCTTTGTGTACGGTATTTTCCGTCCATCCAAAGCGAAGCGTTCTTACGATCATGCCGAACTGTATCTTAAGATAGGGGTAGGGACTCCGCAACCGGTAGGATATTTCAATGTGCGCAGCGGCCTTTTGTTCGATAAAAGTTACTATGTGAGCTGTCTGTCAACATGTCCGTATGTCTATAACGACCTGTTCAGGCGGAAGTTTGACTATGAAGAGGAAGTTTTGCGTGAGATAGGGCGGGTAACTGCCGTTCTCCACGAACATGGATATGCCCATAAAGATTACGGACGTGAAAATATCCTGTTTCAGAAAACACCGGAAGGCATTAAGCTGGAGATTGTCGACTTGAACCGTATGTTTGTCGGAACTATCGGCATGAAAGCCGGTTGCAAGAACTTCGAACGGTTGCCGGCTACCCCGCAGATGCATCGCTGGATGGCGGAGGAGTATGCAAAGGCCCGCGGTTTCGATGTGGAAAAGTGTTTTGAGCTGATGGTTGCTTACAGAAGTACTCAGCCGGGAAAGATTGATAATCTTTATTAAAATCGTCATGAATATTATAGCCGTAGTTGTCACTTATAATCGGATAGAACTGTTGAAGAGAACGGTTCGTTGCCTGCAACAGAATAAGCCTGTTTCCTCAATTGTAGTTGTCAATAACGGCAGTACGGATGCTACTGCCGAATGGCTGAAGACCCAATCGGGACTTACCGTTATCAATCAGGCTAATGTGGGGGGCTCTGGTGGTTTTTACACCGGTATGCAGTATGCATATCAGGCAGGTGCGGATTGGATTTGGTGCATGGATGATGATGTTTTTCCGCGTGCCGATTGTCTGGAACGGTTATTGCAGCATGCCGGTCGGGAAGATATAGGTATACTTGCTCCGCGCCGTTTGCAGGAGGGGAAGCTTTTCACGCATGAGTTTCAAGGGTATAACTTGACGAATCCTTTTGCTTCCATGTACACCGGGAAGCTGGCGAAACAGACTGTAACAGGGCCTGTGGAGATACAAGGAGCGGCTTTTGAGGGACCGTTTATCCGGCGTGAGGTTGTTGGGAAGATTGGCTATCCCAATAAGGATCTGTTTATCTTTTGTGATGATACGGACTATTGTCTCCGTACGGTACAGGCAGGATTCAGAATACTGTATGTTCCTGATGCGCTGATGGATAAGGAGAAGTTTTTCTCGAATGACAGTTGGAGCGAACGGAGTAAGAAGAAAAAGTGGAAACGTTTCTATCAGGTACGTAATTCCACTTATTTGAGCCATCATTATGGACGTAATTGGGCGGTAAGGTATCTTCGCGGTTTTAATGGAGTGGCGGGCTATATTTTGACGGCTCTTGTCACTTGTCCGTTTACCGATGCTTACCGATGGAGTGATATCCCTAAACTGTGGAAAGCTTATTGCGACGGGATACACGAAAGGCTGGGGAAAATAGACTGATTGACCGGTTGTCAGAATGCCTTATCGGTCAGGAGATGGGCATAGATTGTCTTTTTCCCGTTGCGGGTTTGCATGGCAAATGCTTTCTTGTAAGTCAGCTTGTGGAAGTGGTATTTGGTATAAAACGTTTCCATTGCTTTTTTATCATATTCCTGGTTTAAGCATTTAGAAAGATTACTCATGGGCTGTATCGGAATATTATTCACCATTTTCGATACGGCAGGAATATGTTTGTATGCTAAGGCAAAGAGGTAATCGATAAAAAGATAAGTTACAATCCGGTTGTTGTTTTTCCAATAATTGTAGAAAGCATCCAGGATGAAAGAGGGGAGAATATTGCCTTTACCGCAAGCAAGAAAGAAACCGGTCCATTTACCTTTTACCACGTTGCAGTTATTGGGGATGTGATGATGGCTGTAGTATGGCAGGCTCGTGTTGATTATCGAATCTATATCTTTTGTGAGCAATATCGTGCTATCCAGCCATATGCCACCATGCCGTTTTAATAAATTCATT
>ENA-UEOR01001120-UEOR01001120.1-human-gut-metagenome-genome-assembly--contig:-NODE-1120-length-16343-cov-20.852576_pt1 | contig 16343 bp, 14 predicted proteins | sample MGYA00242887_ERZ507890 | MGnify/ENA primary metagenome ERZ507890 (study PRJEB26167, sample SAMN06115431) | human gut metagenome | host: Homo sapiens | place: China:Guizhou | collected 2014-10-21...
GCAAACAACCTTGCGGTAGCCCTTCTGCGCAGAGATACTTTCGATGTGGAGATACTGAAGCCCCTGATAGACCTCAAACGGAAAGTCAATATGGTAGACTCCTTCAATGACGGCATCAGCGTCACAAAAACCGAGGTCAATCCTGAGACAATCGTTGCCAATCAACTTGCCATGTACATACGCGCCTATAACTTTGAAGATGCCAGTATCCTTGCCGATAAGCTTCCTGACACTGAGCGCTTCCAAATGATAAAGGCATTTGCCAACTGCCTCGGCGGATATTATGATTATCGGGGCGCCGCCACCGTAAAAGAGGGCGAGGAACGTAAAAAAGTGTTCAAGCTGGTAAAAGAGTCGTCACCGCTGAACAATATTGTAATGTGCATGGCAATGGAAACAGATATATATAACAAAGAGGCTACAGAAGCCCTTAATAAACTGCCAGAAACAGCCCTTACAAAATACTTAAAATTGGTACTCTACATTAGAGAGAAAAAAATATATGACAATCTAGAAAACTTTCTAGACTTTAACGAAGCCTGCAAGAAACTGGAAGCAATCATCAAACAGGACAAGAAATACTATAAAATAGCCATAAACGACGGTGAAATCAGTAAAGAATTTATGGAGTATTACGACCAAGGCGAATGGAAATTTTATTAATCTGAATATAGAGAATTGAAAATATGAAGAAACTACTGATTATACTGATTGTATTGAACATTGCAATGCCAACAGCCTTTGCCCGGCAGCAAGGAAGCAGTATTCCGCCTCGGACTGTACTTTCCAAAGATACAATCAACCCCGGATTCGACGCTACGCAACAGATTTTCCAGAAGCGCTACCAACATCCGGATGCAGTCCCCTTTGATACCCTGTGGAAAAATAATGTATATATCTCATTGTTCGGCGGTATGGACAAGATGATTCCACGAGGAAACGCCGACTTCAACACAGGCCCCGTAGGCGGCATTGCAGCCAACTGGCAGTTCGCACCCGCACATATTTTGCGTGCTTCACTGTCAGCAGGCAATTTTTCACGAAAAATAGACAACGAAACACTAGTGCGCTTCGGATTGCAGGCAGACTATCTGCTGAATGTGTCGTCCTATGTCAACGGTTACAACCCCGGACGTATCTTTGAGTTCCTGACCGTAGCGGGAATCGGCTACCAACTATCCTCACTGGCAGGCAGAATGGAGCACGTAGCCGACTTGCATTTAGGATTTCAACTGAAACTGCATCCCACCGCACATGTGGATTTTTATCTGGAACCGCGCTTCACTATCATGAGCGACGGCATAGATCATTCTTTCCAGAAAAACTGGCATAAATATGACAAGACCTACTTCGTGATCTGGACCACCACCACCTGGACCCTGCCCGCCAACGAGGCCATCTGCCTGAACGGCCAGTTCGAGTATTCCTTCGTCAAGATCGGCGAGGAGTACCACATCATGGCCACCGAGCTGGTCAAGAGCGTCATGGATGCCTGCCACATCACCGACTATGAGGTCGTGGGCGAGCCGGTCAGCGGCGCAGAGTTCGAGCTCATGCGCTACCAGCACGTCTACCTGCCCAAGGAGGGCTGGGTCATCCTGGGCGACCACGTCACGCTGGAGAGCGGCTCCGGCTGCGTCCACACCGCAGGCGGCCACGGCGTCGATGACTTCAACGTCTGCCAGAAGTATCCGCAGGTGCCCATCACCGTCCCCGTGGACGACGGCGGCTATCTGACCGACCTGGCTGGCAAGTACGCAGGCCAGCGCGTCTGGGCAGCCAATAAGACCATTCTGGCCGACCTCACCGCGTCCGGTGCCGTCATGGGTCAGGTGCACATCAAGCATCAGTACCCGCACTGCTGGCGCTGCCATCACCCCATCATCTTCCGCGCCACGGAGCAGTGGTTCTGCTCGGTCGCAAAGTTCCGTGAGGACGTCTACAAGGCCATCGACACCGTGCAGTGGATGCCCGACTGGGGCCACGACCGCATGAAGGGCATGGTCCGCGACCGCAACGACTGGTGCATCAGCCGTCAGCGCACTTGGGGCGTGCCCATCCCGGCCTTCTACTGCAAGAAGTGCGGTGCTTACCACATCACCGACGCCACCATCAAGGCTGTCAGCGAGCTGTTCCGCAAGGAAGGCTCCGATGCCTGGTACAAGTACGAAGCCGAGCAGATCATCCCCGCAGGCGAAGTCTGCGAGAAGTGCGGCGCTTCCGAGTGGACCAAGGACACCGACATCATGGACGTCTGGTTCGATTCCGGCTCCACCCACGCAGCCGTTCTGGAAGAGCGCCCGGAGCTGCACTTCCCGGCTGACATGTATATGGAGGGCGGCGACCAGTTCCGCGGCTGGTTCCAGTCCAGCCTGCTGACCAGTGTTGCAAGCAAGGGCTGCGCCCCCTACAAGTCCGTTCTGTGCCACGGCTGGGTCGTGGACGAGCAGGGCAAGCAGATGCACAAGAGCGCCGGCAACGGCGTGGAGCCCAGCGAGATCATCAAGGACTACGGCGCCGATATCATCCGCCTGTGGGTCGCTTCTTCCGACTACACCGTCGATGTGCGCGCCGGTAAGAACATCTTCAAGCAGCTGAGCGAGGCTTACCGCAAGATCCGCAACACCGCCCGCTTCATCCTGGGCAACCTGGACGGCTTCGACCCCAACACCGACTGTGTCACCGATGACCAGCTGCAGGAGATCGACCGCTGGGCACTGGCTGCGCTGGACGACCTGATCGTCAACGCGCACGCCGGTTATGAGGTCTACGACTTCAACAAGGTCTACCACGCAGTCTACAACTTCTGCGTCGTGGCCATGTCCAACTTCTATCTGGATGTCACCAAGGATCGTCTCTACTGCACCAACGGCGCAGCCCGCCGCGCAGCACAGACCACCATGTACAGGATCCTGGTCGCACTGGATAAGATCATCGCCCCCATCCTCTGCTTCACCAGCCAGGAGATCTGGGACTTCATGCCCAAGACCGAGGGCATGAACAAGTATGTCGTCTTCGAGGATATGCCCAAAGCGGGCCAGTATGCCGCCGACGATGCCTTCAAGGCCAAGTGGGCACAGCTCATCGCTGTCCGCGACGAGGTCAAGAAGGTGCTGGAGCAGGCCCGTGCCGAGAAGACCATCGGTGCTTCGCTGGAAGCCGCCGTCACCCTGTACTGCAACGATGCCGTCTATGACCTGCTGAACAGCATCCCCGTGGACGAACTGGCTGACCTGATGATCGTCTCCCAGGTGGAGCTGGTCAAGGGCGAGGGCGGCGCTGCCTCTGCAGTCGAGGGTCTGGGCGTGGCTGCGGCTCACGCCACCGGCGACAAGTGCGAACGCTGCTGGAAGTATTCCGCAGACATCGGCACCCATCCGGCTCACCCCACCCTCTGCGCCCGCTGCGCAAGCGTGGTGGAAGGCTAAGGCTTTTTCCGTTTGAACGCTGCGGCGCTCCTTTCGAGCAGGGGAGCGCCGCTTTTTGATATCAGAAGACCGGCGGGTCCGGCCCGCTGTTGGGAGTATTTCGTTATGGCTTATGTGATCTTTGACCTGCTGTGTGTGGCAGCGCTCATCGGCATCGACCAGGGCATCAAGTTCTGGGCGGTGCATGTGCTGATGCCCGTGGGCACTCTGCCGCTCATCCCCCATGTGGTGGAGCTGCGGTTCGTGCTCAACCAGGGCATGGCGTTCAGCCTGCTCAGCGGCAGGCAGCTGTTTTTGATCGTGGCCACCAGCGCTGCGCTGATCCTCGTCGCATACTGGCTGCTGTTCCGCGGCCGGAACGATCGCCTGCAGCAGGCGGCGCTGATCCTTGTGCTGGGCGGCGGCATCGGCAACCTCATCGACCGTGTGCTGAACGGCGAGGTCGTGGACTACATCAACCTGCTGTTCATGCGGTTCGCCGTCTTCAACTTTGCGGACATCTGCGTCTGTGTGGGTGTGGCGCTCTGGGTGCTGGTCATCTTTTTGGAGGAGCTGCACTCCGGTGACGCAAAGGAGCCGTGACCCATGGAACAGCGTGAATTTATCGTGGAAGCGGAGGGCGCAGGCCAGCGCATCGACCGCTTTTTGAGCGGGGAGGATACCGGCCTTTCCCGCAGTGCGCTGCAGGCGCTGGTGGCAGATGGCCATGTGCTGTGCAACGGCAAGGCCCCGGTCAAGAGCCTGAAGCTCAAGGCCGGCGACATCATCCTGCTGGAGATCCCGGACGCCCGGCCCATTGAAGCCGTGCCGCAGGAGATCCCGCTGGACATCGTGTTTGAGGATGCGCACCTGTTGGTGGTCAACAAGCCCAAGGGCATGGTGGTGCACCCGGCCCCCGGCAACCCGGACGGCACCCTGGTCAACGCCCTGCTGTGGCATTGCAAGGGCAGTCTGTCCGGCATCGGCGGCGAGATCCGCCCCGGCATCGTGCACCGCATCGACAAGGACACCAGCGGCCTGCTGGTGGTGGCCAAGGATGACGCCACCCACATCGGCCTGTCGCAGCAGATGGCGGTCCACAGCGTGGAGCGTGCCTACAATACCATCGTGTACGGCGGCTTTGCACAGGATGAGGGCTTTGTGGAGTCCAATCTGGGCCGCAGCAAGACCGACCGCAAAAAAATGGCGGTCTACCCCGCCGGGGAACCCAACACCAAATACGCCTATACGGGCTATAAGGTACTGGAACGGCTGGGGGAGTTCACCATGCTGGAGTGCCGCCTGAAAACCGGCCGCACCCATCAGATCCGTGTGCATATGGCCTCCATCCATCACCCGGTGGCGGGCGACCCCGTATACGGCCCCCACAACTGCATCACCAGCCTGCACGGGCAGTGTCTGCACGCCAAAACGCTGGGGTTTGTCCACCCCATCACCGGGGAATACCTGCGCTTCGACTCAGACCTGCCGGACTATTTTACCCATTTTCTTGCAACGCTCAGGAGGAAGAATCCATGAACCAATCCCTTGCCAACAAGCTGGTCCTCTGTGATCTGGACAACCTCCTGCTTGGCCCGGATGGCAACCTGACCCAGGTCGTGCGGGATGTGCTGCAGCTGTTTTCCAGCCGCGGCGGTCGGTTCACCGTCTTTTCCCAGCGCACGCCCAAGGCAGTGCGGGCCATTCTGGGCAGCGTGCGTCTCTCGGCCCCGGCACTGGTGTGCGGCGGCACACTGGCCTATCATTTTGCGGACGGCTCCCGTCAGCCGCTGTGCAGCTTTGCCGGGCAGGATGCCGGTCTGTTCGCCAACCTGCCCAGTGCGGCCGGTGTGGGCATTGCCCTGCAGATGCAGGATGGCTCCACCCGCGTGCTGCGCATGAGCCATGCGCTGGAGCAGCACCTGCAGCAGGAGTGGACCCCCTATCTGCTGGCCAACGCAGCGGATATCCGCCCGGATGAGGTGCTGCGAGCCCTGGTGTACCAGGACAACCGCAGCATCCCTCTGACGTCCCTGCTGGAAAAGGCACTGGGCAACAGTGCGACCGCCCTGCTGGGTGAGCGTGCAGCCCCGGACCTGCTGCGCCTGACCCCGCGGACGGTTTCGGGTGCGGAGATGCTGCAGGCCGTGTGCACACCGGTGGGCATTGCCCCGGAAAATGTGCTGGTGTTGGCGGGCAGTATGCCCATGCTGGAGCTGGTGCGGGCCGCAAGCCGGAGCGCTGCGGCGGCCGATGCCCCGGCGGAGCTGCGCCTTGCTGCAAAGCAGGTCACCCTGACCGATGCTGCCGGCGGCGCTGCCGTGGAGGTTTTGTACCGCATGGTGCGGGATGCTGAAAAATTGGCGTAAATTTTGTGTAAGTTCCCTTGCAATTTTCCTGCAAGGGACTTTCTTTTTGGAAGGATTTCGGGTAGAATGAGAGAAACGCATCTGTGCACCGCCCTCCGGCGGGAGATCCTTTTTATAGCAGCCTGTGCAGCCACTGCGGTGCTGTGCGTGGGGCTGGCGTTCTGGTTTGCGGTGCCGCAGCAGCCTTCACAGAAGCAGCTGCCGCCGGACAGCACACTGCTGTCGGAGCACTGGTATGTGAACCTGAACACGGCGGATGCTGCTGCCCTGTGCACCTTGCCGGGGGTCGGGCCCAGCCGCGCCCGAGCATTGATCGAGTACCGGCAGCAGCACGGCCCCTTTGCCCGCGTTGCCGACGCTGCGGCCGTGCCGGGCTTGACGGAGGACCTTGTGGCCTCCTGGGAAGGGCAGGCAACGGTAAACACACCTGCACAAACGATGCCGTAAGGCACAAAGGGGAATGAATATGAGCGACGAGACCATTTTTATCAACCGGGAACTGAGCTGGCTGGACTTCAACCGCCGGGTCCTGGCTCTTGGCAAGGACAAGAACGTGCCCCTTGCCGAGCAGGTCAAATTCCTGGCCATCTACGGTTCCAATCTGGACGAATTCTTCATGGTGCGCGTCGGCTCTCTGCAGGAGCGCGCCAACCTGGAACAGAGCAAGAGCAAAAAGGAAAAGCGCGAGAACAAGACCAACATGACCGCAGCCGAACAGTTGGCAGCCATCATGCCCAAGACCGCCCAGCTGCAGGCGGACTGCGACAAATACTATGCCAAGGCGTTGGAAGAGCTGGCCGGCTGCGGCTACCGCAAGGTGGATTTTGACCACCTGAGCAAGGAGGATGAGCGCTTCTGGAAAAAATACTTCCAGACTGAGCTGTTCCCCATCCTCAGCCCGCAGATCGTGGACAGCCGCCACCCGTTCCCGTTCCTGCGCAACAAGGAGATCTATCTGGGTGTCCTTTTGCGGGAGAAGCACCCCAATGCCCAGAGCCTGGGCATCATCCCCATTTCCAGCCAGATGGAGCGGCTGCACTTTGTCAAAAAGGACGGCGAAACGCAGTTTGCACTGGTGGAAGAGCTGGTGCTGCACTATGCGTCCAGCATCTTTGGCAAGGAGAGCATCCTGGAAAGCTGCCTGTTCCGGGTCACCCGCAATGCGGACATCGACGTCAAGGAAGGCATGATGGATCACGACATCGACTATCGTGAGATCATGACCGAGCTGCTCAAGCGCCGCCGCAAGCTGGCGGCTGTGCGCCTGCAGGTCACGCCGGAGGCCGCCCCGGAGGTGCAGCGTTTGCTGTGCAGCCGTCTGGAGCTGTCGGGCAAGCGAGTCTTTGTGCAGAAGAGCCCGCTGGACCTGAGCTTTTTCTACAAGCTCACCGGGCGCATTGAAGCAGAGGACCACCCCGGCCTGTTTTACCCGGCTGCCCGGCCCATGCTGCCGCCGCCAGACTATGATCTGACCGAGGAAGTGCAGAAGCACGATGTGCTGCTGAGCTACCCGTACCAGTCCATCCGGCCCTTCATCGACATGCTCAAAAAGGCCGCCCGTGACCCGGATGTCATCTCCATCAAGATGACCCTGTACCGCATGGCGCGGGAATCGCAGATCGTGCAGGCCCTGATGGAAGCCGCCGAAAACGGCAAGGAAGTGGTGGCGCTGGTGGAGCTGCGCGCCCGCTTTGACGAGCAGAACAATATCGACTGGTCGAAGCAGCTGGAAAGCGCAGGCTGTACGGTCATTTATGGCTTTGATGATTACAAAGTGCACTCCAAGCTGACCCTTATCACCAAAAAAAGCAAAGAGGGCTACTCTTATATCACCCAGATCGGCACCGGCAACTACAACGAAAAGACCAGTGAGCTTTACACGGACTATTCCTTCATTACGGCAGACCATGGCATTGGCGAGGAAGCTTCCAATGTGTTCCAGAACCTTGCCGTGCAGAAGCTGACTGAGGAGAGCGACCGGATGCTGGTAGCACCGCTGCGCTTCAAGAGCGTATTGCTGGAAGAGATGGATCGTGTCATTGCCGCCGCCCACATGGGCCGTCCGGCATCCATGATCCTGAAAAACAACTCCATCAGCGACCGCGATATCATCCTCAAGCTGCAGGAAGCCAGCTGTGCCGGTGTGCGCATTGATATGATCGTGCGCGGCATCTGCTGCGTGCGCGCCGGCGTGCCCGGCAAGACGGAGAACCTGCATATCCGCAGCCTTGTGGGTCGTTATCTGGAGCATGGCCGCATTTACAGCTTCTTCGATGGTGCACATACCCGCATCTATATTGCATCCGGCGATTTCCTCACCCGCAACACCGAGTGCCGCGTGGAGGTGGGCGTGCGCGTGGAGGATCCCGTGCTGGTGCGGAAGCTTACCGACATTCTGCAGCTGCAGCTGCGGGATAACGTCAATGCCCGCGAGATGCGCCCGGACGGCAGCTACCAGAAGGTAAAGCCCGCTGAGGGCGAAGCACTGGTGAACGGCCAGATGGGCATGTATGAGCTGTTGAAAAATGACTGGACGCAGCCGGAGCCTTGGAAGCTTTCTGCCGCTGTGCAGGAAAAACAGCCTGAACCTTCTGCCAAAGCAGCAAAGCCAGAACCTGCGAAAACGGAAGCAGCTCCCGCTGCAAAACAGGCAGAAGCTTCTCACCCGGAATCTGCTGCGGCACCGGAAAGCGGCGACCGTTTTGACCAGCTGGAACAGATGGTCAATCATAAAAAGCGTACAGAGCCGCAGCCTGCCCCTGCAGCCAAGCCGATAAAACCGGTGGTGGTGGAGACACCCGCCCCCAGAAGCCGCCTGAAACGGATTTTGGATTTTTTCAAGTTACGCAGATAATATTTGCAAGATCCGACAGAGCAAACCCTCTGCCGGGTCTTTTTGCGTGTTTGCCTGCATAAATAAAAAGCAAACGGAAGGCGGGAGGCAGAAGGTGCGGGCAAAGCGATGGGGACGAGCCGGGCACGGCAGGGAGCAGCCCAGACGGAGGGTGATTTTTCTGGCAGTTTTAGCCGGACTGCTGGGGTGCTTGGTGCTTCCGGTGCGGGCGCAGAAAAAAACGGGGAAGCTTTGTTTCCCGCTGGATACCACACAGTACCGTGTTTCGGACGGATACGGCTGGCGGCAGGATCCTTTTACCGGGGAAAGGACGTTCCATAAGGGCATTGATCTTGCCTGTGCAGAGGGAACAGAAGTGATTGCTGCGGAAGGCGGTGCGGTGGTGCAGGCATACCGCAGCACAAGCTATGGCACCTGTCTGCGTGTTCTCCATACAGATGGCAGTGAGTCACTTTACGCCCATTTGCAGTACGCCTATGTCCGCCCGGGCGAGGTGGTGGAAACAGGGCAGCTGCTGGGCGCAGCAGGGCGCAGCGGGCGCGCTACGGGAGCACACCTGCATTTTGAACTGTACCGGAAGGGAACAGCCTGTGACCCGGCGGATGCGCTGGGCCTTTCCTCATGAAGCTGCATGATTCCCGGCAGCTGGGGCCGCTGGTGTTCCGCGACCCGCTGCTTTTGTGTAGCGCACTGTATTTTCTGCTCTACTTTGATGCAAGCGGCTTTCTGCGGCTGGGGCTGCTGGCGGCGTTCCTGCACGAGTGCGGGCACATTCTGGTGTATTGTGTGTTTCTGCACCGCTTTCCGGTCATTGAGGTGACCATGACTGGCTTTTGTATGCGGATGGACGCTCCGGCCCGGGGCCTTTCACCGGGGCGGCTCTTCTGGCTGGCTGCTGCAGGCCCGGCGGTCAATTTCATGCTGGCAGGCATCTGGGCACTGCGGCTGGAACAGGAACTGACCATCCGCGGCAGTGCCTTCTGGGCGGCAAATCTTCTGACCGGGGGATTCAATCTGCTGCCCGTTCCACCGCTGGATGGGGCGCAGCTGGCATCCTGCCTGTGCGAAATGCGGCGTGCAGGCAAAAAGTTTAAGGGAAATGATTGAAAAAACAGCTCATTTCGGGTACAATAAAATGACGTGTAAAAATGGACTGTTTATTGGAGGACTCGATGTTTGATCCAAAACTGAAAGAAGCACTGGGACGGGTACAGAAGCCTGGTCGTTATACCGGCGGAGAACCCGGCAGTGTATATAAGGACAAAGAAAAAGTAGATGTCCGCTTTGCGTTCTGCTTTCCGGACACCTATGAGGTAGGTATGTCCTTCCTCGGCGAAAAGATCCTGTATGAGCTGCTCAACAGCCACGAAAACTGGTGGTGCGAGCGCGCCTTTATGCCGTGGCTGGATATGAAGGCCGAGATGGAGCGTCTTGGTCTGCCGCTCTACACCATGGAGAGCAAGGATCCGCTCACCGCTTTTGATGCAGTGGGCTTCACCCTGCAGTCTGTGCTCCTCATTCCAATCTGTTCTTCCATGCCGCAAAATATAAAACATAATTAATCCTCGATTTCTCCATTTCTATGTCTCTCGAAGAAATGCCTTGTCTCCTTAACAACAACACCACTGAGAGCAAACAGCGCTATCATATTTGGCAGAGCCATGAGACCGTTGAAGATATCAGCGATAGTCCACACCGCACTTACAGTCATATAAGGTCCGATGAAAACTGCAAGTATATATATCCAGCGATAAACCTTTACATATTTCATCCTTCCGCCACTCAAATACTCTAAGCACCGTTCACTATAATAATCCCAACCGAGTATAGTTGTAAAGGCAAAAAATACAAGACACAGCATAAGTACAAATGCTGATAACTCTTTCGGTAAAGGAAGACCATTCTGGAATGCGTATGTAGTAACCTGCACGCCCTCGAGTCCGTCAACCTGCCATGCGCCTGTGAGCACGATGGAAAGTCCTGTAAGTGTACATATAACTATTGTATCAATGAAGGTTCCTGTCATGCTGACAAGTCCCTGACGTACAGGCTCCTTTGTCTGGGCTGCTGCCGCTGCAATCGGGGCACTACCAAGTCCTGCCTCGTTTGAAAAGATTCCTCTGGCAACACCCTTTTGCATTGCAACAAGAAAGCTTCCCACGGCACCGCCTGTTATGGCCTTCGGTGAAAACGCTGCCTTTACTATTGTAGCAAACGCTGCCGGAACCGCTGTGATATTGCATACCACAAGCACGAGCACAAATACAATATATATAACAGCCATGAAAGGAACTATTATCTGGCTGACACTTGCAATACGCTTTACTCCGCCGATAAGCACTGCTGCCACGCAGAATGCCAGTACAAGCGAAGCAATGACAACTGACCATGAATACTCCCCAAGGAACGGTAAAACCTTTACTGTATGCTGGTTTTTAGGGTCAAAAAAGTTGTTTACAGCACTTGATATTCCGTTTACCTGGCTGAATGTTCCTATTCCGAATAGTCCAACGCATACGCCGAAAAATGCAAATATCTTTGCAAGCCATTTCCATTTTGCACCCATTCCCTGCTCTATGTAGTAGAATGGTCCGCCGAGACTATGACCGTCCTTGCCGATGACACGATATTTTACAGCCAAAAGTCCCTCTGAATACTTTGTTGCCATGCCAAAGAAGGCTGCAAGCACCATCCAAAAAAGTGCTCCCGGTCCTCCTGCACCGACTGCAGTTGCTACACCGACTATGTTGCCGGTTCCGATTGTTGCGCTAAGCGCGGTACAGAGTGCGCCAAAGCTCGTAATCTCGCCATCGCCGCCCTCTTCATTTTTGACCATCCACTTTAGTGCCAGAGGAAGTTTTCTTATCTGAAGAAGCCCCAGACGAACTGTGAGCATTATACCTCCTGCCATGATGAGCACCATGAGCGGCACTCCCCAGACGAAATCGTCCACTGCTTTAAGAAAAATGTTGATTGTGTTCCACATTGAAATACTCCTGCCTCTCTTTTTTATCTAAACACAAAGTCTTTGTGTTTTGAGCAAATACTATTGATATAAATAATTTCATCCGGAAACAATTGAAAAAGCAGGCTTAGCAGCACTTACGCGAATTGAAATAAAAAACCCCATATACGCTGCATATACAGTCTGATACATGGGATTAAGAAGATTATCTTAAGAATGTCTGTCCAATATCTTCTCCGTCCTGTTGCCTGAGAGATTCGTACGAGAAGCAGCCTGTGCCATGATATATTCATAGTCACTGCACTCCTACTGCTTCCTATTCGTACGTTGCACCTTCGGCCCCCGCCAAGCGGGTGTCTCCAGAGAGTCGATCCATTTACAGTTGCACCGCCTGCTGCGGCACCTGAGAGTTTTACTCCTTCGGTAGGCTTTGATAAGGTAAAATCGCTGCCGTTTTCCTGCAAACTTCATCTCGAAATTGTTTATTTTAAATTTATTGTTTTTATTAATCGTTAAGAATTATATGACATATATACGATTTAATCAATAGTATAAATGTACTAAACTGTCTCAACCTTAATCACATTGGTGTTGCCTGTCTTACCGTTGATGAGACCTCCTGTGAGCACTATATGATCACCCTTTTTGAGCTTCATGACACTCTTTGCCTCGTTCATCGCATTGTAGAACATAACCTCCATTGAGTTGTATTCCTCACACAGAACCGGCTTTACACCCCAGCTCAGGTTCAGCTTGCGCCATGCCTTTTCAGAGGTTGTCATGCCTATTATATCAACAGGGCAGCGGAAACGGCTGACCATGCGCACTGTACGTCCTGTCAGCGAGCTGACTACGATACATTTCGCATCCACATCTATTGCCATGGCACATGTAGCATGTGAAATGGCATCGACTATGCTTTTTGTCTGGAACTCAGCATTGGCAAATCTCTTGCCGTAGTTTATCTGCTTTTCTGTATACTCTGCTGTCTCTGCCATATTTTTTACAGCCTCTACAGGATATTTACCTGCTGCAGACTCTCCCGAAAGCATAATAGCTGATGAGCCGTCGTATACCGCATTGGCTACATCCGAAAGCTCAGCTCTTGTAGGACGTGGATTGTGAATCATGGACTCAAGCATCTCTGTTGCTGTGATTACGCGTGTACCAAGCATACGGCACTTGTTGATAAGATACTTCTGTATTGCCGGTACCTCAACTCCCGGAATCTCAACACCGAGATCTCCTCTGGCTATCATGATTCCGTTTGCTATCTCACAGATTTCCTCCACATGATCTACACCTGAGCGGTTCTCAATCTTTGCGATGATTTCAATGTCCTCTCCACCGTTTTCATCCAAAAAGCTTCTCAGATCAGCTACATCCTGCTTTGTAGAAACAAATGATGCAGCAACATAATCCACCTCATTTTTTATACCAAAAAGCAGATCGTCCTTGTCCTGCTTGCTTAAATATGCATGCTTCATGACCTTATTCGGGAAGTTCATGCTCTTTCTGTCTGAAAGTGTACCGCCTGCGATAACATCACAGATTGCATCGTTTCCTTTAAGCTCTCTGACCTGCAGAATGATGATTCCGTTCGCAACAAGCACACGGTCACCAACCTTTAAATCCTTGATCAGATTCTCATAGTTTACTGATACTCTCTCCTGATTTCCTACAATATCGTCAGTGGTAAGTGTGAAGGTATCTCCATCCTTGAGCTCTATTTTGCCATTCTCAAAGGTCTTGATACGATACTCAGGTCCCTTTGTGTCAAGCATGATTGCGATTGGCATATGAAGCTTCTGTCTTACCTTCTTGATTAAATCTATTTTGCCCTGATGCTCCTCATGTGAGCCATGAGAAAAATTCAATCTGGCAACATCCATACCTGCCTTTATCATCCTGGTGAGGACATCCTCATGTTCACTGGCCGGTCCAATAGTACAGATAATTTTTGTTTTACGCATTAATATTCCTCCTGATGCTGATCACCCTATCAGCTTTTCTTTTAAAAATATAATCTCACCCGAAGTCATTATATGACAATTTTGTTCAACAATAAAGTAAAAATATATATTTTTCAATTATTTAAAAATTCATATGCTCCACATACATTTCATTGAAATGCGGATACGATGCCAGCTCGATGTAACGCATGTTCCCGCTTATCTCCAGTGCTCTTTCCCAGGCTTCCTGCGATAAAGCTGCCGAAACAGCTCCGTTTCCTGCCGCATTTCCCACTTCTTTTGCCTTGTCCAAAAGCTCCTGTGGAAACAATCCTATTGCAGCCGCACTTGCTTTGTCAATGTAGTTTCCAAAGCCTCCTGCAAATGTGAGAACATCAATATTACAAGGCGTACAGCCATATTCCTTAAACAATACTTCTATTCCGGCGGCTATCGCGCCCTTCGCAAGCTGCAGCTTCCTGATATCCTCCTGCGTAATGTAGACTCCAGGTGCAATATGAACGGCGAGAGAGGACTCTGTGCTCTGTGCAGTCTCCTCCGCTTCCACCTCAAACACATACGACCTAAACAGTATAGGAAGCTCCTGTCCGCTTAAAATCGTGCCGTTTTCATCTATGATTCCGGCTTTCAGAAGAACGGCAAGCGCATCGATAAGCCCCGAACCACACAGTCCAACAGGTCTGTCATTTCCGATAACCGAATACTTAATTCTGCGCCCTTCCAGCCATACCTTATCCACGGCTCCCTTAGACGCCGGCATACCCAGCTCAATCTGCGCACCCTCAAAAGCCGGTCCTGCCGCCGTGGCACAGCACACATATCTGTCGCCTTTTCCAAGCGCCATCTCACCGTTTGTTCCGATATCCAGATATAGCGTCAGCTCGTTGCAGTTCACTGTCTCCATCATACCCGCTGTAATATCTCCGCCTACAAAGCCTGATACAGCCGGAAATATAATCATGGTTTGACAATTTTCAAGTCCTATATCCAAAGGATTAAATTCCCTGCCAAAATATTCATCCGGCATAAACGGTGCCTTGCCAAGCTTTTCCGGTGAAATTCCCATAAGCAGATGGCACATAACTGTGTTTCCGGCAACTGAAAACCGGCTGACTTTAGTTCTGCCACATTCCGTGAGCATTTCTGATATCCAGCCGTTAAGCAGGGACACTATCTGTGTCTGCATCATCTGCAGGCCGCCATTCGCTTTATCGTTATCATCCGCCCTCGACCTTAATGCCCAGTTCGGCAATTTTCGAACGAATGGCGCTCACCTGCTCGTCGTTCCAGTCCTGAACCTTCACATCGTAGCTGATACCTGCCTCGTCGAGAATTTTACGGGCGGTCGAACGGCCTATACCGTAGATATAGGTCAGGCCGATCTCACCGCGTTTGTTTTTTGGTAAATCTACACCAACTATACGTGCCATAAATTACTTTCTTTCTGATTAATCGTTAAAAATTACCCCTGGCGCATTTTGAATTTGGGATTCTTCTTGCAAATCACGTAGAGTTTCCCCTTACGCTTGACGATCTTGCAATCCTCGCTACGCTTCTTGATTGATGCTTTTACTTTCATGATTTTCAAGCAATCTTTTGGTTATTTGTACCTGAAAGAGATCCGCCCCTTCGACAGATCGTAGGGGGTCATCTCCACTTTTACCTTATCCCCGGGAAGAATCTTGATGTAGTGCATCCGCATCTTCCCCGAGATATGAGCGGTGATTACGTGGCCGTTGTCCAGCTCGACGCGGAACATCGCGTTCGACAGCGCCTCGATAATCGTACCGTCTCGTTCAATCGCAGTCTGTTTTGCCATAGAGTCTTTTCTTGCTTACTTGTTAATTGCCTCCTCGATAATACTGAAATCGGTCAGGACATCCGCGCCGCCCTTGCGCACAGCCACCGCGAACTCGTAATGAGCCGCCGGCTTGCGATCGCGCGTACGCACCGTCCATCCGTCGGGTTCGAATACCACCGCTCGGGTTCCCATGTTGATCATGGGTTCGATACAGATGACCATGCCCTCGCGGAGCAGGGGTCCTCTGCCGCGGGCGCCGTAGTTCGGAACACCGGGGTCTTCGTGCATCTTCCGACCCAAACCGTGTCCCTCCAACTCGCGCACCACGCCGTAGCCGAATTTTTCGGCATACTCCTGCACGGCCGCCGAGATATCGCCTACGCGATTTCCCGCCCTGGCCTGTGCCGTACCTTTATAAAGAGCCTCTTTGGTGACTTCCATGAGCTGTTTCACCTCGTCGGAAACGGCTCCTACGGCAAACGTGTAGGCCGAATCACCAACAAACCCCTTCATAAATGTACCGCAATCCACCGAAACGATGTCGCCCTCTTTGAGAACCTGCGACGTCGACGGAATACCGTGGACCACCTGCTCGTTGACCGAAATGCACAACGATGCCGGATAGCCCTGATACCCCAGAAAAGCCGGAACTGCTCCGTGGGAACGGATAAACTCCTCGCCGATGCGATCCAGCTCCTTGGTCGTGACGCCGGGCCGTATGTGGCGACCCACTTCGGCCAGCGTCCGGCTCACGAGAAGGTTGTTCTCGCGGATAAAGAGCTTGTTCAGTCGATCGAACCGAAGTATGATATCGTAGTTGCAAATATTCTGGCGGATGTAATCATCCCGCTTTCCGGTGTTGTGCAGCAGTTTATGAAGGATGATGCGAAGTTTATCTGTTCCGGAAATAATCTACGTCAAATAGCGGGTTAATCACATTGGTATTTGCATTGACAAACAATTCACCCGCATTC
>ENA-UEOR01001126-UEOR01001126.1-human-gut-metagenome-genome-assembly--contig:-NODE-1126-length-16303-cov-9.674966_pt1 | contig 16303 bp, 8 predicted proteins | sample MGYA00242887_ERZ507890 | MGnify/ENA primary metagenome ERZ507890 (study PRJEB26167, sample SAMN06115431) | human gut metagenome | host: Homo sapiens | place: China:Guizhou | collected 2014-10-21...
TCATCTGTGGCATCTAAACGGCCATACCGGATGTTTTCCATGATAGATCCCTTAAACAGCCAGGTATCCTGCAATACCATACCAAATGCATCCCGAAGTTCCTGACGGTTAAAGTCGCGGATATCATGCCCATCCACCTGAATGGCTCCGCCTGTCACATCATAGAAACGCATAAGCAGTTTGACCATTGTGGTTTTTCCTGCTCCCGTTGGTCCGACAATTGCAATTTTCTGTCCAGGTGTTACATGAGCGGAAAAATCCCTGATAATGATCTGGCCCGGATTGTATCCGAAACTTACATGGGAAAAATCCACGTAACCATCCACATGGTCGAGATGCACAGCATGTTCAACCGTCAGTTCTTCTTCCTCTTCGTCCAGAAATTCAAATACGCGCTCGGAGGCTGCAGACATCGACTGCAGCATATTTGCCACCTGCGCAATCTGCTGGATCGGCTGAGTAAAATTCCGGACATACTGAATAAATGCCTGAATTTCACCAACCCCGATGGTTCCGCGGATTGCCAGAAGTCCTCCGGAAATTGCCACTCCGACATAACCGAGGTTTCCGACAAACTGCATGATCGGCTGCATCAGTCCGGATAAAAACTGGGACTTCCATGCCGATTGAAACAGAATCTGATTGGTATCTTCAAATTTTTTGATGGTGCTCTCCTGCTTATTATATGCCTGCACCACCAGATGTCCGCCATAGACCTCTTCCACCTGTCCGTTGATATGTCCCAGATATTCCTGCTGCTGGCGGAAATATTTCTGCGAATGTTTGATAATAAACGAAATCAGGATGGCAGATACCGGAAGAATCACAAGTGAAATCAATGTCATAATTCCGGAAATTGAAATCATCATCACAAGTGTTCCGACCAGTGTTGCCACACTCGTAATGATCTGCGTCACACTCTGATTTAAACTCTGTCCAAGTGTATCCACATCATTTGTGATGCGGGATAGCACCTCTCCGTACGTGCGGCTCTCGAAATATTTCATTGGCATGCGGTTGATTTTCTCTGAAATTTCCTTACGCATGCGGTAACAGGTTTTCTGCGTGATTCCTGTCATGATCATTCCCTGTATAAAACTGAATACTGCAGAACAGATATACAGGCCAAGTGTAAACAATAACACTTTGGCAATATAGGTAAAATCAATAGATCCGGTTCCCGCGATCTTTTTTCCGAGACCTTCCACCAATGCATTCGTTGCACGTGCCATAACCTTTGGTCCGGCAACGGAAAAGACGGTAGACACCGCCGCAAAAATCATAACGGCAACGATTGCATACCAGTATCTTCCGAGATAACGAACCAGTTTTTCGATAGAGTTTTTGAAATCTTTTGGCTTTTCTCCCGGCATCATTCCTCTGCCCGGGCCGCCCATCGGACCGTGAGGTCTTCTTGTACGTTGTTCTGCCATCTTATTTCACCTCCTCAGAAAGTCCCAGTTCTTTGGCAGACAGCTGGCTCCTGGCAATCTGCTCGTAAACTTCGCAATTGTGCAGTAATTCCTCATGCGTGCCTTTTCCGACAATCTTTCCATCGTCGAGTACCAGTATCTGGTCCGCATGCAGAATTGTACTGATTCGCTGTGCGACAATGATCACGGTCGTATGTTCCGTCTTTGTCTCAAGTGCTCTGCGGAGTGCCGCATCGGTCTTCATATCCAGAGCGGAAAAACTGTCATCAAACACATAAATCTTTGGATTTTTTGCAATTGCTCTGGCAATGGCAAGCCGCTGCTTCTGTCCGCCGGAAACATTGCTTCCGCCCTGTGCAATCGCACTCTCATACCCATCCTGTTTGCTGTCAATAAACTCTGTTGCCTGCGCAATCTCCGCTGCTTCCCGGATCTGCTCATCTGACGCATCCTCTGCCCCGAAGCGCAGATTGCTTGCAATTGTACCAGAGAAAAGAATTCCCTTCTGTGGTACAAATCCGATATGTTCCCGCAGATCCTGCAATGTATACTTGCGGATATCCGTTCCGTCAAGCGTGATCTCTCCGCCTGTCACATCATAAAAACGCGGAAGCAGGTTGACCAGCGTAGATTTACCACATCCGGTACTTCCGATAATTGCAGTGGTCTTTCCCGGCTCTGCAACAAAATCAATATCCGAAAGCACATCTTCCGTGGCTCCCGGATACCGGAAATTTACATGATGAAAGGCAATCACACCCTCACACTGTTCCATGGCAGCCGGCTCTTTCGGATCTGTAATCGTACTTTTTGTGCGTACAACCTCATCTATACGCTCTGCAGCTACACCGGCTCTCGGCATCATGATAGACATCATAGTCAGCATCAGAAATGCCATAACGATCATCATTGTGTAAGTAATAAATGCCGTCATGGAACCAACCTGCATATATCCGCCATCGATCCTCTTTGCGGCAATCCACACAATCAGAAGCGTAATGCAGTACATGATCATCATCATTCCCGGCATCATAAATGTCATAACACGGTTGGTAAACAACTGCGTCTTTGTCAGATTGCGGTTGGCCTCATCAAACCGCTCTTCTTCCCGTTTTTCCCGTCCAAATGCACGAATGACATTTAATCCTGTCAGAATCTCTCTCGAAACCAGATTCAGCCGGTCCACGAGATTCTGCATAATCTTAAACTTCGGCATGGCAAGGGAGGTAAGAAGCATTACAAATCCAAGAATAACAAGCACCGCAAGCGCGATCACCCATTCCATTCCTGCATGGGTCTGTGCAACCTTAATCACACCACCGATTCCAATGATCGGAGCATAAAGAATCATTCGCAGAAATACTGCAGTCACCATCTGAATCTGCTGTACATCATTGGTACTTCTCGTAATCAGGGATGCCGTTGAAAAATGATCCATCTCTGCATTGGAGTACTGTACGACATTGCGGAATGTCTTATCACGCAGATCCCGTCCGATGGATGCTCCCACACGGGAAGCACAATATCCGACAACCACTGCCGCCATAACCATCAGCAGCGCAAAACCAAGCATCTTGGCTCCGGTGGTCCATAAGTAATGTTTCTGAATGGCATCTACATCCACACCTGCATTTTTATCACAGGAGATCGCATAGGTCACACCCATGGATTTCAATGTAGAAGATCCGATCGCATCAATCTGTCCAGACACCTGCTTTCGCATCTCAAGAATCTGCTGATCCGGTACCTGGCCGGCTGCCAGTGCCTGCAGCAGCTGCTTCATATCTACCTGCGTCCCATCCGTTCCCATTTTCGCCGTGATAGCCTTCTCGTCAATATCGGACTCCTTCATCTGGGACATCTGATATACCATGACGATCGGCTCCAACAGAGACTCATCCATATCGTCAAGCGTATCCTCTTCACAATTTCTCACATAGTTTCCGTCTTTTTTTTGCTCCTTATAACAGGCGGCAAATGTTTTCTTTTCCCTGCTGGTCATAAAAAGCTGTGCTGACACAAAATCTTCCTGTGTCATTTCTTCCGGAAGAATATGCTCCACTCCGCTGCTCATGATTCCGACATCGATAATATCCGATGTATACTGTGGCAGGGACAGATCACAAAATGCCTGCATCACAAGAAAAGCCACAATAACCAGAATCCATTTCCAGTATGGGAGCATGTTTTTAAATATTTTTCCCATGATTTAACTCCTTTTCATATGCATAGCTTTTATACTATCACGAACTGATTTCCAGAACAATTCCTATTATATAAAACTTTTCTTAAATTAAAATGAAATGTGTGGTGCAACCATGGGCACCACACATTTCATTTTCTGATTTTATACTGCTGGAATTATATAACCGGCCTTCTTCATTTCTTTTGTAAAATCATCGACAGACATTCCTGCTTTTTCTGCACCAATTTCCACTGTAATGATTCCATCCTGTACCAGGGATGCATATGCACGAATCTTTCCCTCGCGCTGTCCTTCGATTCGACCTTCCACACGTTCCTCATTCAATTCATCTGCCATCAAAACACGTAATGCCTCACACATGATCCTTTCACTTCCTTTCCATTCCCGTACTTTCTCCATGTTACTGTTTACAATGACCTGCAGCACGATATCTGCAAGATTCTTCTCCCTTCCCTCAAAGGTACTCGCCTGCAATAAATACTGGCGCATCAACGATTCTTCCAGATGATTCGTCAATGCTTTTAGCTGTACATGCATATCCACATCCAGTTCCGATGACGCTATGATCTGCACCGGAAACATCACTCCACTGACATAGTAAATCCCTACTGTTTCTTTTTTACATTCATACCCGGATTTTTCCAGTTCCTGCATCAGCTTCACCGGCTTCCGATCACGAATCAGTGTAATGGTAATCTCCTCTGCCGGAATCTCATTCACATGATTTGGCAATACTTTATACAGGCACGCATACGCAACCGCCTTGTAAAAAGTATCAATGTTCAGCTCATCCATCGGGGATTTATATTCAAAAATATTGTGTTTCCGGAAGATCTTCCCGATTTCATTTTTTATTTTGCAGTCCTTCTTTACTTTTACAACCGTACAGTCAATCTGCAAAGGTTTTTCCGTAAGCTGGAACTCATCGGTAAATTCCAAATTTTCTGCATCCTCCAGCAGTTCCAGGCGCAAGGCCGAACAGAATGCCGGATGCCACTGCAGCTTTTGGGACTTTTTCTGATTCTCCTGTTGATTTTTCGTTTGTTCTTTTTCCAAATGTTCTCCTTATATTATATGTGGTTTTTGCTTTTATTTCAACGCATAAAAATTGCAGACTGTTAAACCCTGACCGTCAAACTCAGACCGTCAAAACCTGACTGTCAAAACCTGACTGTCAAAGGCACATCAAGGTTCACATCATTCACTTATGCAACAAAACAAATGGGATTTTCTGGCAGAAACTGCCACTGAAAAAAGATATGATTACTATACCATATGTTTATGACCGCTGCAAGAAAAAACATCCCGAGCTGAAAAAACAATAGGAAAAACAAAAAGCCATGCAATGGAAAAATCCAATACTGCATGGCTTTACAAAATTAATTTTATACCGCAGGGATTACATAACCTGCCAGCTTCATTTCCTTTGTGAAATCATCGACAGACATTCCCGCTTTTTCTGCACCTGTTTCCACGGTGATGATCCCATCCTGCACCAGGGATGCATATGCACGAATCTGTCCTTCGCGCTGACCTTCCATACGCTCCTCATTCAATTCATCTGCCATCAAAACACGTAATGCCTCACACATTGTCTGTTCACTTCCTTTCCATTTTTGCACTTTCTCCATGTTACTGTTTACAATAACCTGAAGCACAACATCCGCAAGATTCTTTTCCCTCTCTGTAAAAACGCTAACTTCCTGCAGATACTTCCACATCAGCGGTTCATCCAAATTGTCAGTCAGTGCCTTGAGCTGTACATGCAAATGCATATCCAGTTCCGATGATGCAATGATCTGCACCGGGAACATCACACCACTGACATAATAGATTCCGGCTGTTTCTTTCCTGCATTCATACCCATCACTACTTAATTTCTGAAGAAGCTTCACCGGCTTGCGGTCTCGAATCAGTGTAATGGTAATCTCCTCTGCCGGAATTTCATCCACATGATTTGGTAATACTTTATACAGGCACGCATACGCAACCGCCTTGTAAAAAGTATCAATGTTCAGCTCATCCTTCGGGGATTTATATTCAAAAATGTTGTGTTTCCGGAAGATCTTCCCGATTTCATTTTTTATTTTGCAGTCCTTCTTTACTTTTACAACCGTACAGTCAATCTGCAAAGGTTTTTCCGTAAGCTGGAACTCATCGGTAAATTCCAAATTTTCTGCATCCTCCAGCAGTTCCAGGCGCAAGGCCGAACAGAATGCCGGATGCCACTGCAGCTTTTGGGACTTTTTCTGATTCTCCTGTTGATTTTTCGTTTGTTCTTTTTCCAAATGTCCTCCTTATATTATATGTGGTTTTTGCTTTTATTTCAACGCACAAAAATTGCAGACTGTTAAACCCTGACCGTCAAACTCCGACCGTCAAAACCTGACTGTCAAAACCTGACCGTCAAAGGCACATTAAAGTTCACATCTTTCACTTATACAACAAAACAAATGGGATTTCTGGCAGAAACTGCCACTGAAAAAAGATATGTTTACCATAGCATATCCCCACCTTCCTGGCAAGGAAATCTTTACGTATACTGCATATATGTAATTGCAAAACGTATTCTAACCTGTGACCATCATAAAAAAGACACACAATGCGATACTCTCTCACATTGTGTGTCTTTTCTTAAATCCCCATACTAATCAAGCAAAAACAAATTCTGGGATTCCATTTTCACAGTAGTTTTTCCCACCCTTGGTGTTCCATCCGGATTTTTGGACTTATTGTTATAAATTTCAAAAACAATATCCCCTTCCTTCTTTTTGTTTTCCCCTGTCGTATCATAAATAAAGTAATACTCACCCATATTTTTCAGGTTTTCAAACACATATTTTTTAGGATTCCCCTTCGTTGCTTTTCCCTCAATCACCATTCCGTCTTTTTTGTAAATTTTATCTACGTAAGTTCCATCTTTGTATTGGATCGAACAGGTCAGCTTCGTTCTGACAGTATTCAGTTCGACCGGGCTGAAGCGGATTTTTTCCTTAGTACCGTCAAGGTTATTTCCATATTCTTTCATCCAGTTCATCTTATACACAAGATTTGGATCACTTCCATTTCCGGACTCCTCTTTTAAAAGCTCCGCCTCTTCATTCAGGATCTCGACCATTGGCGGCTCATATGTGGTACGGTATGCGGCAATCATCGTATTAATGAAAAGCTTTGCCTCCATATCTCCATCTACCGTAGAATGACCTACTCCGGAATAAAAAACATTTCCCTTACTGTAAATATAGTAATTATTGGCGGCATCATTCGGGGAAGCCCCATAGGTGGCACCGGTTCCATCTCCGTTTGAAGCCGTACCCGCCCATGCACACGGATCTCCGTTCTCATTATCCGAAAGACAGTACCAGACCGTAACTTCCGGATCTTCCATGTCCAGCTGATACCACTGCCCATGCGTTGATGCAATTTTGAGTGTTTCGTCAATTTTAAACGGATATTCCGTAATCTGTCCCGTATTCGTCTTCGTTGCACGCTTTGTCAGGTCATTATTATTGTTAAATCCTGTCAATTTCACATTATCGTTACTCACGCCACAGATATATTCATCATTTTTATAACTTCTGATCATATACCGGTATGGGATGATCTGATCCGTATTTTTCTTTTCCCATCCCAGACGTTTCATGGCATAGTAAGTAAATCCCTGGGTATTACCAAGTGCCGTTGTAGAAAGTGTACCGTCGCTGCCAACGGTTGTCTGGGTCATTGTATCATACTTATGTTTCGCCTGATAAGCCAGCAGTTCCTTTCGTTCGCTCTCGGTCAGCTTCCCACTCACAGCTTTATACCGGTTCATTCCCATGACATCACGCAGATATGTATTGGCAGAATATCCGAAATCCCCACTGTTCACATTATGCATAGAAGTAAAATCATGCGTAAACAAAACACTTTTTCCAGAGGCGATAAAATATTTCAGGAAATCAATCGCACCGTTTTTATTCGACATATTTACCTTATGGAACGTATCGCCAAATCCCAGAATAAACATATTGTATGTATGATACAGTTCCTTTTGTTTTTTCGACATTTTAGCTGGATTTTCGTTTCCCTTTTGGGCTGAAATATTCCTGGAATAATCATACACAAATTTCTCCCCGAAATAATTCTTCTGAAAATCAGAAACCGTAGTCGTTACCACGGAAATTTTATAATCATTCAATGCATTATAATATTTCGTAAACAGCGTATTTTCGTGTAAATTCAGATACCCCTTATTATTAGTATCCGTATCCGGCATAATCTGCAGCACCTTAATCTCCCGTTTCTGTCCGGTCTGGTTTTTTGCAACCGAGCAGCCGGTACGTGTAAAATGAATGTCCGGATTATCCTTGCGGTATACAACAATCTTCCACTGGATCAGCCCGAAGTACAGTCTGGAAAGTTTTACCGGTGTAATGTTCTGTTCCCCGTCTCCTGCCGTAAAAACATCTCCCTCATAATAAACTTCCCCTGTATCATCCGAATCATCCGCATCCCCGGAGCCATCCACATCTGCCAGCCCCTCTTCAAATTTACCATCCTGATTCTGGTCAATATAAACTTTACACTGATACTGTGCGGATGGCACATCCGTCACCTGAAAACCAAAATCAAGTTTTGATCTGCCAAAACCGTCCACATCCAGATAATTTGCCTGACTGTCATCTACGGAAACAGACGTATCATTTTTCCCCCCAGACGAAGTCGTTCCCTGATATTCATTTGGCAGTTTTGTAAACGTAATTTTCGGACAGACCTCTTTTACCTTTGCAATCAGCCCATTGGTATCTGACGTCTGGTAAATGGTTTTCTTTTCCTTCTTACTCTCCCTTACCAGATCCGCAAGGTTTGAACCGGCATCTATTTTATCGGACAGGCAATAGAGATCATCAACCGCAACAACCGGATAACCGGCATGTAAAAAGTTCTCCAGTTCCGCTTTCTTAATCTTTGTAATGTCATTTCCCGGGAAACGGAGTGTCGTATCCTCTATAACATTATTTCCGCTTCCAGCCCACAGAAACTTGACCGAACGGCTTATGCCGTCTGACCTGCTATACTCTGCACTGGTCATTTTATCTCCGGTATGGAAATAAATTTTTCCGTTCATCGTGGTATCATTCCACACCGTCTGATTCTCTTTGATCCATTTCACATTGCCATCTGCATCTTTATAGGTTACATCCTTTTCTACCAGATTGTAAGCACCCTGATCCAGCCCAAGATAAATCATGTTGTACTTGCTGTTTAGATCCTCCGTGGAACCAATAAACTCTGCCGTAGTCATATGGGTAATCTTAATATCCCCGATAAAATTCGGAATCATAAGCTGGATATAACTCTTTTTCAGCGAGTACCCGTTCTTTCGGTCATAGCATGGCTCAATATCCAATATCCGCAGTTCTCCATCCACATGATCCTTTGATGTTTTATATCCGAGAATATAACGGACTGCATCTGCCGGTGTCGCTTTGGGATCATTTCCCGTAAATTCCTTAAAATCCGTAAACTTAGACTTCGGATCCGATGCCGGAACCGTTCCCGTGCCAAAATCCTGTGTGGAAGTTTTATCCCCCTTAAACACAAACAGTCTGCCATTTAAATATCCCTGATTTTCATCGGATGTAATTTCTCCTGCGGTTTTATATGTTTCCCATTTGTCCGGCTTCGTCCAGTAATGGTACCAGTTTTCACCAATCACACGTCCATCCACATCGGACGGAAGGAACGTAAACTTCGACCAGTATGCCCGTGCATCCCCTGTCTGTGCAGTAAACACCCCCGTCTCAACCCCGTCAATTTTCTCCGTCTGAATCAGCGCATCCTCTCCGCCATCCAGATACAGGCGTTCAAACAGTTCTGAATCCATGGAAAACAGCATCACTGCCAGTTTATACATATTATTGTTATAGCCGGTATCATTATATGTATAAATGGTAGGGTTCATATTCCAGTCCAGAATATGAAACGTAACCGATTTTCCCTCACCTAAACATCCCTGTGAAGGTATATACACTCCGGAATCCATAAAGATCGGAGCATAGTTCTCCTCCTGATTAATCTTCTGGTACATTTTCACGGCAACATCCCAGCTGATATCTTTCGATCCATTAAATCCATTCGTATACGAAGAAACAGACGAATGCTTTCCGTACCTGTTGTGTCTTTTCCAGATCGTTCTGATATTATCCTCCCCGGAATGCATCTTAGGGGAAACCACATACAAATCCGCATAATCTGCCCATTTCGGCTGTGCATTCAGCTCTTCCGGTGTAATCGTTTTAATAATCACCGAATAATTGTCTGCTTCCTCCTGTGTTTTACAGCCGATGCTGTCCTTTAAAAAATAATCATTGTTTTTATATAGATAGTAATTATTTGTTACATTGATATTATCCTTTGATTTATCACCGGTACTTTTTCTTTTTGTATAAATCCGGTCGCCCTCATTGGTAAGTTCACGATCCGTCTTTTCATCAAATGTCTGATCTTTATCATCCGATTTTTCGAAATCATTTACTGTATGCCAGATAATATTTCCATGATCCTGTCTGACAAACGATAAGCTTTCATTTCCGTCTTCCCCTTTTACGATTTTTTGGACAAACGTACCTTCCCCATCTTTAACGCGCTCATAGTATCCGGTATATTCTGCATCTTTCATGCCATCCTCACAGACACGCATATTTCCAGAATATTTTGAAATGTCCCCTTCTGGCTCATCCGGGAAAAAATAAGCCGTTTTCATTTCACATTTTGCACCGGTTATTGTTTTAACCGTATTAATATCAGCATCCCCATAACGCATCTCTTCCACATTTACCGGTTCACATCCACTGATCTGGTATCCAAACTCTGCGTATTCTTCATAAGGCACAATTTCAAGAATCAGAAACGGGTTTTCCCTGGTTCCAAGCTTTGCCGCTGCGGCATTCGCATCGTAAATGTTGCGCTTCGACTCCGGAATCTGCTCTATCTGGTCAACGACTCCTCTTGTCATCACCGGAAGTTTCTCATCCGCCTTTAATTTATTCCGGTACCCGACAACCCCAAGACAGACAACAAGCACCCCCAGCATACAGACTGCGGATGCAATTCTTTTATTCCTGTTTCCGTTATTTTTTTTCTGCCGATGCCATCTTACCATCTTCAATACGAACGCCCCTTCCTTACCTGAGTACATTTCTCAGCTTGAATTCATTTTGTATCGTATACTTCTGTTCCAGATATTGCATATCAAAAGAAACCGCAACGGATGCCTTTTCCGTGGAAGCATTTACTGTGCCGGTAAATGCCGTAACATATTCGCCGATCAGATTTTCCTGCACCTCATCCGTAGCTGCAGAAATCACCGTTGTATCGGTTTTTGGATCTGCCACAGCCATTTTCTTTGTATATAATTTCTTTCCACCTGCAGAGATCCAGATCACCCGCTTGCTTGCAGCCTCCGGGGCTGCGGCACCTGCCGGATTGGTTACCGACGGGGTGTTCGGAATCGTATAAATGGCGATCCCACGGACACCGGACACGGATGGGTCAAGTTCCTCCACCCGGTTTCCTTCCATCACCCACATGCCGATCTGCTCCATCAGAATCTGTGACTCCGACTGCAGATCAATCTGCGCAGACGCGTGGTTATAATTTTTGTGCGCCATTCCAAGAAAAAGCGTTGCAGCGCCCAAAATAACCGTTGAAATTGCAATCGCGATAATCAGTTCCACAAGCGTAATTCCCCTATGATCGTTCGGCACACTGCCACCCCCTTTAAAAAGTTACTGCTCCGTAAAATGCCTGCCGGTATCTTTCACCAGCCGGATTGTGTATGCCGGGACACCATCAATATAAATGGCATTCACATTTGTACAATCGTCATAAAATGCCGTTTTCTTATAAGCAATCTTAATAAATGTCCCACCGGCACCCGGTTCTGTCAGTTCCTCCCCGGTGCTGCTGTCCTTACGGATTTTAATTGTATTATTACACAGCTTCGTCCCGTCAGATGTCAGCTTTGTATCGTCAAAACTGCCCAGATTATCGGACAGGACACGCGTATAATATCCATTGTCCAGCTTGTAAATATACAGATAAGAACTGCCGGCTTTGCTCATCGTCCTAACCTGAAGCGCATCCAGCGAAGAATCCAGCGTCCTTACCACCTTCTGCGTATTGGCATAGTGCAGATGCCCGATCATCATGACAGACGTGCTTGCAAGAATGCCAATAATCGCAATAACGATAATGATTTCAACGAGCGTAATTCCATTCTGCCCCAAAAGTTTTCGTTTCTTCATTGGCACACCCCTTACCCGTTCTTCTTCCAATTATCATAGTTCAAATAAGAATCCAGATCAAGGTTTCCAGAAATATTTGATGCCGCAAGGGAAGAACAGCCTTTGAAAAACTGGGAAAACAGCGGAGTATCCCGTTTCTGGTCCTCGGTAAACAGCTGGGAAACCAAAAGCTTGTTTCCCCGTACCGAAGCGTTGGAATCAAAAGAGATCACCCCACCGGAAATAATCATTCCCTCAAACTGGCCGGACACCCTGACATCCCCGGTTGCAATGACAATTCCCTTTGTAACCGTAGCTGGAAGTGCATAAGTTCCGGCATTTTCAATCAGGTATACATCTGCGGCCGGGGAATACACCGTTTCCGAAGCCGTCGGGGATGCCTTGTGTTTCTCCACCTCTGTGGTAAATGCACTCCGGTCAATCAGATAGTCAAACAGCGGATTTACCGTTTTGTCAATCACTTCATGCCCACTGGCATCCGTAGATGTCAGACGGACATTGTCTTCGGTCACTCCCTGCCCCTGATCCGTCAGTCCCAGTTCCAGCGACTTATAGCGCACGGCAAGCTTTGAACAGTACTTCCAGTATAACCCACTGCTGTCTTTCCAGTTGTCCGGCGCAATCGTATACGTTCCAACCTCCAGCATATCTGCAGAAGCCGCCCGTTTTAAAATGTCCCCGGAAAACGTCATAATCGTATTGGAATCCACAATCAATGCATCCTCATCCAGATAGATATTGGCATACTGTGCCGTTTTCCCCTGATTGTTCACATAATACTCAGAAAAAAAGTCATTCGCAGACTTCTCCGAATTAAAATTCAGGTAATAATAGACCCCACCCGGAAAATAATAGGGAACCACCTGCCGGCTGCTGTTTAAATATCCTTTCAGCGTACTTTCACTGATTCCGGTATATGCCGCATACTTCTTTTGATCCAGACTTCTGCCATCTCCCGACACATATTCCAGTGGAACATAATATGCCAGCTGGTTCGTCCGCGCGGAGATGGACTCGCCCATCAGAATATCCTCGTTACTGGCATCAAGCTTTCGCGAAATAAACGTCCGCCCTGCCAAAAGCAGGTAATTCAACCCTTTGATATCCAGATGGCTGCTTTTTCCATTGACCATCATGGCACTGCTAAACTCCGCCTTTTTCGCGGAATCCGGATCCTGTGCGCCATAATTTTTCTGAAAATTATAGCCGTAATAATTGCCCTGCAAAGTCACGGAACTCCCCCTGCCAGCCAGTTCCAGATCATCCGCCACATACATATTTCCGTTCATATGGATAGAGGAAGCACCGTTTGTCCCGGCAGACGATGTCTTTATATTTTCTGCCCAGATCGAGGAACCACCGTCCCCGACCGTCAGGTCTGATCCGCTCTCCGTCACGATATCCCCGCGTGTAAGAACCGTCTTCCCCTTGATCGTACCGTTTCCGCCTGTGGACGCATAAATTCCGTCTGCCCCGGCATACACATTGCCATCCACCGTCACATTCTGTGCCCCGATGTTGATCTGTCTGTCGGCTATCAGCGCATAACGCATAAACTCCTGCACCTGCCCCCTGCCGGAGAAATTCATCTTCGGGGTGGAAAACACAAGGTCGGTTTTGATCGTTGTCTCATAATCCTGTGCATCCCTATACCGGATCTGTACACCCTTTAACGTAAACGTCCCTGCACCGTAATCCACCTCATATTTTGGATCTGCGGCAGGGATATAACATCCCTGGTCTGCGGCTTCTTTGATGCAGCTTTTTACCGTATCCGTATCATAGCCGGAAACCCGGTATGCCACATTGCCGGAAGCGTCCATGGTATCCGATGCACCAACTGCCGGATCTGTGTGGTTTTCTGCAAACTGCTTCTGCAGCCCGTCCATATATCTGGTGGCAAATACTTTCTGCACATCCCCGCCGGAAGCAGAATACGTCAGGTAATTTTCAAGGACATCCGCATACGCTTTCTCCAGTGACTGCTCTGCAAGTTCCCTTGCACCGGCACGCAGATTATCCATCAGTTCATCCGCACTGTAGAAATTTTTTTTCGTGCCGCGTTCCACTTCCTTCATCTCAATATTGACAATCGTAATCTTCGTGATCACCACGGCAATCAGGCTTACCACAACCATCAGAACCAGTACGGCAAGCAGGGAGGCACCACGGTTATCCTGTTTGAACCGGTTTCCTTTCATCGCTACTCTCCTTTCGACGTGCTGACCGTAATATAACGGTACTTTTCCTTATCCGGATTGTTTCCGCCCTTGCCTTTCTTATATACACAGACCGTCAGATCGACCTTTCGCACTCCCCCGCTGCTTGCCACCAGAGGGGCAACCGACCCGGCCGGCAGCTTAAAGCTGTCCTGATAAATTGCTCCCTTGTTGGTCACCGCAGCCGGATCATCCGGATACGACTTGTTGCCAAGGTTTGATGCCACAGACGGCATCGGGCATCCCTGCGGCAACACCGTCATCTTATAATCCGGTCTAATGCTGTTGACATCCGCAATATTCTGGCATACAAACACCAGCTTGGGGTTCACACCGGCAGCGTATGTAACCTCCATCGTATCGCTGTCCTGCGCCACATGGTACATAAGGTAAATATGTTCCACGTCACGGATGTCTTCCTCTGCAAACTCATTACATTCGTATACTTCCGAAGGATCTATGCCCAATACCTCATCGCCTGTTTCCCCACATGTATAGCTGCATGCCACCCGGACATGCGTGCTGTCTGCCGTAACCGAAAATTTCCGCTTCATCTTCGCCTGCAGTTCGCTGTCCCCAAGCGGAAGCGTCCCCGGATGTGCAGCGGCATATGTCATATTTTTTTCCGAAAAATACGTCATTGCTTCCTGCAGCTGGTTATGTTCCAGTGCCACGACATCTTTTGTGTCATCGATCCCTTCGATCTGTGGGATATTGGTGTCATTTTCAGCTACAGCCGTACTGACAGAAACCTCGACATCATACGTGCTGCCAGAAGTGCCTGCCGCCGCGTAGTACACATTCTCCGCCTGAAATGCCGGTGCCGGGGCAGCCGCCGGAGTCTCACGGAGCAGGGTATAGCCCTTTCCTTCCAGATAGGGAACACGAAATCCTGCCCCTGTCGTCACCACAGCCAGCTCTTTTTGGTTTTTTAAATCCTCCAGCACTTCCTGCGCCAGATTGGTTGCGTGCTGTTTGTCCGCCATCATCGCATTGTACTTCATGGACTGCGTAAAATAAGACAGCAGCGGAATGGAAATAATGGCAAGAATTGCCATGGCAAGGATGACTTCCAGCAGGGAAAATCCACCATTGTTATTCGGTTGTCTCTTCATCTGCGGACCTCCTTCCCATCCGTTTTACGGTGCAGTTTCAAGCGATGTGCTTCTGCCAAAAATACTCATCACACCTTTTGACATATTTGGGAATACCGGTGGAACGTACTCTTTTCCGGTGTTCTCCAGATAGTACATATTCAGGGTCATCTCCCCGTTTAATTTTCCGGTGGAATCATCATAATTTGCCGTAAACTGTGAAATCGTTGTACGATCCTTAAAATTGTTGACATAAGCAATCATTTCCTTTAATCCGGCATAGCCTGCCTCATAGCGGATACCGATAGAGGCATAATATCCCCGGACCTCTTTTTGCTCCGGTCCTGCCGTTTCCTGTTCTGCTGCATCTGCCCCCTGTGTGCTCTCCTCACTCTGGCTTTCGGATGTAGAAGATGCCTCTGCATCCGGTGCGGTAGTGGAAGAAGCATCCGTTCCTGCAGCCGTGTCCGTGCCATCGGTCTGCACATCCACAGCAAGCGGCTGGTTCATGGTAAACGTAATGTCCGTAATATGGAAATCGCTGCTGTTATCCTCATACGCCTGTAACGACTCAATAGCCTTCTCGGTTGTCATTGCAGAAGGATACGTACTGATAATCGTCTTCTGCTTTTTTACCATCCGCTGGATATTTTCTTTTACCTTCGGAAGTCCTGCCTCCATCTGTTCCATCTGCTGCACTTTTGCCTGATCGGCCGTATTCTGTTCTTCAATCTTCGCTGCCTTGCTCATTCCCTTACTGAAAATAAAGAAATACGAACATGCCACTATGACAATCGCACAGAAAATGAGCAGCAGCCGCTTGTCGGAATCTGAAATTTTAATTCTATTCATTGGTCTGCTCCTCTCCTTCCACGCTGTCGGTATCGGTATCGGCATCGGTATTCGCAGACGGAACCGCTTCTTCTACGAGATGCCCGTCCTCCCCGAGAAATGCACCGGTATAATAAGCATTTAACGTATACGTCCACGTCACCGTGCCGCTGTCTTCATCAGACTCCTCCGACATGGACGGAATCGAAAGATTTTCAAGCAGCGTCAC
>ENA-UEOR01001127-UEOR01001127.1-human-gut-metagenome-genome-assembly--contig:-NODE-1127-length-16300-cov-5.527091_pt1 | contig 16300 bp, 9 predicted proteins | sample MGYA00242887_ERZ507890 | MGnify/ENA primary metagenome ERZ507890 (study PRJEB26167, sample SAMN06115431) | human gut metagenome | host: Homo sapiens | place: China:Guizhou | collected 2014-10-21...
CCACACGGTAGATGCGATCCCCGTCGTGGAACGAATCGAAACTCAATTCGAACCGTACATAGAGCATAATCAGCAGCACAACCGGCACAACTCATACCGATCACATAAAATGACTTTTTTTCATTCATAACCTATCCGTTTTATCCCTTTACGTGAACTCAGGGGCTTAGTTTCAAATCAGTTATAAAATCCTATTTCTCCTGTTTCCGAAAGGCATCATGGATGGTAATCCCGGTAGAGATCCACCGGTATTTGTCTCCTCTTTCCTCTGCAATAAACACATGATATTCGAAATCATTGACCGTTTGACGTAAAGCAGGGAACTTCTGGCCGATGAAATGCCAGACTCTGTAAGTATACCGGAAAGCCAACTGGTTATTGGTACTTACTCCGATTTTATACGAAATGGAAATATTCTTTATATTGCCCTTCAAATAGTAAAGGACACCATTGAAATCACCGTATATGCCTGAATATTTTATCGGTACAAATGGTCGGCACTTTGTAAAATCTTATTTTTCAGCAGAACGGGATAATCAGGATGTTGTTCCAGAAATTGCCGGACTACTTGTGCCGCTTCCGGGGAATTATGTCCGCGCAATGTAGCTGAAATCCAGTTCTTGGGGAAAAAGATATCTCCGGTACGCTGCACTTCCTGTAATTCCTGTAAAGCCGGCCTGATGTACTTCACGGCTTGCTGTTGCCGGAGAGGGTGGTTGAGATATCCGACGATCTGGGTAACCCAAGGTTCTATCCGACGGTTCCCGGCGATCAATAAAGACCGAAATAGGGAATCCCGCGTTTCTGTTTCAGGAGCTACGGCCCGGACAATAAAGTTAAATTCTCTTTTCCGGTCGGGGTCCTGAATACGGGTCGCCTGTGTCGCCCTGATTTCCTCATATTTTTCAGGCATACGTACAGCCAATTCATAAGCCATTTTAGTATAATCGCTCTCTCCTAAAGCCAAGCCGGTAAAAGATTTCTGTTCTTTCCACATCCGGTAAATTTCCTGTGTCGTCGCCGGTTGCCGGAAGGTTCCGAGCAAAGCCCTGAAAGCAGCCTGTTGACAACCTTTTCCTCCCGGTTTGCGTGCTAATCCGAGCAGGCTTTCTTCAAGCTCTTCACTTCCTGCAATCTGTCCGTGCAGGGCCATCTCATTCAAATAGGCGATCGAAGTAGAAATAATCAAAGGTTCGGTTTCGGTTTTCAAATTACTGATCAACATCCGGGCAAAAGCCAAACCATCTACACGGCCGTGCAGACGGTTTTCATTCAAATTGATCAATAAAGCCAAACGGGTTTCAGGTGCTTTCGCGAAAGTATTCAAATGCGCTAAAGCATAGGTAATCGTCCGCTGATCCAGTACGAAATAGCCATAGGCTTCACCATTTTGATTCAGAAAAATGCAGGACTCATCCGCAGACCGGTTCTGAAAAACGGTCACCGCAGAATCGGATACCAAAGTCACTTCATGCACAGAGGACTGGAGTGTATCTGCATTTTTTCCCTCATAGAGGGCTACACTTATATTTTGTGGCCAACTCAATCCTCTATGCCAGGGATCTTTTTGCCGCACGACCAAGGTCCGGTCGTGCCACGAAGCGGAAATTTCCGGCATCCCTTTTTCATTTACCCAACTATTACTCCAGGCTACCAGATCCTTATCGGTATACTTATTGAGAATAGTAATCAGATTATCCCATGTGGCATTCCCATATAAATAAGTCTGCAAATATTCCCGGATACCTTTTTGGAAAGCTTCTTCTCCCAATAGTTTCAGTAACATATTCATAACGATGGGCGCTTTGTCATAGACAATCTGTCCGTAAATCAAACCGGCATCCTTTAAGTTTTCCAAAGGTTGTTTTATCGAGGTTGAGCCGGCTGTACGGTCTTCCGCATAAGCCGGAATATAAAAATTACGCAAATCGTTCAGAAGGTGATTGACTCCCGGAAACTCCGGCCGGGTCATCTGGGAGGCAAAATAATTGGCGAATACTTCTTTGGTCCACACATCGTCGAACCAGGCCATCGTCACGGCATCTCCAAACCACATATGTGTCGTTTCGTGAGCGATCAGTTCCATCCGTCCCAGTTCTTCTTCTATGGTCGGATGCGGCCCTAAGAACATGCGTTTATCATTGTATAACACCGCACCCGGATGTTCCATACCACCGAACTGAAATCCCGGTACAATCACCAGATCGTATTTATCGAACGGATAGGGGATTCCGGTATAGTCCTCGAGCCATTTCAGAGAAGCGAAAACCTGATCGAAAATGATCGTATGCTGGGCCACTTTCTGAGGATCGGTTTCCCGGTAATACATGACTATCGTTTTACCGTCCCGGCTTTCTGCCAGTTGTTGCCATTTCCCGGCTACAAAAGAAAATAAATAGGTACTCAGGGGTTGGGTCGGCTGAAAAGCGATCAGTTTCCGGCCTTCATGGAGGGTTTCGGACTCGACGGCTGCATTGGCTACGGCTACCCATTGCTCCGGGATATCCAGCTGCAAGGTAAAAACAGCTTTCATGTCCGGTTGGTCGAAACAAGGAAATAAGGTTCGGGCACGTTCGGGTACCAACAAGGTGTATAAAAATTCATCGTTCCGGTTCAGGGATTGATTACCGGCAATAAAATCGATCTCGATCTCATTCGCTCCTTTTTTCAGGTAATCGGTCCCTACTACAATATGTTCATTCGAAATCCGGATCGAATCCGGTCGTCCATTCACTTTCAGTTGTTTCACTTTGTGGGGATCTTCGCGAAAATCCAATACGACAGGCTGTACTTTTTCCTGCTTCAGTGTGATCTGTACTTTCCCGATGACCTCTTCCTGTTTATTTTCAGGAATCCGGAATTTCAGCCGGTATTGCAAATTGCTTATATCTTGTTTGCGTTGCCGGGCCAACCCGATGCTTACTCCGGTTTCCGGTTCCTTCCCTTCGGGGCGGCATCCGGCCAATAATTCTACTACTCCCAACAGGATTATAAAAAACAACTGTTTTTTCATAAATCTATGGATTTTAAATTTAATCTTTACTCTGCGCCTGGCGTATTGAAAGGCCGATTCGTTTACGCCCGGGTTCCACTTGTACAACCTTTACCATCACTTGTTGATTCAGTACCAGTTCTGCTGCAGGATCGGTTACATAACGATCGGCAATTTCTGAAATATGTACCAAACCGTCCTGTTTCACTCCGACATCGACAAAAGCTCCGAAACCGGTAATATTGGTAACGATTCCCGGAATTACCATACCCACCTGCAGATCTTCGATTTTTGAAATGCCTTCGGCAAAACTGAATACTTTCGCCATTGTCCGGGGATCTCTCCCCGGTTTTTTCAATTCTGCCACAATATCTTTCAGGGTCAGCAGGCCCGTTTTTTCATCCACATACCGTTGAGGTTCTATCCGGCCGCACAGTGTTTCGTTTCCGATCAGTTCATGAACGCCGACACCCAGATCGCGGGCCATTTTTTCAACGATATAATACGATTCCGGATGAACAGCAGAATTATCCAAAGGATTTCCGGCCCCTTCGATCCTCAGAAAGCCGGCACTTTGTTCAAAAGCTTTCGCTCCCATACGTTTCACTTTTTTCAGTTCTTCACGGCTTTTCAACGCTCCGTTTTCCTGAATATAAGCCACCACGTTTTCAGCTAAGGCCGGTCCTAAACCGGAAATATAGGTCAGCAAATATTTACTGGCGGTATTCACATTCACTCCGACCTTGTTCACACACGATTCGACAACCCGATCCAACGCTTCTTTCAGTCCGCCTTGATCCACATCATGCTGATACTGTCCGACACCGATCGATTTAGGATCGATTTTGACCAATTCGGCTAAAGGATCCATCAATCGTCTGCCGATCGAGACGGCCCCCCGCACCGTCACATCGTATTCCGGAAATTCTTCCCGGGCAATTTTAGAGGCCGAATAAACGGAAGCCCCACTTTCACTGACGACAAACACCTGTACCTTCCGGTCGAAGCGTAATGTCTGGATAAATTTTTCTGTTTCCCGTCCGGCCGTACCGTTCCCGATAGCGATGGCCTGAATGTCGTAGGTCGCTACCATATTCGTCACTTTGGCTGCCGCTTGCTTATACTCATTGCGGGGAGGGTGGGGGTAAATATTTTCATTATGAACCAGTTTGCCGGTTTCATCCAGGCATACCACTTTACAACCTGTACGAAATCCCGGATCGATAGCCAATACCCGTTTATTACCTAAAGGAGAAGCGAGTAACAGTTGCCGTAAGTTTTCTGCAAAGACCCGGATAGCCTCGCTATCTGCTTTCTGTTTGGATAAGGTCATATATTCGGCTTCGATGGACGGAAACAACAATCTTTTGTAGCCGTCTTTCATTGCCAGCCAGACTTGCCGGGCACTCTCATTGTCTCCTTTTATAAAAATCCGCTCTAAATTCTTTAAGGCGTTCTCTTCGTCGATGCTTAAAGAAACTTTGAGAATCCCTTCTGCTTCTCCACGCCGGATAGCTAGTATCCGGTGAGAAGGGCAACGTTTCAGACTTTCCTGGAAATTGAAGTAATCGGTATATTTTTCACCTTCCTGCTCTTTGCCTTTCACTACTTTGGCCGTGATAACCGCCTCCCGTTCCAACAGACGGCGAACCCGGTTACGTGCTGCTTCGCTCTCGTTTACCCATTCGGCCATGATATCCCTGGCTCCCTGTAAAGCTTCTTCTGTGTCCTGTATCTCACCTTTTACGAAACGGGCTGCCTTGACCGCAATATCCCCGTTTTCCTGCCGCATCAGAAGAGCTGCCAGCGGTTCCAATCCCTTCGCTTTGGCTTTCGCTGCCCGGGTTTGCTTTTTAGGTTTAAAGGGCAGATAGAGATCTTCCAGTATCCGGATATCCTGACATTCCCGGATCTGTTTTTCTAAACCAGGAGTCAGTTTTTCCTGTTCCCGGATCGTATCTAAAACAGCATTTTTCCTTTTTTCGAGTTCCTGAAACTGAGTATATAAAGTTTTGATTTCCCCGATTCGTACTTCATCCATATTACCGGTTTTCTCTTTACGATACCGGGCAATAAAAGGAATCGTAGCTCCTTCTGCAAATAAATCGAGTAGGTTACGTACCGCCCGGTTCTCTCCTCCGGTCTTTCCTACGATAAAAACAACGGGATCTATATAATATTCCATATCTGTTTATTTTTGTTCTTTAACAATCAACATATTTTTTCGTGAACGGATTGCTGAAAAACTTCTGATGACAGCAAAGATACAGAAACAATAACCAAAATGAAAAGTTCATAGAAAAGAAAACCATACAGGGAAAATTTCAATGCTCTGATCAGGCAGAGACTGTAGCTAAATTAAAAGCCAACCAACAGGAACCGGGTATGACCCAAATACGACCCAAGCACGGCAACTGATTGAATTTATGGGCGATGACTATATGAGTGTAAAAGGGGTGATGGCACTATTGAACGTCTGTATCCTGACCAGCCAAACACCCTGAACAAAAATACCGCCTGACGGAAGCTGCCAGGAAATGGAAAGCGAATGAACAATAAGTGTACAGGGCAACTGAATGCCGTTGATCCGGTAATCCTGTGGGGGAATTTGCTGCCGACGGTTGTAGGCTGAAAATGCTGTGTATTCGGGGGGAAGTAACAGGAAAAGGCTGCACCGTAAGACAGGATTACGGCACAGCCTCTTTCAAGGTTTTATTATAAATGTGGACACCTCTGTTATTGTTCGTCCTTCACGCCGCGGACGTAGCCGTTGTCGAGATCTCCTGTTCCAGTCGCTCCGATAGAGCCAGAGCCTTCCGCAGCATTGAAACGGAAACCGCCGTTCTTATTCGGTAAAGTACCATCCCCACCTGTTTCTGTAGATCTACGGCTGAAACTGGTAAAACTCAGGTACATGGCTTTTCCTCCACCATTGTCTGTTAGACCAGCTCCAGGATAGGATTTCCACGCATCGTCAGGCAGGCGGGTTTGCATAATCAGCAGTTCGCGCAGATTGGGTATGCGGTATCCCGATGGCGTGATTGTCATAGTCTGATACTCCGACCAGTCTCGCCAGTTGCGCCAACGAAACGCAGGAATACTCCACGTTCTCTCCCGCCCCGCATTCTCAAAATCCTGATCCCTTGTCGCCACGCGGAATTTGGCATACGGGCGGTTGTAGGGCGAGAGGTCGTTATGCTGAGGCAGGTTGCCGGTCTCGATACTCTGGCGGCGTGCCTTGGGGCTGAGGTTGGAGCAGTCTATTACGTAGGTGCCGTCAGCTTCAGCAGCAGTAACCCGGGGGATGAGTGCTACAGGTTCACTCTCCGGTGCGTCAAGGCCGATGCCGAGGTTGCGCACGCAGCGGTAGGTGAATTTGTTGCCTAACTCTGGCCTTTCCATGCCACTGGTTGCTCCCAGAGCAACACATTCTTCGGCATATAATCCCCACGCCACGTTATTACCGCCCTGTCCTCCGTCGTAGGCAGTGCTGGTCGTATAATGCCAGTAAGTTTGCCCGTCGCGGTCGTCGGGATTAGTGGGATAGAGGTGAGAGGCGTCGTCCAGGGCACTCTCACCGATGTAGAAGTCCACGAGCTGGTCTTTGGCAGCCAGGTACCAGCGGATTTCCTCCGGATCAACAATGTTGTCACCGTCAAGGTCACGGTTACGTGTCAGCACGGCATGCAATGCATCATTGATTTTCAGCTTATATCTGTCTTCAGGATTAGTACTCCATACATCTAAGACATCCGTCCATTGCAGTACAGTTTGGTAGTTTGACCCGAGCAGGCATTGCAGGGTGTTGAGACGGCCGTTGCCGGACGATTTACCCCGGCTCACGTCACCTACGTCCACCAGATCTCCCTCCATGCTGCTCTCCAGTCCCCAGCAGGTGGGTAACTCGCTCTCGCTCTTATCCACGTTGTACACCGTGCGGATGGATTTCTGCCTGAAAGTCTGTATGGCGGTCATCGTGCTCGATGCCCCGTCGGGGCTGTAGTGGGCATTGTCCCCGTCGATGATGTAGAGCAGACGGTCTTCGGCCCCCACGTATTCCCGCCATTTTTTCAGCTGATAGTTGTTGCCGGCACTGTAATCATGGTCCCACGGGTGGCGCACATACACGTATTCGTCGATAAAGGCGGTGATGGTTACGGTTCCGGATGTAAGCCCCTTGTCGTAGTCATCCCTCAGCCGTTGGAGGAGCTGGTGCACGTCGAGCAGGCGGGCGTTGGGATAGCCGGAATGGCCGTCATAGCCCGATTTCTCTCCTCCGCCTGGCAGGCCCTTGTAGTTCTGATCGCCGGGATACTTTACATATTCGTTATTGCCCCGCCCATAGTCTTCATTAATGGCAAACTTGATCCAGCGGTAGTCGCTGATGCCACTTCCCGTGGAAGATTCGCCCGTGCCGGACGATGTGCCCGGAGGGTTGGCATCCGTAAAGTCCCCCTTATATACCGCCTTGTCATACGGGGTCTGCACGCCCCAGGTCAGGCGCGGCACCTGTGCGCGGTTCAGGGTGATCAGTACACGGTCGTAGTGGGCGTCCAGTTCGTGCGGCTTAATTTCGCTCACGATCACGTTGCCCTCGTAGCCGGGGCGGGATTCTTTTTTCTCGGTCACCTCCACCTCGATGTCGTTCACGCCGCGGATCGTGACGGTGTAGATGTAGTGCGTATTGCGGCGGGTGTCGTAATCGTCAGGGTCTTGATTGGCATAACCCAGATGGACTGTAAACTTCACGTCGGCATTGACCGTATTGCCACCCTGTTCTTCATACGACAGCGTGCCCGACATTTCCACGTAAGCGGCGTTTGCAGGTGCGTAGGTGAAAGCGCCGTTTTCGTATTCCTGTCCCGGCTTATTACTAAAATCATCACCCGGTTTCGACTCCGCCTTATCCCGCTTTTCGCGCAGGGCGTACCGTGCCGCTGCGTCCGTCACTCCGGTTTCTCCGGAAATCTTCCTTGCGGGGGTCTTGCGGCTTTCCGGCATGTAAAACACGAAAGCGCAACTATCCAATAAATACTCTCCGTCGCGTCCTATAGTCTCGAACGGCATTTCCGGCGATTCAAAGTAGGTACACCCGTCACCGTCGGCATCGCCTGTCTCCCGGGGCAGCACCAGCGACTGCGCGGGCACGTTCACCACCCGCCAGCCTTTGGGGCGGAAGTCGAACTTGTCCCAATTTTTGTCAGCGGGAACTTCAGTCTTCACGATAAACTCCACCTTGGCGTCCAGGCGTTCCAGCTTCAGCGTACACTCGAACGAAGCTATCCCGCCACTCTCGCTTCCGGGGATATTGAATACGTCATTGCCAGATCCGTCTACAGCATAGCCCGACATGATGAATTGCGACGACCGTTCCAGAGTCTGCTGGTCGAGCTTTGCCATAAGGGCCTCCAGTTCTGCTTTCGTCTTCACTTCCTTCAGCGCGTCCAGGGAGAGCTGGTAGGTAGAGTTGACGCCAGTCTCGGAGAAGTTTGCAATGCCGGCAATCTGCGCATTGTTTTTCGATCTGGCTGTAAGGACAACACCATTGGCAGGAACGTTGTGATATTCTCTTGACCCTTCGCATACGTCTCCGTTTTCGTCGAATACGAATACATAGAGATTGGTCACCCGTTTCTCGTTGGCCGCATCCTGTGCGGCACGCGTTTCTATGCGGTTATCCCCGGAAGCTACCTTCAGCACAATCTGTGCCGGGAGACCCTCCTGCACACGGGGACCTCCTCCCACAATCTCCTCGTCGGCACACGAAAACAACGCTACCGACAGCGTCGCCACCGACAACAGGCGGCTCATTCTTCTTAATCTTATCTTCATAACTTTGAATAACATACCGGTTTGTTTAATTGAACGGCGGAACGGTGATTTCTTTCTTGCCCCAATCCACCACCTCATATTTCAGGATCAGGCGGGCATCTACGCTCAGCGTGGCACGGATGTTTACCTGTGTATTACGGGCGATGGATTTCAGTGCACCCTCGGCGATGAAAGCCTTTTGGGGATAGGTCCCTTTCGCCAGCGTGGCGAACCCGATGGTATAGGGCGAGTCCGTCATTTCCGGCAGCCAGGCGTAGGAAGGATAGATGTAGCATACCAGCATCTTTTCGCCGTATGCGGGGATTTTGATGTAATCCGCCTCCGTTTCATAGGGATAGCTCTTGGCTTCGTACGCAGTACTGCCGGGCACATCCAGCGACTGTTCGCCGAAAAGATAGAGCCTGTCGCCGAAGAAAGTGCCGAAATTTACCGCCTTGATGTTGATCTCGGAATCCAGATCGTTATTCATGCTGATATTGAGCTTGGCCACGCAGCGCACTAATTGTGCTTCGAGAGGTTCCCCGGGAGTACCTGTCGGGGAGCCTGCTTTTACCTCGTAGTCGCACACAATCCAACTCATGGGCAGCCCCTTATCTATATTCACTTCGGAGAACCGTTTTGGGAAATACGTACGATCAGGGTCTTCCAGCAAAGCCTTCTTTGATGTCCGGCCCGGTACGTCTACAAGCTCAAACTCCTCCGTATCGTAATCCTTACCCAAGGCAGCCTCGTTGGCCAGGACACAGAAAGTCACCTTGCCCACGGGCACATTTTCTATCGTCACCGTTTGGGCGGCAAGTTCTTCCGGCGTGAGTTTGTGGTTTACGGCAATTTTGTTACCGTCCGTCACCACCAGCACGCGCAGGGTGTTTATCCGGTTTTCCAGCGTGGCGTACTCATCCTCCGTACCGTCGGTGCGCGTACCGACGGCTCCGGCCACCGACATGCGCAGGGTGACGGAGGTGGTTTCTCCGTCCACAGGCCAGGGTGCCGCACTGTCACTGGCACATCCCGCCAGCAGGAACGGCAGGCACACCGCTGCCAGGTACAGGGCAAGCCATCCGGCAAGATATGATTTCAGTTCTCTTTTCATAGCTTCGTCTGTTTTTTATTCTTGGTTGGTCGTTTCATCCGGTCCCCACGACACTTCGGTGTCCTTCGTATCCCAGGGCTTCACCTTCCACGTGAGGGTAAGCGAGGATGCCGAGACGGTCAGGGTGTAACTGTACTGCTGGGCCGCATCCCAGTGGGGTATCTCCGTCGTGGCGAGTTCTACCTCAGCTGTGCGGTCGTCCCCCGTGTCGCCCTTGAGACGGTAGGCCATGTTGATGACAGCATCTGTCAGGTCGGCAGCGGTATGGGGAGGCAACAGCACATCCTGTAGCATGGTTATGGTGTTGCCGCCGGACACCGTAATATTCCCGTCGGCTTTGGTCAGCCGGCTGTCCCCGTCGGTGGTCTTTTCGCCACCGCTCCACGAGGGAGTGCCCGATGCCGGACAGGTAAGGTTGGCCTTCCAGGTCACGCCGTTCACCTTGAAGGCTGTGACCGTAGCCTCGCATCCCACGGCTTTTACCGCAAAGCTGAGCCGCGCCAGCTGGTGGGCGAAAGTGAAGGTCACGGGACCGGGGTCCTTCGTCAGCACATCCGGAGTTTGGACTGTCTGCTGTGCTGTCATCAAGTCGGTGCCGTGCGTGGCGTCGAAGTTGGTAATGGTGATTGTGCCGTTCACCGCACATGCCGCATTTACGCCCGTGCCCAGCTTGTCTGTTGAGGGATAGAGGGCGTAGAAGCGGTAATCGAGGCCGGGATGCCAGTAGCGGGTGCCCTCGTAGCCCCAGCCCGGATTGGCAGCCGACCAGAAAACGCGCTTATTGTTGAATACTGTCCCGCTCTCCGTGCCGCCCGCGTTTGCGTACCATCCCCATACGGAGAAAGCGTTTTCTTCCTTCTGCATGTCCCCCGCGTTATCGATGGCCGAACGGGTAAGCGCGGGGGTTCCGAAACTGATCGTCCGCGTGTCCGTAACCTCCTCTTCCGGACCCGGAGTCTCCGCACAGGAGGAAAACATCAGCGCCGCCGCAACCAGCAACAACACGCCCCTGATCGTGTTATTTCTCTTATTCATACCTTATGTCCGTTTTTTTTAATTTGTTTTCTCATTGTGACCGGGAAGGGAACATTCAACCCCGCCCGGCCCGGGTAGTTTAATTTGCAAAATCTACGTCAACTGGAGTATTGTCCGTTCCCCAGGAATCGACAGTAGCGCTAAAGTCAATTGCATAACGATCGTCTCCGGGTAAGGTCGTCTCGCTTAATTTTACCTTATAAGTATAAATATTATTGGAATTCCATGTTGCCTGAGCTGTTGCAATCGTTTTAGTCAATGTTTGAGCGGAACCCACATTTTCCCAGTCAGTTCCATTGTGTTCCTGCAACTGTACAGTGAAAGAGAGTTTGACTCCGCTATCAGGTGTCTGCGGAATGACATAAAAAGTCTGTCCCACTTCTTCTACCGACGTTTCTCCGGTTATGGATTTATCGGTTACAGTATAAGAGGTAGAAGTAGAGAAGGTAACGTCAGCAGAACCCTCTGCTGCTTTAGTCCAGGTCCAGCCATTATTATATTTGTAAACACCCTTACTAAAGATGCCTGAACCTGTACTCGTATTTGCACCTGCCAACGTAAGATTAGTAATCACAAGCTGTGTTTCCTTACCGAAATTACTATTTTTCTCGAACAGGATACGTATTTTGGAAAGGATATGACCAAGGTTGAATGCAACGGTACTCACACTGCTTAAATCCTCCGAAGTGGTCTTAGTCGCCTCACCATAAACAAGATCGTACTGGTTAGCGGTAGCGTTATCTACGGTAGCGGTCAACTCCATGTGGCCGTCGCTATAACCAAAATTGGCGGAAAGATTGGCTCCCGCTCCCGGACTGATGGCTGCGAACTTATAGGTACGGTTTTTAAACCAATACTTGGTGTTGTCATACTTCCAGGGGTCAGATGCTGAGCTTCTGTAAACCTTATCACCGGCAAACAGATTCTGGCTTTCATTTGAACCTCCGTAGACATAAAAATCAAGCAACTTATTGGTTACCGTACCTTCATCATTCGTTACGGCACGTGTGGATTTGTTCACGAACGTCTCGAAACCGATAGCCTGGCTGTCATTGACGTCCACTACTTCACTTTTACTACAGCTTGCAAGAGTCGCTGTGACTGCTCCAAGCAAAATAAGACTTCTTTTCATAAAATTGAGTATTAAAAATGGAATATTATGGTTTTAAAAACAGCATTGTTTTTCTGAATATGCCTTTGTAAGCGGACTAGACCGGCAGTTCGTATTCGTGTCTGTCGCCCCAGTCGCCGACCTCCACATCAAAACCCGAACCTCCGGACTCACCGTCTTCGTCGGACACTTCCAGCCCCGTGATGACGATCACTCCGCCGCGTGGCTGCGCTTTCACCTGTTCGGTGATGTCCACCATGAACGGCGGGAGGTATTTCCCGTTTTTCAGGCGCACTTCGAGCTGCAGGGTGTAGTTGCGGTCAGTAGCCCGGGTATATCCGTCGCCCGGCCAGTCGGGGATGCCGAACGAACGTACCTGCGCCCACGAGCCCCAGTCGCAGACGGTGGCATCGAAGAACACCGTGGCTGCCCCGCTGCCCGTGTGCCCGTCCTGCAGGTAGACGCTCTCGGCCATACCCGCCAGTGCTCCGCGGGCCAGCGCCACGTATTGGGCTCCGTGGCTGAACTCACAACGTACCACGTAGGTGTAGACCAGCGGGCGCAGTTCCACGGGCAGGCTCACCGCCTCGTAGCCGGGCTTCGCCTCGTATTCCCCGAGGTAACTGCCGTAGAGCATATCGGGCTGCCCTACAGTGCGTTCGTCCTTGTGCAGTTCGCTGAATCCGGCTCGGGTACGGGTGCGCGTGGTGGCGGTTGCCGTGGCCGAAGAAGTCAGGTCGTTGAACACGATGTATTCCGTATTGTTGTTGTAAAACAGGATGGAGTGTCTGCCTTCGGTCATGGCCAGCCGTCCGCCCTCCGCAGCCAGGTTGCGCTCGTCATGCCTGTTACCGTCCGGATCATATACTACGGCGCGTATACCCCCGGGTACTTCGGGACGCAGGTCGTCGTACGTCATCCAGCTGTTCCATCCCCTGCCTTCCCAGGTATTTTTCCATCCCCTGCCGTGGTCGCGTTCCCATTCCCGCTCCCAGGTGGCAGTCACATCCACCTTAACGGAGTAGGCATGTTCGTCGTGGTTGTAGCAAAGCTCTTTACGGCAGCCTGAGGACAGTGTCACCAGGCCTGAGAGCACAAGGCCCGTTACTGCATGCCATAATATCGTTCTTCTCATTGTGCGCCTCCTTTCTTCCTGTTAATATCCTGCAAATGCCATACGAGCGCCAGTTTCAGTTTCAGCGGACCGAAATAGTCCACACGTTTGGTCTGTAGGTAAACATAGTGCGTGCCGCCCATGTGGGGCACGGGTTCGTATTCCTCATACTTACTGTGCAGGTAGCCTAGTCCGAGGCCCGCTTCCAGCGAGAGCCGACGGGCAATGGGGAACATGTAGCCGTAGCTGAGCCCTGCTATTTCGGCCTCACCCTGGTAACCGTTCTCCTTGTTCTCAAGGTCGAACCACGAGAAGCCGCCGAACAGGCCCAGGTAATGCCCGTGCCAGGGGTTGTTTTTCTGCTGTCCGAACCACCAGCGCACTTCCGGGCTGATGGTGGCCAGCTGATAATACTTGTGTTTGCCGTCGTTCTTCCACCATGCTATTTCCCCTTCGAGATTGACCGTCCAGCGGTCATTGAAGCGGTATTCCGCCTCCAGCGATGGCATGAGCAGGGCATCGTAGAGCAGATTGGTCTTGATCACCAGGTTTTGGGCGAGTGCTTCCCGCAATTTCCCGGAAGCCTTCGGCGAGGTTACCGGGGAGGTCTCCGCCGGAGTGTCCGCTCCCGGTCCGGCAGATATCAGCGCCGCTGTGTTGCGAAACCCGGCTGTCTCTGTCTCTTCCTTTTCCGCAAGAGCGGAATCCGTGGGAGCAGTACCGGTAGTAACCTTGTCTATAGAAGGGGCGGATTTTCGGTAGCAGATGGTCGAAAGACTGGAACGCACTTCCGGGAAAATGTTTTCCATCATATAATTATAGGGCTGTCCGCCACGCAGGTCCATCAGCTGTTTCTTGCGTCCGTCCACGATTTTGCCATGGGAGTCGCGAATCCACACGGGAGTATTGTCGAGGATGTGTAGCACTTCGTCCTTATAAAGCATATCGGATACTGCCACCAACTGCCGTAGTACGCCCCAGCCGATGCCTTCGCCGCGAACGCTCACCAGCTCCCCGGGAATCTGTGCGTGGCGCACAAGCCAGGATTTCAGCGAGTCGGCACGGCGGCCGGCAAGCAGCTCGTTGTAGCGGGTCACCCCGTCGGGCGATGTCCACGAGCAGATTACGACACGTTCCAGACGGGCCGACTCCTGTTCCCTGCGCAGGGTACGGATAAACCGTTCCAATTCGGAACGGTTGTTGTGGTAATCGGGATCCACCCCCCGGTATCCCCGGCGGTAATGGATGCGGACTGAGTCGGACACCTCCTGGGACCAAACCCCCGTGCCCGCCAAAACAAACAGCAGCCCTATGAATAGAATCTTCTTCATGCGATGTTTATTCCGGTATTATTGTTTTTGGTTTTCTATGATCGGTGTATATACAAACGGTTCCGGCTGCATACGGGCATGGCCTATCCATAGGCCACATACCGCCGGAAGGTATAGTATACCGCACTCTCCGCAGGAAAAGGCGGTGGCAATGATAACAAATAACGAAAACCGAAAAAGACCGGAAAAAGTATGAAATCCAGCGAAAAAACGCTCTCTTAACTCTTTGAAAATTAAAGAATAATCTATATCTTAACGCGCGATACCAGAGAGAGAGAGAGTATAAAAAATTTCATAACCTCCAAATTCTCAGTGTATTTTTTTTGCAAAAAACCGATAACTAAAGAAAACCACAGCATACTATACCTGTATTCACTTCTACTGAAGCGAATATGTCCCGGTAAACCGGAACCCGCTGACAAGCCGTATACTATGGCATTCCTGTTGGTGTGCATTAAATATTTTACTATTTAACAGTATTCTTCTTGTGACTGATTACAAAGATAATTTTTATTGCAAAAACATGTAAAATTTATTACATAAAATTTGTATGTCTGGTATTTATTTTTAATAAATCCGATTTGGCAACGGATTATTCATTACTCCTTGTCTTTTGCGGATTACTTTTTACGAAAATGTGTATTTTTGTACACAACGTTGAAATGGTTATTATATGAAAAAAAATCGGATTATTATTTTTTTATTTATCGGCCTTTGTTGTGCCGGTAAGGTATTTTCGCAAGAGAGGTTGCCTGAATATTTGCAGGCAGAAAAGTTTACCGGAGATAAGCTGAAGAACATGTTGTTTTCTACTTTGGTCGATCCGCATTGGTTTCAAAAAGGAAATTGTTTCTGGTTCGAGTATAAAACGAGTGAAGGAACTTTTTGGTATGTGGTCGATCCGGTTGCGCGTACAAAGAATCTGCTGTTCGACCGGGATGAACTGGCTGCTCAGCTGACGGAGATCGTTCGTGATCCTTTCGAGGCCCGCCATCTGCCGATACGTAATCTCAAGGCAAAGGAAGACGGCCGGACGTTTACTTTTGAGGTGGAATCTTCGCAAGAAGTGAAACCGAGAAAAGAGGAGAAAGACAAGAAGAAAGGAGAAAAAGAAGTCTTTTATTTCTCTTATGATTATCCTTCCCGTAAACTTACTCATCTGAAAGGGCAGGAAAAGGAACCGAAAAAATTGGGATGGGGAAATTTTTCTCCCGATGGCCAGACGGTGGTATATGCTAAGGATTGTAACCTTTTCCGGATGAGTCGGGAAGATTATGAGAAAGCCCGGAAAAACGAGAAGGACAGTACGATTCTCGAGATTCAATTGACACAGGATGGAGTGAAGGATTTCGGTTATGGCATTCCTTACAGTATGTTGAATACCGATACGCTTTGCAACGGTAAACGCCGGCGGGTATCGGGATGTTGGTCTCCCGATTCCAGACACTTTGCGGTAACGGTATCCGACGACCGGGCAGTAAAGGAATTGTGGGTGATCAATTCTATCGCTCAGCCACGTCCTACGTTGGAAACTTATAAATATCAGATGCCTGGAGAGATGGAAGCCCCTGAGGAGCATCTTTATGTATTCGATATGCAGAATAATGTTCGTAAGGAAATAAAAGTAGCGGCGTTTAAAAATCAAAATCTGAGTTTATCCTATAAACCTGCAGAACAGAAACAGCGGGACATGGAGTATGTATCACCGGTTTGGCTGGGAGATAACGACCGTTTTTTTCTGGTTCGTAGTAGCCGGGACCTTCATCGTATTGATATCTGCTCTTATACGATC
>ENA-UEOR01001129-UEOR01001129.1-human-gut-metagenome-genome-assembly--contig:-NODE-1129-length-16296-cov-27.035514_pt1 | contig 16296 bp, 17 predicted proteins | sample MGYA00242887_ERZ507890 | MGnify/ENA primary metagenome ERZ507890 (study PRJEB26167, sample SAMN06115431) | human gut metagenome | host: Homo sapiens | place: China:Guizhou | collected 2014-10-21...
GGCCGTGCCGCTGTCCACGGACAGCGAAACGCTCTCGTACTACCTGCCGATCACGGTCGGCTCGCTCATCAGCATCGCCATCGGCGAGGTGCTCATCGCGGCGCGTGCGCGCCGCCGTCCTTAGGAGGGGATACTATGGCAAAACGAATCATCGGCTCAACGCCCAAGCGTGACGGCTATCGGATGCCCGCGGAGTTTGAGCCGCAGTCCGGCGTGTGGATGCTCTGGCCGGAGCGCAACGACAACTGGCGCGACGGCGCCAAGCCCGCGCAGCGGGCGTTTCTGGACGTGGCGGAGGCCATCTTGCAGTTTGAACCCGTGACGGTCTGCGTCAGCGCGGCGCAGTACCAAAACGCGCGCGAGCGCCTGCCGCGCGCCGTGCGCGTCGTCGAGATGGCGAGCAATGACGCCTGGATCCGCGACTGCGGGCCGACGTTTCTCGTCAACGACAACGGTGGCGTGCGCGCCGTGGACTGGACGTTCAACGCCTGGGGCGGGCTCGTTGACGGGCTCTATTTCCCGTGGGATCTCGACGATCAGGTCGCGCAGAAGGTCTGCGAGATCGAGCGCGTCGATTCCTACCGCACCGAGGGCTTCGTGCTCGAGGGCGGCTCCATCCACGTCGACGGCGAGGGCACCGTGCTCACGACCGAGATGTGCCTGCTGTCCGAGGGGCGAAACCCCGACATGGACCGCGGCGCGATCGAGCGCATGCTCTGCGACTATCTCGGCTGCGAGAAGGTGCTCTGGCTGCGCGACGGCATCGACCCCGAGGAGACCAACGGCCACATCGACGACGTGGCCTGCTTCATCCGCCCGGGCGAGGTCGCCTGCATCTGGACGGACGACCCGCAAAACCCGTTCTATCAGCCGGCGCGCGACGCCTACGACACGCTCTCGCAGGCGACGGACGCCAAGGGCCGCAAACTGAAGGTGCACAAGCTCTGCCTGACGCAGCAGCCATGCCTGCTGCAGGGCGCGGCGACGATCGACGCCGTGGAGGGCACGATCCCGCGCGAGGACGGCGAGGTCGCCATCGCGTCGTATATGAACTTCCTCATCGTCAACGGCGGCGTCATCCTGCCGCAGTACGGCGACGCGAACGACGCGCTCGCCGTGCAGCAGGTGCAGGCCATGTTCCCCGACCGCCGCGTGGTCGGCGTGCAGACGCGCGAGGTCGCGTTCGGCGGCGGGAACATCCACTGCATCACGCAGCAGCAGCCCGCGCCGCAGCACAGGTGACGCCATGGCCAGAATCGTCATTGCCCTCGGCGGCAACGCGCTCGGCAGCACGCCGGCGGAGCAGCGCGACCGCGTGGCCGCCGCGTGCCCGGCGCTCGTCGGGCTCATCCATCAGGGCCACGAGATCATCATCAGCCACGGCAACGGCCCGCAGGTCGGCATGATCCAGGCGGCGTTCGACACCGCCGCGAAAACGAACCCCAAGGTCGCGCCCATGCCGCTGCCGGAGTGCACGGCCATGAGCCAGGGCTATATCGGCTACCACCTGCAGCAGGGCATGCGCCGCACGCTGCGCGCCAATGGTATGCCCTGGCAGGTGGCGACGGTCGTCACGCAGGTCGTCGTCGACCCGGACGACCCCGCGTTTCAGACGCCGACAAAGCCCATCGGCGCGTTTTACGATGCGGCCGCGGCCCAGCGGATGCTCAGCCGCGATCCCAAGCTGCGTATGCAGGAGGATTCCGGGCGCGGCTGGCGGCGTGTCGTCGCCTCGCCGAAGCCGGTGGACATCGTCGAGCGGCGCTCGATCCTGAACCTGCTCGACAATGAGTATATCGTCATCGCCTGCGGCGGCGGCGGTGTGCCGGTCGCGCGCGACGCGCACGGGGACTATTTCGGGGTCGACGCCGTCATCGACAAGGACTTTGCCAGCGCCTGTCTGGCCGAGGCCGTGGGCGCGGACTATCTGTTCATCCTCACGGCGGTCGACCATGTCTGCCTGAACTTCGGCACGCCGGAGCAGCGGGCGCTCGACGAGCTGCACGTGGATGAGGCGGAGACCTACCTGCGCGCCGGGCAGTTCGGCGCCGGCTCCATGCAGCCGAAGGTGGCCGCGGCCGTGCAGTTCGTGCGCAGCGGCTGGCGGCGGCGCGCCGTCATCGCCTCGCTTGCGCAGGCACCGGCCGCCATGCGCGGCGAGAGCGGCACACGCATCGTGCCGTAAAAGCAAACAGAAACCCGGCCTTTCCCAGTGCGGGAAAGGCCGGGTTTTCTCAGCCGGGCAGCTCCAGGATCGCCATCTCGATGAAGGCGCTCGTGAGCTTTTGCACCATCTGATCCTCCGTCTCCGTCTTGCCGTGCTCGACCCAGACGGTCAGCACACCGATCATGGACGATGTGATGATGGCGACGAAATAATCAAACCGCGCGGGATCGTCCGCCATCGGCTGCAGCGCCTGGATCAGGCCGGAGCTGCGGCGCAGACTGTCGAACAAAATGTCCGTCCGGTGGATCTGCACGAGCGCCTCGAGCACTGCACTGCTGCGAAACCAGTACTGAAATACCGCCTTGGCCAGACTGCCGCGCTGCTCGGGCGGCAGGGCGTTGTACTCGCTGAACACGGCCTGAAACCCGCGGTCGCACAGCAGCGCCAGCGCGTCCTCGAGGCAGTCGAAGTTGCGGTAAAACGTTGAGCGGCTCACCGTCGAGGCGCGCTGCACGTCCGTGATCGTGATGCGCGCGAACGGTTTTTCTTTCATACAAGCCAAAAGGCCCGCGCAAATAAGCTCCGTAGACGCCCGCGCGCGTTTGTCGTTCTTGATATGGTACATTTTGGCCTCCAGCGTTCTATATTTTACGGTACTATTGTATCGCAAAAAGGCTTGGTGTACAATAGGGACGATCAAAATTTAAGGGAGTGCTTCACATGAGCGAAAATGTGATCTTCTGCTACTCTGGCACCGGCAACTGTCTCGACATGGCGAAAACCATCGCCCGGGAGCTGGGCGACACGGACATCATCCTTATGCGCAAAGAGCCCGCGGTCACGGACGTGCGTGACGCCAAGCGCGTCGGCTTCGTCTTCCCGTGCTACGGCGGCGGTCTGCCCGGCGGCGTGGAGGAGTCGCTGCGCAAGATCCAGGTCGGCCTCACGGCGTATACGTTCGGCGTCTGCCAGTACGCGGGCTACATGGGCTCCGGCCTGTACAAGCTCAACAGCATCATCCCCCTGCGCTACTGGACGGCCGTGTCGCACCAGTGCACGTGCATCTGGCTGCTGCCGCACAGCGTGATGCTGCCGCCGGTGACGCCCGCCATGGCGCAGCGCCGCGCGGACAAAAAGGCAAAGCAGATCGCGCAGGATGTTTTCGCCCGGGCGGTCTCGCCCAAGGCCCCGCCGAAAAAGCCCGTCAACCAGCTCGAGAGCAGTGTCTGGCCGAAGATCGTGGCCGGCAAGGCACAGAAGTTTGCCGTCAGCGATGCGTGCGTCGCCTGCGGTCAGTGCGCCCGGCTCTGCCCGCGCGGCAACATCCGCATCGAGGGCGGCCGCGCCGTCATCGGCGGCAACTGCATCCAGTGCCTGAGCTGCCTGCAGTACTGCCCGCAGCAGGCCATCTCGATCGGCAGGATCACCGACCGCCGCGAGCACTATCACAACCCCAACGTGACCGCCGCGGAGCTGACCGAGTCGATCATCCATATCGACTGAGACGTTTTTTCTACATAACACAGCAGCCCGCCCGCCGGAACTCCGGCGGGCGGGCTTTCCGCTTGAGCGAATGCTCAGACGTGTACGATGTAGTTTTCCTTGCGCGGGGCGGCCTCGGGCGCGGGAACGGCGGCGTAGCCGAGCGCGATCGCGCCGACGCCGCGCAGCGTCTCCGGCAGACCCCAGTCGCGCAGCAGCGCCTTGCCGTCCGGGCTGTCAAAGATCTCACGCTCGCGGTTGACCCACACGGTGCCGAGCCCCTCGGCGTGCGCGGCCAGCATGAGGTTTTCGAGCACGCAGCTGCCGTCGGCCAGATAATTTGCGCGCTCTCCGTCGCCGAGCACGACCACGATCACCGGCGCGCCGTAGTAGGGGTCGACGTCCCTGCCGATCACGGCGGCGTTGAGCTTCGTGAGCCGGTCGCGGTAAGCCTTCGTCTCCACGGCGACGATCGTCGCCGACTGCTCGCCCATGGCGGACGGGGCATAGGTGCCGGCCTCGAGCACGCGCGCGAGCACGTCCGCGGGCACGGCGTCCGGCTTGTAGGCGCGGATGCTGCGCCGGGTGCGGATCAGGGTCAGAAAATCGTTTTTCATAGGATGGCCTCCTTAATATATTTATTTAAAAATGTTTGAAATAAGCATACCACATTTTTCGCCGATGTGCTATAATATTCAATTAACTCTAACCATTGGTTTTTTGCTTTTGACTACCTGCCGGCGCGCGAAAGGAGTTTCCCCAACCATGCAGAAGATCGCAGCTTTCATCGTCAAAAAACGCAGGCTATTGCTTGTCGTCATGCTGGCTCTGGCGGTGGTCTGCGCGGCGCTGATGCCCTTCGTCGGCATCAACACCGACATGACCAAGTACCTGCCGGACAGCTCGCAGATGAAGATCGGCATGGACCGCATGAACGAGGCCTTCCCCGACGTGACGGAGACGTACACCATCCGCGTCATGTTCCGCGGGCTGGACGCGCGCGACAAGCTCGCCATCCGCGAGCAGCTGGCGGAGATCCCGAACGTGGACAGCGTGGCCTATGAGCCGGACAGCGACGACTATAACCGCGGCGACGCCACGCTCTACAAGCTCACGACGCAGTATGACTACAAATCCGACGAGGAGGCGCAGATCGAGCGCGACGTGGCCGACCGCTTTGACGGCTACGACGTGGCCGTGCGCAGCGACGACACCTCGACGCCGGACATCCCGCCGATCGTGTTCATCCTCTCGATCGTGCTTGTGACGACGATCCTGCTCATCGCCTGCCCGTCGTATTTCGAGCCGGTGCTATTTCTCATCACGATCGGCATCGCCGTGCTCATCAACCAGGGCACGAACATCTTCCTCGGCGAGACGTCGGACGTCACGGCGAGCATCTCGGCCATTTTGCAGCTCGCGCTCTCGATGGACTATTCCATCATCCTCATGAATCGCTACCGGCAGGAGCTGCAGGCCGATCCCGACCGCGAGGCTGCCATGACGCGCGCGCTCACGGCGGCGTTCGGCTCGATCACCGGCAGCTCGGTCACGACGATCGTGGGATTGCTGATGCTGGTGTTCATGCGCTTCAAGATCGGCATGGATCTCGGCATCGTGCTGGCCAAGGGCGTGCTGTGCAGCCTGCTGTGCGTGTTCACGGTGCTGCCCGGCCTGATTTTGTGGGCGGATAAGCTCGTGCGCAAGACGACGAAAAAGCCGCGCGCGCCCAAGCGCGAGCGCCGGAGCGTGCTCGCGGCGCTCGGCCGCTTCAGCTACCGGTGTCGCGGCGCGATCGCAGCGGCGTTCGTGCTGCTGTTCGCGGGTACGTATATCCTGCAGCTGTCGACCCAGATCGCCTACACGCTCACGGACGCCGACCCGGTCGCGGAGGTGTTCCCGCCGGACAACTCCATCGTCGTGCTGTACAACAACGCCGACGAGGACGCCGTGGCCGCGCTGGCGGACCGGCTCGAGGCCGACCCGAACGTCAAGAGCGCCATGGCCTACTCCACCACGCTCGGCAGGCAGTACACCGCCGCGCAGATGGCCAATGTCGTCGGCGCGCTCGACGCCAGCATCCCGGTCAGCGCCGATATGCTCGGCATGATCTACTACGACGTGCACGGCGGCGGGCAGAGCGTGACCATGACGGCGGCGCAGTTTCTGCGCTTCCTGTCGCAAAACGTCGCCAACAACGCCAGCTTCGCGCCGTACATCGACGTTTTGGCAGCTATTTGGGCTTTAACAGCTATGATAATTGTAAATACGGTAGATTTTTAGGAAAAAGAAATGGGCATAATTAAAACAAGCAAATTAGTACATGAATTTATACGAAGAGACGAGGAAGGCAATGTAGAGTCAATCACTACAGCACTCGACAACGTAAACCTCGACATAAAAGAGGGACAGTTTATTGCAATCCTCGGTCACAATGGTTCAGGAAAATCAACTCTTGCAAAGCATATCAATGCACTTCTTGCGCCGAGCGACGGCACCATATGGGTGGATGGCATGGATGTGTCAAAGGAAGAGAATGTCATACCTGTCAGGAAAAGTGCAGGTATGGTTTTCCAGAATCCCGACAATCAGATTATCGCCAATGTCGTGGAGGAGGATGTGGGCTTTGGACCTGAGAATATCGGTGTGCCGACAGACGAAATCTGGCAGCGCGTGGACTATGCGCTAAGGGCTGTCGGTATGACAAAGTACCGCACACATTCACCGAACAAGCTCTCCGGAGGACAGAAGCAGCGTGTGGCAATCGCGGGAGTTGTGGCAATGGAGCCAAAATGTATAGTATTTGACGAACCTACAGCCATGCTTGACCCAAACGGCCGCAAGGAGGTCATAGCCACAGCCCATGAGCTCAATAAGAAAAAGGGTGTGACCATCATTCTCATCACCCATTACATGGAGGAGGTGGTCGGCGCAGACCATGTCTATGTCATGGAAAAGGGCAAGGTGGTCATGGACGGCACACCGCGTGAGATTTTTTCAAGGGTGGACGAGCTGAAGGAGCACAGGCTTGATGTGCCGCAGGTGACACTGGTAGCCGATGAGCTCAAAAAGGCAGGGCTTGATATCCCTGATGGAATCCTGACGAGAGAAGAACTTGTAAATGCGCTTGTTGCGCTGAAAAACAGATAGGCGGGAGAAAATATGTCAATAATTCTAGATCACATAAACTATTGCTACAGTGCCGACTCAGCCTACAAGGTGCAGGCACTTAAGGATGTAAGCCTTGAGATAAATGATGGAGAGTTTATTGGAATAATCGGTCACACCGGTTCTGGAAAATCCACACTTATCCAGCATATGAACGGCCTTTTGAAGGCGACAAGCGGTCATATATACTACAATGGACAGGATATATATGACAATGATTATGATTTAAGCAAGCTGCGTCACAAGGTGGGGATGGTGTTCCAGTATCCGGAGCATCAGCTTTTTGAGACAACCAACTTTGAGGATGTATGCTTTGGACCGAAAAATCAGGGGCTCGATAGAAAAACAGTGGAGCTAAGAGCCTATGAGGCACTGCAGAATGTACATTTTCCGGAGGATCTCTACTATCAGCCGCCGTTTGATTTGTCCGGAGGACAAAAAAGGCGTGTAGCCATAGCAGGAGTACTTGCAATGCACCCTGACGTACTTATACTCGATGAGCCGACAGCGGGACTGGATCCTGCGGGCAGAGATGAGATACTGGGACTGCTTTTACAGATGAAAAAGGATCTGGGTATCACAATCATACTCGTATCACACAGCATGGAGGATGTTGCGGAGTATGTGGATCGCATCATTGTTATGAATTCAGGAGAGGTGATGTTTGACGGAGTGCCGAAGGAGGTATTCTCGCACTACAAGGAGCTCGAGGCAGTCGGACTTGCAGCACCGCAGGTCACATATCTGATGCATGATCTGGCGGAAAAGGGTATACCGGTTGACCTTTCGGCAACGACAGTTGCGGAGGCGAGGGACTCAATACTAAAAGCTTTTAAATAGCTCACCAATGCTGACATTTTGATACAAATTATGAGGAAGGAATACAAAAATGATTCGTGATATTACCATAGGCCAGTATTATCCGGCTCAGTCGCCAATACATAAACTGGACCCAAGAGTAAAGCTTTTCGCAACACTAATATATATTATTGCGCTGTTTTCCTACAAGGGAATAGCCGGTGTGCTGTTTATAGTTGCCGCGCTTGCCGCAGTTATAAAGATTTCGAAGGTGCCATTTAAGTTCATGGTTAAGGGACTCAAATCCATTATAATACTGCTGCTTTTTACAGCATGCTTCAGCGTGTTTTTCACACAGGGAGAGTACACAATCTGGGAGTACGGTATACTGCACATTTCTGACACCGGACTGATAAATGCAGCAACCATGATGATACGACTTGTGCTGCTCATTATAGGAACCTCGCTCATGACACTCACCACCACACCAAATCAGCTCACGGACGGTCTTGAGAAATCACTGGGCTTTTTAAACAAAATACATGTTCCGGTGCATGCGATAGCCATGATGATGTCGATAGCGCTTCGTTTTATTCCAATCCTTATTGAGGAGACGGACAAAATAATGAAAGCACAGATGGCAAGAGGAGCTGATTTTGAGCATGGAAATATCATAAAAAGAGCAAAGAGCATGGTGCCTCTTTTAGTGCCGCTTTTCGTATCGGCATTCAGGCGTGCGGATGACCTCGCAATGGCCATGGAGGCCAGATGCTACAATGGTGGAGAGGGCAGGACAAAGATGAAGCCGCTCGTATATGAAAAGGATGATAAAATAGCATATCTTTTCATATTTGCGTTTTTAGCGGTTGTGATAGTGCTTAGAATCCTTCTGCCGGTGAATCTGGGCAATCTTATTTTCAGATAGTGAAATAGATAGTGCAGGCAAAACAGGAGAGATATATGCGTGTAAAAATGATTGTAGCCTACGATGGCACAAATTACTGCGGCTGGCAGATACAGCCAAACGGCATAACAATTGAGCAGGTATTAAACGAGCACCTGAGCCGCCTGTTAAAGGAGGATATAAAGGTGACAGGAGCAAGCCGCACCGATGCGGGAGTGCATTCACTTGGAAATGTGTGTATGTTTGACACCAATACCCGCATGCCGGCGGAAAAGATATCGTATGCACTGAATCAGAAGCTGCCGGAGGATATAGTGGTGGTCGATTCCTGTGAGATAAGCGATGATTTTCATCCGCGCTTCTCAAAGAGCCGTAAAACCTATGAATACCGCATTTTAAATGCGAGGTTCAGAAATCCGACACGCAGGCTTGACACATATTTCTATCATTATCCGCTTGACACAGAAAAGATGAGTGAGGCTGCAAAATATCTCATAGGAGAGCATGATTTTGCAAGCTTCTGCTCGGCAAACTCGCAGGCACAGACCACAGTCCGCACGATATATGACTGTACGGTGTCAAAGGCCGGTGACATCATCACAATACGTGTGACAGGAAACGGCTTTTTATACAATATGGTGCGTATAATCGCAGGAACACTTGTGAAGATAGGTGGAAGCGATGTGCCGGCCGATGCGATGAAGGGCATAATAGCTGCAACAGACAGGGCAGCAGCAGGTCCTACAGCCCCGGCACATGGGCTTACAATGATAGGACTGGAGTACGAGTAACAGCTTTAGATTTTTAATATTATATTAAGATTTTTGGAATATCCGTTTTTAGCTTCAATAATAGGTTATAATGTCGTTACGGTTAAGACATGGTATGGTAAAAAGAAGCTTGGAGATGAAGATGGTTATGAGATTTACAGAAGTTAAAGAGAAAATTATAAAAAACAAAGCCATAAACAGCACAGACAAAGTAAAAGGCAGACACCGTAGAGTGATCCGTATAGGAGCGTTTGCCCTGATATTTGTAGTGCTGTTTTCGTTTGTCTCGACATTTTTTAAGATGACGGATGCTGTCAATATTGCGACTATAGAGGGCTTTTATAAGGAGCCGAAGGACTCAATTGATGTGATGATGATAGGAGCCAGCGAGGTATACGCTGATTACAGCGCAACAGAGGCCTGGAAGAATTATGGATACACCTCATACTCACTGGGGGTATCCGGAGCGCCCGGCAGCCTGTACAAATCAATGCTCAGGGAAGCTCTCACCAGACAGCATCCGAAGGTTGTGGTGTTTGAGGTGAATGGCTTTTTACAAAAAGACAGCTACTACGACAGGACGGTAAAGCTGCACAGCTGGATAGACAATATCCACAATGAGGAAAACAGGCTTGATACAATAAAAGAGATTGTGCCAAAGGATGAGCAGGACAACTTTACAAATCCTTTAAAGCTATATCACAGCAATTGGAAGGATATAGACAAATGTGCACACACCTTTGCTACAAGAGTTGGAATGTATTTTACAAAAACATCATGCATGAAGGGCTTTTCATCTATTGCAAAATATTCCGATTGTCCATCAGGCAAGCAGAAAACTCTCTATTTTACCGACAAGAGTAGAGCGTATATGACTGAGTTGCTTGAGTATTGTAAAGCGCAGGGCGTAAAAAAGGTGCTTTTTGCAAGGTTTCCTCATGAGAAGGAGATAAAGAATCCGCAGGTGCTTTGCGACGTGAAGGAGCTTGTGGAGTCCTATGGCTATGATTTTGCAAGCTTTGAAGGTGATAAGGAATTTATCGGAATCAATGAGAGGGATGATTTCTACAATTCAGAGCATTTGAATATAAATGGAAGCCGCAAATTCACTGCATTTATGGGGAAGTATCTGTCAGATAATTACAGGCTTAATGCAGACCACTCACCGGAGCTTCAGAGTGCATGGGGCGAGTGCGCAAGGCGCGCTGACAGGGTGATGAGTGCCTGCGCAAAGGATACGGATCTGAGTCTGGGAAATCATTATTTTGAGATGTCCGTTTATCTGCCTTATAATTTTTCGTCAAGCCTTGCGACAAATAAGGTAGCAGATACAAACAACGATGCAAAGCCTGTAAAGGAGTTAAATACCCCTGTTAAAAAATAGCATGATAGTGTATGGACTTTAAAATAAATACTGCCTGTTAATTAAAGTATGTCTGGCAGTATTACTTTAAAAAATAGATTTGGAGTAAATAAAATGGAACTCATTTCATTAAAATATGCGATATTTGTAATCGTATTGCTTGTACTATATTATTGCTTTCCTAAGAAATACCGCTGGTATGTGCTTCTGGCGGGAAGCATGGCATACTATGTGATTATATGTAAGTGGTATGTGCTTTTTATCATTTTCACAATATGCACCACCTATGGCTCGACAATATGGATTGACAAGCTGTTAAAGAAGCAGAATGCCATCGTAAAAAGCCATAAGGAGGACTGGGACAGGCAGACCAGAAAGGAATACAAGGAAAAGGGCAGAAAAAAGAGAGTGGCAGTCATGCTTTTTGCGCTGCTATGCAATTTCGGCATCCTGGCATTCCTTAAATATATACCATATGCGGGGATGCTTGGACTTTTGCTTCCACTTGGCATATCCTTCTACACATTCCAGTCCATGGGCTATGTGATGGATGTATACAGGGAAATTGTCGAGCCTGAAAAGAATTTTCTTAAGGTAGCACTGTTCGTGTCATTTTTCCCGCAGATCATACAGGGACCGATTGCGATATATGATAAGCTTGCGGGACAGCTTTACGAGGGACATTCCCTTAGACTTGAAAATCTGCAAAAGGGTGCGCTTCTGGTGCTCTGGGGAGTCATGAAAAAGCTTGTGATAGCAGACCGCGCGGTAAATATCATCAATTTTGTAATGGATAAGCCGATGGATTTTTCGGGCACTTATGTATTTTTTGCGGCAGTAGTGTATGCGCTGCAGCTATATGCGGATTTCTCGGGAGGAATCGATATAGTGCGCGGTATTGCAGAGATGTTTGGCATAACAATGTCAACAAACTTCAACCATCCGTATTTTTCGCGCTCACTCACAGAGTACTGGCACCGCTGGCATATGACTCTTGGAGACTGGTGCAGAAACTATATCTTCTACCCGCTTTCAATCTCAAAGCGTTTCCTGAACTTTGGCAAATGGCTAAAGCCGAGATTTGGTGCGCATATCAGTAAGGTGCTGCCGGGCTGCATCGCGAGTGTCATCACATTTATAGTCATCGGAGTATGGCACGGTGCCAATATGAAATACCTGTATTTCGGACTCTGGAACGGCATTGTCATCATGCTTGCAGAGCTTTTTGCTCCGATAAACAAAAAGGTGGCAGGCGGCTTTTTTAAGCTGACCGGTCTCAGGGAAAAGGGCATATTTGCAACGATTGTATCAGTGCTGTGGACATTTATGCTCATACTGGTAGGCTACTATTTTGATATAGCGGCAAATGCGTCGACAGCATTTCACATGCTTTTTAAATCAGTCACGGATTTCCATATAAGCGAGCTTGGAATAAACAACATCATTTTGAATCTCGGAGCATGTGGACTGGACGAGTACGATATACTTTTACTTATAATATGTACACTGCTGTGGTTCTTCATCAGCTTCGTTGAGGAAAATAAAAAGCTCGACATGCGCGATTTCATACTTTCAAGAAAGCTGCCGCTTCGCTGGGCAATAATATATCTTGGCATCTTTATAGTAATAATATTCGGTTACTACGGACCGGGAGTGAATCCGGCTGATTTTGTATATATGCAGTTTTAAAAAAAGTATAAACATAAAGAAAAACTTAAAGGAAAAGTTTCAAGAAATAGCTTAAAGAAAAAGCTTAAAGAAAAAGCCGAAAATAAGGGTGAAAAACACTTGACAACAGCCGGTTACGCAAGTATAATATCTAGGTCTGTAAAAGTAGATAAATGGAAGCCAAAGCCCCGGCAACCATTTAGTATAGATAATGATAGTCATCTGAGATGGAACAGAGGACTATAAGATGTCAAAAAGGAAGTGGCGTCCGGACATACGCGATTTCAAGAGGCATCGGCATTAAAAGTAATCGAATCATTTAAGGAGGAAAACCGATGAAAACATTTATGGCTAGTCCTGCTACAATCGACAGAAAATGGTACGTAGTAGACGCTGAAGGTAAGACATTAGGACGTTTAGCATCAGAAGTTGCTAAAGTATTAAGAGGAAAGAATAAAGCAATCTTTACACCACACATTGACACAGGTGATTATGTAATCGTTGTCAATGCTGACAAGGTTAAGGTTACTGGTAAGAAATTAGACCAGAAGATTTACTATCATCACTCAGATTATATCGGTGGTATGAAAGAGACAACATTAAGAGAGATGATGAACAAGCACCCAGAGCGCGTTATCGAGTACGCTGTAAAGGGAATGCTTCCAAAGGGACCTCTTGGACGTCAGATGTATACAAAGTTATTCGTATACGCTGGACCAGATCACAAACATGCAGCTCAGAAGCCTGAGACATTAGAGTTTTAATAGGAGGTAAAGTAAATTGGCTACTACAAAGTATTACGGAACAGGAAGAAGAAAATCATCTGTTGCTAGAGTATATTTAGTACCTGGAACAGGAAAGATTACAATCAATAAAAGAGATATCGATGAGTACCTTGGTCTTGAGACATTAAAGGTAGTTGTTCGCCAGCCATTAGTTGCAACTGAGACAGTTGACAAGTTCGATGTTTTAGTTAACGTTCGTGGTGGTGGATACACAGGACAGGCCGGAGCAATCCGTCACGGAATCGCTCGTGCACTCCTTCAGGTAGATTCAGAGTACAGACCAGTTCTTAAGGCTGCTGGATTCTTAACACGTGATCCACGTATGAAAGAGCGTAAGAAATACGGTCTCAAAGCAGCTCGTAGAGCTCCTCAGTTCTCAAAGAGATAATTTTTACAGAACGAAGATATCAAGAAAAGCCCATTTTTCAAGGGTTACAGAAGTTGTGGAATGCTGTCAGATGTGCTGGAATTTACATCGAATGCGACACATATGCAGCAGGTATGCAACAAAGATATTGATATGTATAGGACATTTTTCAGTAGAGATACTGGGGAATGTCCTTTCTTAATTTAAATCTTATTAATCGCATCTACAAGCTCCTTTATATCAAAGTGGGTATATACTTTCTCAGTCAGTGTCATAGCACTTGAGTGTCCCACAATCTTTTTGATAATCGTCTGGTTAGTACCGGCTTCTGCTAACATTGAGATACATGTGTGTCTGCAACAGTGTGGTGTACGATTAATATTAAGTTGTTCCATAAAAGGCTTAAAATAGCTATCATAGTAGTTCCTGTATTCAAAATGTTTTCCGTCTTCTGTATGAAGCAGATATTCACATTCGGGGCAGGATTCATACCAGGCTTTGTAGTATGACAGATTAAGGCAGGTAACAGGACAGGAACAGTTGAACAGATGGATGCTAATGTTGAGGCTATGGCAAGAGATTTGCAGGAGATATTGAGGATTGGAGCGGAGCAGAAGAGGTTGTGGGAGGTGTATGAGGGAAGATAAAAATAAGGTATCTTGAATATAATTTTCAAGATACCTTATAATATTAGTTAAGAACTGATTTCCCTGCCAAATTTATATCCGAGATTATATGCATCAATAGCACTCTTATGGCGTACAGCACCGGCTTGACTATCGGGCAAATGAGAAAGATCTGATTGTGGGGAATTGCCTTGTAGAGCATCTTTTAGTCCCTCTTCATAAGCACAAGCGGCACAGATATGTCGTCCCCCGTTTCTATTATCTTGAGCTTCTGGAAGCTCATTAAAACCTTGCAAATATCGATGTTGTTTGTTACATATAGCCATATTGAAACACTTCCTATATGATAGTTTCTAAAATAACTATCGATGCTTATAGACCAATAGCATGTAATGGTAAGTTATCAAAGTAATGAGGACAACCAAGTTCATCCATATAATCATAATAATCTTGATATTTGGGATCATTAAACCAATCAGATGACAATAGATAGATATAAACCAAATCGTAACCAATAGGCTCTAAAAGCCGTCTATATTCTCTGATTTTGAATGGGAATGTTGCGAGTTTTTCATCAACTGAACCACTAGTGTGCTGAAATTTTTTTTCAATAATGTAAACAGTTTTATCAATTTCATTTATAAAAGCTTCATGTTCTTTTGTCACTTTACAGTCATTTGCCGGAATTCCATATTTTTCTTCCAATGAATCCAGATATTCTGTCAGTTTTTCAAAGTTCATATTAGCATTTCTCCTTATTTTTCTGATGAGAGATCATCCAGTCTAAAATTCCATTCTCGTTGTGTAATGCAAGGATCCAGCTATTATGATTCTCTGCATCAAGCTCCTGTGAGGTAAGTCCTTCTGTTGTTCCGATTCCATATTTTGCAAGTTCTTCCTGTGTATACAATGTAAATTTTACATCTGTTCTTCCTTCCTGCCACAGCTTGTTGCATGCATTGAGAATAAACGCATGTCTGCTGTGCTGGTGATCCATATAGGCAGATGTGATCCATACCGGAACTTTCGGTAAATGAAGAAGATTTGCATAGCTTTCTCCATTCATGCTCGGACAGATCGGTACCGCCGCCGCAAATAAGTCCGGTGCCACTGAAATTGTCTGAAGCACACCGCCTCCTCCCATACTCATGCCTATAAGATAAACACGGTTTTCATCTACTTTTCCGTCTGAAATCATTTTTCTTATAATATCTGTTACTTTTGCAACATAATCACGGTTCCATCCACGTTCACCTTTCAAAGAAAACGGTGTGATTCCCATATCTGCACTGAATGGGTTTCCTCTTTTTTTCATCACTTCGAACATTTCCTGCATTCCCAGGTTTCCGGATGGTGCCTGTGGTGCCATAATGTACATATCCGACCATCTCTCCGCCAGACGCAGTGCACCGAGTGTTCCCGTTAACTGAAGTTCATTATCTTCACCGCATTCTCCACCTCCATGAAGAAACAATACTAACGGCCTCTTGCCCATACATTCCGGCTCATACATACGATAGTGTACACCATTTTCTTCATATGCCACAAACTGATCCATATCTTTGATCCAGACTTTATCTACATCTGCCCTGGTAAAAGAAACTTCTGTTCCTGCAATGGTTCCTGTCACTTTAAAATCATAGCGGTAGACAAACGGATCCAGTATCAGTTCAACTTCTGTACCTTCTTCTGTCTCACAGATGCTGATTTCTGTCACACCCTTTGCATTTACTTTACCGGTAAGGTCATTATAATTTTTTTCTAAAATGAAATCTGTCCCGTTTGTCATCTTTACTTCTTCGCAACAAGTATCTTTCAATAAAAGCACAAAAGAATCTACAATCTGTCCATAATCTCCAATATGCGTTTTTGCAGTTATTTTTCCCAGTTTCCACATTTTTGCTTTTCCCTCCTGCATTTATTATGATTATTCTACATTAGCTCTTCAAAGTTTTCCGGTACAGCTTCTCCCTTAAACAGATCTTTGATAAGATCGACCATATTGGCAGATAAATCCGTAAAGTGATCCGTAACATACACCATCCCATTACAGGACGACAGCTGAAAATTGCATATATATTTTGCAAACCATTCCACTGAAATAAGCAGTTCTTTTCCTCTCCACAATGCCTCACAATACATGCTGCGCACTGTGTTATCAATCACACAGCCAATACTTCCTCTTGCAAACTGAAGTC
>ENA-UEOR01001133-UEOR01001133.1-human-gut-metagenome-genome-assembly--contig:-NODE-1133-length-16270-cov-6.203730_pt1 | contig 16270 bp, 13 predicted proteins | sample MGYA00242887_ERZ507890 | MGnify/ENA primary metagenome ERZ507890 (study PRJEB26167, sample SAMN06115431) | human gut metagenome | host: Homo sapiens | place: China:Guizhou | collected 2014-10-21...
GTCATGAACGCAGATGCTGACTTCCGCAGCCTGCTCAAGCCCAGCGCCCTGCTGCGCTATGTGGAGCAGATTTCGACAGACCACGCCCGCGCCTTTGGTATGGATGACCAGTTCTTCAAAGAACGCGGTGTGACCTTTCTGGTGGGCAAGCAGGCCCTGAAATTTGACCGTGTGCCCCAGCGTGCCGAAACGCTGACCCTTACCTCCCGGGCGCAGGTCAGCAAACACGGTTCGGTCAAACGCATCACCACCCTGACCGATGCCGAGGGCAAAGAGGTGGCTATGGTGGACTGCCGCTGGATCGTGGCAAGCCTTGCCGAGGGCCGTATCCTGCGGGAGCCGGGCTGGACGGTGGAGAATTTCTGGAACGATACGGTGGAGGACGAGCTGCCTTTGCAGCTGCACAAGTGCAAGGATGGTCTGACCAGTGCAGGGGAGTGGACGGCGCATTATTCCCAGTGCGATTTGAACGGCCATTTGAACAACGCATTCTATCTGGACCTTGTCTGCGATGCGCTGCCGCTGGAAGTGATGCGCAAAGGCCCCGTGACCTTTGCTTCTATCAACTACCACCGTGAGATCCCGATGGGAGAAACGGCAGAGGTGTTTTATGCCCCTTCGGCGGATGGCTGGTATGTGGTCGGAAAGCACAACGGCCAGACCAGCTTTGAGTGCTATCTGGAGGTGGGAAAGACAAACGTGTAAATCGTTGATTTCTCAAGAGAACCGCTGCGCCGCTTTTAGCTGAAAATAAGCGAGCAATGCAAAAAAGCGTCACCCGTGCAGAAAAAAACGGCGCATTTTGAGAATTGCATCCTCTGAGGAACAGGGAGTACTCTTTTATTAGAAGGATCTTCTGATTGTCCAAAGGAGGATAAAACAAATGAAAAAACATCTCCGAGTCCTTGCGGCCATTCTGGTACTGTGCTTCAGTCTGCTGTGCCCGGCGGCATCTGCCGCCAGTGTACAGACTGCGGCCTGCAAGCCGTCCACTGCAGCCGTTCAGACCATTTCTGCCGGCAAAAAGACGGAGCAGATGGTCTGGGTCCCAACGCACGGCGGCAAAAAATATCACAGCAAGTCTACCTGCAGCAATATGAAAGACCCGGAAAAGGTTACATTATCGAAAGCAAAAGCGGAAGGCTTCACTGCTTGCAAAAAGTGCTATTAAGAAAATAAATAATGATCTGCAAAGCCCTTGCCGGAAATTTTCTGGCAGGGGTTTTATATGTGTCTACAAAAAGTTAACAAAAGAAATTACAGAAAAATTACAAAACCCTATTGCAAAATGGTTTCAAAAGAGTTACAATATGGTTACAGCAAGGGCACAAGCCCTGCTGAGTGTGAAATCTTTTTCTTCTTGTTTTTTGGGATACTGGGCGCGGGTCCTCCTCCTCCGGCTGTTCTCCTTCACAGCTATGACCCATGCGCCGCACAGGCAGTGTCCCGCTTCGTGTGCAAAAGGGCTCGTCCGGTGTTTCGGACGAGCTTTTTTGCATTCTGCAAGCCCTGTTTTGCCTGCAAAAGTGATACTTCAAAAATCAAAGTATGACCAATGCCCGAAAACGCTTGGCAATTTGTCTGTTTTTCCGCAAAGGACAATTATAAAGTTTGGCGCGGCAGGGGTTTGTATTCTTGCGGGCTTTGTGGTAAAGTATATACAATCAATTTATAAGCAGCAAACATGAATGATTTTGATGCTGATTTGTATCGGATGCGTTAAGAGAAAAGGAGTTTGATTATGGCTTATTTCTACGAAGAACCCTCCCGCACCTTTGGCGAGTACCTGCTGGTCCCCGGCTATTCCTCTGCGGAGAATGTGCCCACGGCGGTCAGCCTGAAGACCCCGCTGGTCAAGTACCGCAAGGGACAGGAGGAGTGCCCGCTGCAGATGAATATCCCCATGATCAGCGCCATCATGCAGTCGGTCTCCGGCGATAAGCTGGCCATTGCACTGGCTCGTCAGGGCGGCGTTTCCTTTATCTATGGCTCTCAGAGCATCGAGAACGAGGCTGCCATGGTGCGCCGCGTCAAGAGCTTCAAGGCCGGTTATGTGGTGTCCGATTCCAATCTGGCTCCCACTGCCACCCTGCATGATGTGCTGGAGCTGAAGGCACGCACCGGCCACTCCACCATCGCCATCACTGCCGACGGCACTCCTAACGGCAAGCTGCTGGGCATCGTGGCTTCCCGCGATTACCGCGTCAACCACACCCCCGATGACGCTCCTGTTACCACCTTCATGACCCCCATCGAGAAGCTGGTCACTGCCCCGGAGAACACCTCCCTGCACGACTGCAACAACATCATCTGGGACAACAAGATCAACACCCTGCCTCTGGTGGATGCCGAGGGCAACCTGAAGTATATCGTCTTCCGCAAGGACTACGATTCCCACAAGAAGAATGCCAACGAGCTGCTGGACAAGAACAAGAGCTATGTCGTCGGTGCCGGCATCAACACCCGCGACTACGCCCAGCGCGTGCCTGCTCTGGTGGAGGCCGGTGTGGATGTCCTCTGCATCGACTCCTCTGAGGGCTACTCCGAGTGGCAGAGCCGCACCATCGGCTGGATCCGTGAGCACTACGGCGACACCGTGAAGGTGGGCGCAGGTAATGTCGTGGATGCCGAGGGCTTCCGCTTCCTCGCAAAGGCTGGCGCTGACTTCGTGAAGATCGGCATCGGCGGCGGCTCCATCTGCATCACCCGTGAGACCAAGGGCATCGGCCGCGGTCAGGCTACCGCTGTCATCGAGGTCGCCAAGGCCCGTGACGAGTACTTCAAGGAGACCGGCATCTATGTGCCCATCTGCTCTGACGGCGGCATCGTCCACGACTACCACATCACCCTTGCACTGGCCATGGGCGCTGACTTCGTCATGCTGGGCCGCTACTTCGCCCGCTTCGACGAGAGCCCCACGAACAAGGTGCGTATCAATGGCCAGTATATGAAGGAGTATTGGGGCGAAGGCTCCAACCGCGCCCGCAACTGGCAGCGCTATGACCTCGGCGGTTCCACCAAGCTGAGCTTCGAGGAAGGCGTGGACAGCTATGTTCCTTACGCCGGTCCGCTGGCCGACGGCGTCCAGACCACCCTGTACAAGGTCAAGAGCACCATGTGCAACTGCGGCGCACTCTCTATCCCCGAACTGCAGCAGAAGGCCAAGCTGACCGTCGTTTCCTCCACCTCCATCGTGGAGGGCGGCAGCCACGACGTCGTGCTGAAGAATGCTACCCCCAGCATCATGAACGGCTGAATCTGAAATATCAAAACACCCACAGCACGAAAAGGCGCTGCGGGTGTTTTTGCATATCCGGGCGGCATCGATGCCCGTGATTTATCCGAGGACAGAAGAGCACTGCCGGAGGTGCTGGTAAAGATTTCGTAAAAAACATTTTTTCTTTCTGTCGTCATTTTTTGCCAAAACCTCTTGCGTCTGCCTGCCAAAGATGCTATAGTGGTACAAACATCCTGTCATGACAGGACGAAATGCGCGGCAGCGCAGAGTTTGTTTGGCTGCACCCGCCGCAGGGGTGCGCGGAAAAAGAGAGGAAACTTTTCATGAGCGAGATCAAAGTTGTGCCGTATATCCCGGATGAGGACTACGACAATCCGGCAATGGTCGTTGATTTTTACGAATTCACTATGGCCAACTGCCTGTTTCTGAACGGCTTTAAGGATACGACCCTTGTGTTTGATATGTTCTTCCGCAAGAACCCGGATAACCAGGGCTACTCCATCAGCGCCGGCCAGCGCAAGCTGACCCGTTTCCTGCTGAACTACCACTTCAATGAGCAGGATGTCCACTGGCTGCGCACCAAGGGCATGAGTGAGGAGTTCTGCGAGTATCTGCGCACTTACCGCTGGAAGGGCGATATGTACGCTCTGCCCGAAGGCACGGTCTGCTACCCCCATGTGCAGATGGTGCGCATCGAGTGCGACCTCGTGGGCGCTATCCTCATCGAGACCTACCTGCTCCAGACCATGAACTTCCACAGCCTCATCGCCACCAAGGCCACCCGCATCACCGGCCTCAACACTCACACCCCCCGCAGCGTCATGGAGTTCGGCACCCGCCGCGCACAGGGCGAGAGCGCAGGCAACGACGGCGCTTATGCTGCCGTTCTGGGCGGCTGCATCGGCACGGCCAACTGTCTGGCCGAGATGAAGTACGGCTCTGAGGTCAAGGCTGTGGGTACTGTGGCCCACAGCTTCATCGAGTTCTTCCCGACCGAGTTCGATGCCTTCAAGGCATTCGCCGATACCTACCCGGATTCCGTCAGCCTGCTGCTGGATACTTACAACATCATGGAGAGCGGTCTGCCCAACCTCATCAAGCTGGACGACTACCTCATTGAGAAATATCCTGATAACCCCAACCGCCGCGTCAAGAGCGCCCGCATCGACTCCGGTGACCTGGCCCGAGGCTCCAAGCGCCTGCGCAAGGCACTGGATGCAGCAGGGAAGTCCTACATCAAGCTGGTGGCCTCCAACGGTCTGGACGAGAAGAAGATCGCCAACATGGAGCTGTACGAGCACGCACACTTCGACTCCTACGGCGTGGGCGAGAACCTCATCACCTCGGCCTCTGACCCCGTGTTCGGCGGCGTGTACAAGCTGGTGGCGGTCAAGCGCCCAGACGGCAGCTATCAGCCCAAGATGAAGTGCTCCGACTCCGCCAGCAAGGCCATCATCCCCGGCAAGAAGATGCCGTGGCGTCTCTACGATGAGAACGGCCAGGCCCAGTGCGACCTCATCGCCATGGACGGCGAGGTCATCGAGGCAGGCAAGCCGGTCACGATGGTCAACCTCGACTCCGATGCCATCGAGCGTATCGTCACCATCGTTCCCACCCGCGTCAAGCAGCTGCTGGTGCCGCATATCCTGAACGGTGAGCTGGCCATCGAGCTGCCCTCCATTGCGGAGAAAAAAGCCTATATCGTCAAGCAGCTCACCGAGGAGACCTGGGAGAGCGAGCTGCGCATCGAGATGCCTCACAAGCACTACGTCAACATGACCCCTGCTGTGGCGGAGTGCCGCTCCAAGATGTACGCAGAGCTGCATGGCGGCAAAGTATAAACTTGACAAAACAGCATTTCTATTGTATTATATGAGCTGCTGCTTGCAGGATCGTGAGCGGCAGCTCATTCAGAAGCCACTGTGGTGAAATTGGCAGACACGAGGGACTTAAAATCCCTTTCTGGAGACAGAGTGCGGGTTCAAGCCCCGCCGGTGGCATGGAAAAGCCCCGGTAAGTGCAGAAATGCATTTACCGGGGCTTTTTTGTGTATTATAGCAATTCAACTTTTTAATGCAACAGCAACAGCGTTGAATTGCATATCGCAGATATGCTGTTATCAGGCTGCGTTATTTTCTTGATCTGCGATAAAACGGGAAGGAAACTATACCGCCAACCGGTATATGACTCGTCCAAGGGGGTATTTTATTACTCTTCGTTGAACGCTTCTTCCTGCGCATGGAACCGCTCGAGGAAGCTGTGCTCCACACCTTCAGACTTGTAGCCGGGCATGGTATCCAGCGCCACTGCGTGGATGCTGCGGAAGATGCTGTTCTCGATGTTGGGGTTATCCCGCTTGAGGCGGCGGAGCAGAATTTTCGTCTCCTGCCGCTTGGAGCCACCGCCGCCGTTGTCGCACATGGTGCAGTTCTCGGTAAAGCGGCAGGCGCACTGGATGAATTCCAGCTCATTGTAGCGCTTCCACGCCAGAATATCTTCCTCGCGGATGCAGTACATCGGGCGGATGAGGGTCATGCCGGGGAAGCTGGTGCTGTGGAGCATGGGCGGCATGGCCTGCAGCTGGGAGCCGTAGAACATACTCATAACGGTCGTCTCGATGACGTCGTTGAAGTGGTGGCCCAGTGCGATTTTATTGCAGCCCAGCTCCTTGGCCTTGCTGTAGAGGTGGCCGCGGCGCATCCGGGCGCAGAGATAGCAGGGGTTCTTGTCGGTGTTGTTGGCCACAGAGAAGATGTTGCTCTCGAAGATGGTCACAGGGATGTGGAGCAGCTCGGAGTTGGACTCTATCTTCTGGCGGTTTATCTCGTTGTAACCGGGGTCCATCACGAGGAAGACCAGCTCGAACGGCACATCGCTGTGGCGCTGAAGCTCCTGCATCAGCTTTGCCATCAGCATCGAGTCTTTGCCACCCGAGATGCAGACGGCGATTTTGTCCCCGGCCTTGATGAGCTCGTAGCGCTTGACCGCTACGATGAAGGGAGTCCACAGCTCCTTGCGGTATTTTTTGATGATGCTCCGCTCAATGAGCTGGTAAGGTTCCATTTCGCGTTTCATGGCTCTGTCCTTTCTTTTTTCTCACAGCTGGGTCAGCTGGGTGTAGCAGGCGTCAAAGGCGCGGAGAAAGCCGTCCAGCTCCTCCTGCGTGGTCAGGTGGCTCAGACTGATGCGCCACGAGGAGAGGGCGTTCTTCCGGTCGCGGCTGACGGCGAACACCGCCCGGGAGGGCAGGCCGTCCGACGAGCAGGCCGACTTGACCGAGACACAGACGCCCTCCGCGTCCAGCTCCCGCTGGAACACGGTGCCTTTGACGTTCTCAACGCTCAGGTTCAGGATGTGGGGGATGGCACTCTCCGGGCTGTTGATGCGGACTTTTGGGTACTTGCTCAGAGCAGTGCGGAGATACAGGTTTGCCTCTTTCACCCGGGCAGAACGCTCCGGCAGCTCATTTACCGCAGAGTTCAGAGCCGTCTCGAGGGAAGCCGCCAGAGCCACTGTAGGCGTGCCGCTGCGGTAGATGGTGGTGCTTTCGCCGCCGTGGATGAGAGGCTCAAGCGCCAGCCGCCGCCGCTTGAGCAGCAGGCCGATGCCGTTCAGGCCGTAGAACTTGTGGGCCGTCAGGCTCATGGTGTCCACGCCCTCGAAGGAGACGGGGATCTTGCCCACGGCCTGGGTGGCGTCTACGTGCAGGTGGCAGTTGGGCCAAGCCTGCAAAATTTCCGAAATTTCTTTCACCGGCTGCACGACGCCCAGCTCACTGTCCACCAGCGTTACCGCTACAGCAATGGTGTCGGGGCGGAGAAGTTCTTTCAGGTGCTCGAGGTCGATGGTGCCGTCCCGCCTGATGTCCACGAGGTCGATTTCATAGCCCTGCTCCTGCAGAGCGGTCAGGGTGCCGCTGACGGAGGAGTGTTCCAGCGGGGTGGAGATGATGTGCTTGCCCAGATGGCGGGAGAGTTTTGCCAGCCCCTTGAGAGCAAAGTTGTTGGCCTCGCTGGCTCCCGAGGTATAGATGACCTCGGCGGGCTGTGCGCTCAGCAGCCCCGCGATGCTCTGGGTGGTGTGGTCAATGACCAGTTTTGCGTCCCGGCCTGCCTGATGGCGGGAGTTCGCGTTGCCGGGGCAGCTGCGCTCTACCTCACAAAAACGCTCCAGCACCCGGGAGTCTGCGGGGGTGTTGGCCGAATAATCCAGATATATCATAAGTGTCCTTCTATAATAAGTGGTACAACAGCTGTCGTTTCGGATGCCGCCGGCCCAGTGACCAACTGCGGCAATAGGTTATATTATAGTGCGGAATGCGGCATATTTCAAGGCTGTACGGCCTCCGCCGACAGAAAATCGCCGCAAAATACAGGAAAAAGGTTGTCAGCGTCCTTCTTTTATGCTATACTATGCCGAAGAATGAAAGGAAAGGGGAGAGCAGGATGCTGAAAAAGAAATCGTCTTTTGCACGCATCGGCTGTATTTTCCGTTTCCGATTTGGTCCCGATTTTTGAGGCATTGCCGCTTTCCCGCGGTAGTGCCTCTTTTTTTGGGCCGCAGATAGAAGGAGGAAATAATGAGTCAGAATATTGATTACTCCAAGGGCATTTACGACGCCCGCCAGCTGGGTGCCGGACGGATGCTGATCCTGGGCGTCCAGCACATGTTCGCCATGTTTGGTGCCACCGTGCTGGTCCCCCTGCTCACCGGCCTGAGCGTTTCGACCACCCTGCTCTGTGCAGGTCTGGGTACGCTGCTGTTCCACTTTATCACCAAGGGCAAGGTCCCGGCCTTCCTCGGCTCGTCCTTTGCCTATCTGGGCGGCTTCTCCATCGTGGCTCCCATGCTGGCTGACGCCGACGGCAATCTGACCATCGCCAACACCCAGATGCTGCCCTACGCCTGCGCAGGCGTGGCCTTCTCGGGTCTGGTCTATCTGGCCGTCAGCCTGCTCATCTCCACCTTCGGCATCCGGCGCATCATGCGCTTCTTCCCGCCGGTGGTCACAGGCCCCATCATCATTGCCATCGGCCTCATCCTCGCCCCCTCGGCCATCAGCAACTGTCAGGCAAACTGGCTGCTGGCCTTTGTGGCTCTGGGTACGGTCATCGTCTGCAACATCTGGGGCAAGGGCATGGTCAAGATCCTGCCCATCCTGATCGGCGTTCTCGTCTCCTACGCAGTCGCCCTTGTGACCGGTGCCGTGGACTTTGAGCGCATTGCCTCCGCCGCATGGTTCGGCATCCCTCTCCACAAGGAAGCCATGGGCCTCTTTGCCATCGACGGCAGCCCCGAGTTCATCAGCGCCCTGTTCACCATCATCCCCATCGCTCTGGCTACCATGATGGAGCACGTCGGTGACATCGCCGCCATCAGCGCCACCGTCGGCCACAACTACATCAACGACCCCGGCCTGAATCGGACCCTGATGGGCGACGGCCTCGCCACCACTCTGGCCGGCCTGCTGGGCGGCCCGGCCAACACCACCTACGGTGAGAACACCGGCGTCCTCGCACTGAGCAAAATTTACGACCCCCTCGTCATCCGCATCGCCGCTGTGCTGGCCATCATCCTGAGCTTCAGCCCCAAGTTTGAGGCCGTCATCAACACCATCCCCACCGGCATCATCGGCGGTATCAGCTTTGTGCTGTACGGAATGATTTCCGCTATCGGTGTGCGCAACGTGGTGGAGAACCGCGTGGACTTCACCAACAGCCGCAACCTGATCGTTGCCGCCGTCATTCTGGTGTGCGCACTGGGCTTCAACTCTGTGGGCGGCGTTGGCTTTACCGTTGGCAGTGTCACCATCAACCTGTCCGGTCTGGCTGTGGCTGCGATTGCAGGCATTCTGCTCAACGCCATCCTGCCCGGCAATGACTACGAGTTTGACGCTACCGCCGGTTCTGATGCTGCTACCAGCGGCAACCTGCAGGTCTGATTCCGGTAATGCGTCCAGTTTTCCATAAGGAAATTTGGGCATCCTGCCAGATTTTGATAAATAGGAATAATTCTTAAAAATATACTTGACTAACTAGGAATTATTCGCTATAATAGAGCCATGGAAAGGGAAGTACACAAAGCCCCCTTCCATGGCTCTTTCTATACCCGGCAGCACGGCTGCCCAGCATAGAAGCAACAGGCGGGTGGTTTCCGTCCTGTATCATTTTTAACAGATCGAATGGAGGTAAATTCTTATGAAGAAATACGTTTGCACCGTTTGTGGCTATATCGCTGAGGGTGAGATCCCCGCTCAGTGCCCCGTTTGCAAGGCTCCCGCTTCCGCTTTTGTAGAGAAGACCGGCAACACCTACGTCACCGAGCATGTTGTTGGCATCGGCAAGGCAGAGGGCGTGCCGCAGGAGATCGTTGACGGTCTGCGCGCAAACTTCGAGGGCGAGTGCAGCGAGGTCGGCATGTATCTGGCTATGGCTCGCGTGGCAGAGCGTGAGGGCTACCCCGAGATCGCCGAGGCCTACAAGCGTTATGCTTACGAAGAGGCTGACCACGCATCCCGCTTTGCAGAGCTGCTGGGCGAGGTCGTGACCGACAGCACCAAGAAGAACCTGATGATGCGTGCCGAGGCCGAGTGCGGTGCCTGCGCCGGTAAGATGGATCTGGCCAAGAAGGCTAAGGCGCTGAATCTGGACGCCATCCACGATACCGTTCACGAGATGGCAAAGGATGAAGCCCGTCACGGCCGTGGCTTCGAGGGCCTGCTGAAGCGCTACTTCAACACCGAAGTCTGATAAGGATTCCCCGGTTATCTATTCTGCCCGCTGCAAGGATATTCCGCCTTGCAGCGGGCTTTTTGCGTTCTAATTGCGGCAACGGCTTTTGGGGAAAAATGGAGCACCGGAGCGTCCGCAGACGCTCCGGTGCTCTAAAATAAAAAAGAATCTTTCCTCTGAAGATGCGCAAAGCGAACGCGGCGCGCATTCAAAATCGTCCCGCTACAAAAGAGGCAGCTGCGCAGATTTTTGCGCAGCTGCCTCTTGCATTTTGTGGTGGCTGATACCCTTTACTGGATACCGGTAACGGGGTAATCCTGTGCCTCCACGGCCTTTTTCAGCACCTCATCGTCCACCTCTGCGTTCAGGGTAACGATGGCAGTACCGGCTTCGTGGCTGACAACAGCCTCGTCCACCTGCGGCAGAGCCTCCAGCGCTTTCTTGACGCGGGCTTCACAGTGGGGGCACATCATGCCTTCTACGGTCAGGGTCTTTTTCATAGCGGTCTCCTCCTTTTGAGTTGTATCTTCCTCCGCTGCGGGCTGCACAAGGGCAGCGGGCAGGGCAGGGACGTGTTTGGGCGGGTGGTCACGCTTTGCGCTGTGCAGGTCAAACAGGTTCAGTCGCAAGGCGTTGCTCACCACGCAGAAGCTAGAAAGGCTCATGGCAGCTGCGCCGAACATGGGGTTCAGCGTCAGCCCCAAGGGAATGAACACACCGGCTGCCAGCGGGATACCGATGATGTTGTAGATAAACGCCCAGAACAGGTTTTCGTGGATGTTGCGCAGGGTGGCGCGGCTCAGCCGGATGGCGGCGGGCACATCGGAGAGCCGGGAGTTCATCAGGACCACATCGGCTGCGTCAATGGCAACATCGGTACCGGCACCGATGGCGATGCCGGTGTCCGCGCGGGTCAGGGCGGGGGCATCGTTGATGCCGTCGCCCACCATGGCCACCTTGCCGCTCTCCTGCAGCCTGCGGATCACGGCCTCCTTGCCGTCGGGCAGAACGCCTGCAATGACCTCGTCCACGCCCGCCTGTCGGCCAATGGCATCGGCGGTGCGCTGGTTGTCGCCGGTCAGCATGACCACCCGGATGCCCATGTTCTGCAGCTCCCGGATGGCACGGGGGCTGTCCTCCTTGAGGGTGTCCGCCACGGCGATCACGCCCATCAGGCGGCCTGCACCGCCAAAGAAGAGGGGCGTTTTGCCCTCAGCGGCCAGCCGGACGGCTTCGGCCTGGAGTTCGGCGGGTACGGATGCCTTGGTGGCGATGAACTCCGCATTGCCGCCGTAGATCTCCATGCCGTCCAGCCGTGCGGAAAGGCCATTGCCGGGCAGGGCGGCAAAATCGGTCACATCGGGGCAGGCGATGGTCTCGGTCTCGGCATAGGCCAGCACCGCCTTGGCCAGCGGGTGCTCGCTCTTCTGCTCCAGCGAGGCCGCCAGCGTCAGCAGCTCGCTCTCGGAAACGCCCCCCGCAGGCAGGATGTCAGTGACCCGGGGCTCGCCGCTGGTGATGGTGCCGGTCTTGTCCAGCGCCACGATCTGGGTGCGGCCTGCGGCTTCCAGCGAGGCGGCAGTCTTGAACAGGATGCCGTTCCTGGCCCCCAGACCGTTGCCCACCATGATGGCCACAGGCGTTGCCAGACCCAGCGCGCAGGGGCAGCTGATGACCAGCACCGAGATGCCCCGGGCCAGCGCGTAGCCGAACTCCCGGCCCAGCAGCAGCCAGACAAGGGTGGTCAGCACCGAAACGGAGATGACCGCAGGCACAAAAAAGCCGGAAACGGTATCGGCGATCTTGGCAATGGGAGCCTTGGTGGCGGCGGCATCGCTGACCATCCGGATGATCTGGGCCAGCGTGGTATCCTCGCCCACACGGGTGGCTTCGCACTTCAGGAAACCGGACTGGTTGGTGGTGGCGGCGCTGACCTTGTCTCCCGCAGCCTTGTCCACCGGGATGCTCTCGCCGGTCAGGGCGCTCTCATTCACGGCGCTGGAACCTTCCAGCACAAGGCCGTCCACCGGGATATTCTCACCGGGGCGCACCACAAAGAGGTCGCCCTTTTTCACCTGTGCAATGGGCACAGTCACTTCGGCCCCCTCCCGCAGCAGGGTGGCGGTCTGGGGGGCCAGCTTCATCAGGTTCTTGAGCGCGTCGGTGGTCTTGCCCTTGGAGCGGGCCTCCAGCATCTTGCCCACGGTGATCAGGGTCAGGATCATGGCGGCAGATTCAAAGTAGAGCTCCATCATGTAGTGCATGACGAGCGCGTCGTTGCCGTCTACCTGAGCGCGGGTCATGGCGAACAGGGCGTAGGTGCTCCAGAGAAAGCTGGCCGAAGAACCCAGCGCCACCAGTGTGTCCATGTTGGGGGTACGGTGGAGCAGGCCCTTGAAGCCGCTGATGAAGAACTTCTGGTTGATGACCATCACGATGCCCGCCAGCAGCAGCTGGACCAGACCTATGGCAACGTGGTTGCCGTCGAACCAGTGGGGGAGCGGCCAGCCCCACATCATGTGGCCCATCGAGAAATACATCAGCACCGCCAGAAAGACCAGTGATGCGATGAGCCGTTTCTTCAGTCTGGGTGTCTCGTGGTCAGCCAGTGCATCCAGCTCGGCGCTGGGGGTCTCGGCGGCAGCAGCCTTGGGGCTTGCGCCGTAGCCCGCCTCCTGCACTGCCTTGACGATGGCCGAGGCGCTGGCGGTGCCCTCCACTCCCATGGAGTTGGTCAGCAGGCTCACCGAGCAGCTGGTCACGCCGGGCACAGCTTTTACGGCCTTTTCCACCCGGGCAGAGCAGGCCGCGCAGCTCATGCCCGTAACAGTATATTGTTCCATTGTTTCCCTCCGATAAAAAACGCTGCGTGAATGGGATCAAACGAGCTTGTTCAGGATCCACAAAAACTCCTGCAGCTTCTCCTCGCCGCCGTTTTTCAGGTCCTCCGCCACGCAGGTGCTCAGGTGCTGGTCGATCAGCTCCCGGGTAAAACCGTTCAGGGCGCTTCTGGCGGCGGCGGCCTGCACCAGAATATCCGTGCAGTACACGTCCTTTTCCACCATGCTCCGGATGCCCCGGATCTGGCCCTCGATGCGGTTCAGCCGGGTGATGAGGTGCTTGTACTCCTCCTCGGTGCGCTGCTTGTGGCGGCAGCCGCAGCCGGTGCTTCCCTCAGCCGGGGCACAGCAGGGCGCTTCTGCCGGGGCGGGGGAGCAGTGGGGGCAGCTGCCCTCCGGGATCTTGTTCACATCGCTCATGGTCCATTCTCCTTTTATTACCCCTTGGGGGTATCTTGCTCCATAGCTGCATTATAGCACGGCGGTCCTGTTTCTGCAAGTAGGGCTGGGGGGTATTATTGTGAATTTTTTATGAACACAGAAGATAAAACAAAAGGCTCTGCGCCCCAAACGGGGAACAGAGCCTTTGAAGCATCCAAAACGATCAGTAGGCAAATCTGCGCATAAAGGCAAGGTCGCTTGCGGCGCGGGCGGGCACAGCTTCCTCCCGCAGCACGGGCAGGGAAGCCTGCGGCATCTGCCGCAGCATCTCAAAGCCGCCGGCGTAGTCCACGCAGGAATCCTCCAGACTGGTGGAATAGAGCGTTCCATCCGGCTGGAAGTTCTGGCCCTTGAAGTGAACCGCCGTGATCTTGTCGCCGTACCAGCTGCCCACCTTGTCCCAGATGCGGCGCTGTGCATCCACGGACGCGGCCTCCGGGCCCACATAGTTGGCAAAATCGCAGATGACGCGCAGGTTGGGGCTTGCCATGGTGTCCAGCACCATCCGTACCGCCTCGGGGGTATTCATGGCGTGGTAGTAGACGCACTCCACGGCAAAGAGTACTCCCTGCTCCTCACAGACGGGCAGGATCTCGCCCAGACTGCGCAGGAGCGCTTCCTGTGCCTCTCTCCGGGTCACACCGGGCTGCTTGGCCATGTTGGTGGTCTCGCTGCCCATGCAGCCTGCCCCCAGTGCCCTGGCAACGGGGATCTGGCTCAGCACCTTTGCCACCTCGGCATGGCGTTTGTCCTCGTCGGCATAGCTCAGCTCCACATAGGTGCCGTCCACAGCAATGCCCACGCCGGAAGCTGCCGCAGCCGTCCTTGCGCGCTCCACCAGCGCAGGGGTCACATCGGCATAGCTCTTTACGCCCTCCACCGCCTTGGTAAAGGCCAGCTGGGTGCAGGCAAAGCCTGCCTGCCCGATGGAGGAAAAGAGGGTCTCGGGGTCATGGCGGCCAAAATCGTGGCCGCGCGCACCAAGAATGAATTCAGGCATCCTGCACCTCCATCAGCCGAACACACGGGCGGCAAAGAGATTCAGCTCCTTGCCCCACCAGTACCAGTCGTGGGAGACATCGCTGCCCCACACTTCCAGATGCACGGGCAGGCCGCAGTCGGTCAGTGCATCGGCCATGGCCTGGGTGTCCACCAGCGCGTCGCCCTCGTAGCTGCCCTGACCGGCACAGAGGAGAAGGGCATTCTCTTCAGCCTTTGCCAGCAGCTTCTTGTCCACAAGGCCGTCCTCTGCCAGATAGGCCAGGGGAGCATTGCGCAGGACCAGGTCATCTGCTGCATTGCCCAGGAAACGGCGCACATCGTACAGGCCGGAAAGGCCGATGGCACCCGCGAACACCTCGGGGCGGCGCAGGCGGCAGTTCACTGCCTGATACGCGCCGGTGTCCACGCCCACCGCCCAGAGCAGAGTGTCCTTTTTGGCACCGTTCAGGGCCAGGATGCGGGGAGCCAGCTCGCTTGTCAGGTAATTGAAATACTTTTCCTGCATCTCGGCCCGGCGGCGGGGAGCCGTGTCCCCGGCCAGCAGGCTCTCGGCATCGATGCTGTCGGCGCAGAACAGCTGCACCTTGCCCTCATTCAGCAGCGGGGCAATGGCATCGGGCATCCCGTTGTTTTCCCAGTCGTAAAAGCGGCCGCCCCGCGCGGGCAGAGCCAGCACCGGCGTACCGGCATGGCCGTAGACCTTGAACTCCATGTCGCGGCCCAGCATCCGGCTCCATTCCTTATAATACGTCCCTTGGATCATGGCAGCATCCTCCTGTTGTCACACAAATTGATTGCGCTGGGGGTCATAGGCGTACCCCACAGCGGAAAGCCTGGCACACAGCGCGGCCTTGTCCTCATCCAGATCCTCGCACAGCGCGTCCAGAGTGGGGTAGAAGTCCCGCAGCTTCAGGTTGATCATGCTCAGCAGCATGATCGGGTCATTTGGCAGAGCCATCGTCGATCCCTCCAGAAGATAACAAAAAAGCCGGCCACTCGACAAAGTGACCGGCAGATGCAGCTACTTAGACAGCGCGGGTAACCTTGCCAGCGCGCAGGCAGCGAGAGCATGCGTAGATATACTTGGGAGAGCCTTCCACGACCGCCTTGACACGACGGACATTCGGCTTCCAGGTACGGTTGGAACGGCGATGAGAGTGGGAAACCTTGATACCAAAGGTAACACCCTTGCCGCAGCATTCACACTTAGCCATGGTACTTGCACCTCCTACAGTGAAGTATGGAATTCAAAATAATCAGCTTGACTATTTTACCAGAGATGCGGAGAAAAAGCAAGAGCAAATTTGATTTTTCTGCAACTTTTTTCTTGCAGGGCCAAACCCTTGCCCCAAAAGCGAAAAAATAGTACAATAGGATAAAATCCAACCGAGGGAGAAACGAATGACCGCACAAGGAATGTATTATCTCATCCGGGCACTGGTGACCCTGATCGCCATCCCGTTCCATGAGGCAGGCCACGCGCTGGCCGCCTGGCTGCTGGGCGACCCCACCGCAAAGCGGGAGGGCCGCATCAGCCTGAACCCGTTCCGCCACTTTGACCTCGTGGGCACCCTCTGCATGATCTTTGCGGGGGTGGGCTGGGCAAAGCCTGTTTCCACCGACCCCCGCAATTTCAAAAACCCCAAGTGGGGCATGGCCCTCACCGCGCTGGCAGGCCCGGCGGCCAACCTGCTGCTGGCCTACCTCGGCATGGTGGCGTGGAAGATCCTGTATTATTGGGCCCCTACCACCATGATCACGGTTTTTGCAGCCCGCTTCCTCCAATACTTAGTGATGATGGATGTGGGCCTTGCGGTGTTCAACCTCATCCCCATCCCGCCGCTGGACGGCAGCCGCATCCTGCTGGTGGCGCTGCCCCAGCGCATCTACTTCCAGATCATGCGGTACGAGCGCGTCATCTTCGTCATCCTGCTGGCGGCTGTGCTTGCGGCGAAAAAAGTCTATCTGCATCAGCCCACCGGCATCGGCTGGAAGGTGCAGGGCAAGCGCCGCTATTG
>ENA-UEOR01001158-UEOR01001158.1-human-gut-metagenome-genome-assembly--contig:-NODE-1158-length-15939-cov-28.508007_pt1 | contig 15939 bp, 16 predicted proteins | sample MGYA00242887_ERZ507890 | MGnify/ENA primary metagenome ERZ507890 (study PRJEB26167, sample SAMN06115431) | human gut metagenome | host: Homo sapiens | place: China:Guizhou | collected 2014-10-21...
CGATAATCTTACAGTCTTATTTGGAGTCGAAGAAATATATTTAATAAATAAAAACAGATTAAGAAAAATGATATTACAATTGCTGCGATGCCTGTACCTATGGAAGAAGCAAGCAGATTTGGCGTGGTTGTTACAGATAACGATAATAAGATTACAGAGTTCGAAGAAAAGCCTGAACATCCAAAGAGCAATCTTGCATCAATGGGTATATACATATTCAGCTGGAAGGTTCTTAAGGATGCACTTATCAAGCTTAAGGATCAGCAGGAATGCGATTTCGGAAAGCATGTAATTCCATACTGCTTTAATAATAATAAGAGAATATTTGCTTATGAGTACAACGGATACTGGAAGGATGTAGGAACATTAAGCTCATACTGGGAAGCTAATATGGAACTTATAGATATTATTCCTATATTTAATCTTTATGAGGAATTCTGGAAGATATACACCAAGACAGATACAATCCCACCACAGTATATTGCTAAAGATGCCTATATAGAGAAGAGTATCATAGGTGATGGAACTGAAGTATACGGAAGAGTATTTAATTCTGTAATAGGTTCGGGAGTTGTTATTGAAGAAGGCTGTGTAATCCGAGACTCAATTATTATGAATAATTCACACATCGGAAAGAACACAACAATAACCAAGTCAATAATCGCAGAAGATGTAACGATTGGAGAGAATGTTGAACTTGGAGTTGGTGAAGAAGCAGAGAATGTTAAGTTCCCTAAGATATATAATTCCGGACTTGTTACCGTCGGTGAGTGGTCTGTTATTCCAGACAATGTTAAGGTTGGAAAGAATACAGCCATATCAGGAGAGACAACATTACAGGATTACCCTAATGGTGAGTTACCAGGCGGAGGCATAATAATTAAGGCAGGTGATAATTAATGAAAGCAATAGGTATTATATTAGCTGGCGGAAATAACAGAATGATGCGTGAACTTTCTAATAAGAGAGCCATTGCAGCCATGCCGATTGCCGGAAGTTATCGCGCCATAGATTTCGCATTAAGCAATATGAGTAATTCAAGAATCCAGAAAGTTGCAGTTATTACACAGTACAACGCAAGATCACTTAATGAACATTTAAGCTCATCTAAGTGGTGGGATTTCGGAAGAAAGCAGGGAGGATTATTCGTATTCACTCCTACAATTACAGCAGAGAGCAGTAACTGGTACAGAGGAACAGCTGATTCATTATATCAGAATATGCAGTTCTTAAAACAGAGCCATGAGCCATATGTAGTTATTGCATCAGGTGATGGTGTTTATAAGCTGGATTATAATAAAGTACTCCAGTATCACATTGAGAAGAAAGCTGATATTACAGTTGTTGTGAAGAAGCTGGAAGACCGTTCAGAGATAGGTCGTTATGGTGTAGTAGCCATGACAGAAGAAGGAAGAATCACAGATATTGATGAGAAGCCATTAGAGACTAATCTTTCAACAGTTTCAACAGGTATCTATGTGATAAGAAGAAGACTTCTTATTGAACTTCTTGAGAAGGCTGCTGAAGAAGACAGACATGAGTTTGTAAGAGATATCCTTGTAAGATATAAGAATATCAAGAAGATATATGGATATATGCTTGATACATACTGGAATAATATATCATCAGTAGATTCATATTATAAGACCAATATGGACTTCTTAAAGAGAGATGTAAGAGATTACTTCTTCAAGCAGTATCCGGATATATATTCTAAGGTTGAGGATCTGCCACCAGCTAAGTATAATTATGGGGCAAATGTTTCTAATAGCCTTGTATCCTGTGGCTGTATCGTTAATGGTACAGTGGAGAATTCAGTGCTGTTCAAGAAGATATATATTGGCAATAACGCAGTTGTTAAGAATTCAATAATTATGAATAATGCTTATATAGGTGATAATGCTTATATTGAGAACTGCATAGTTGAAAGCAACAGCACTATAAAAGCTAACTCAAGATATGTTGGCGAGAATGGTGTTAAGATAGTTATTGAGGACAGCCCATCATATTATTAATGCCATTTTGATATTAAATAATTAATAAAAGCCTCTGGTGTACATAACACTGGAGGCTTTGTTAGTTATTTTTATGTGCCGGGGATGCACACTCGCACTATATTCCTTTATTACCCTTTGCTTTGCGGAATTGTGTTGGCGATAAGTGGTTGAGGTGTTTGAAGGCATCACCAAAATAGTTGCTGTTATCATTTACGCATTCCAGTGCATCCTCATGTGCTACCATAGTATCTGCAAACCGGGTAAGCTTCGCTCCGTACATCTGCGAGGTCGCACTGACAGCCTGCTGGTTGCGATCAAAATACATATCAAGTATCTGTTCCTGTGTGTACATTTTCCACAAACCTCCCTTCTATATATTATGTAGGATTTTGTTTGGTGGGGGTTACATCTCATTATTAATTAAAATTTTCATTATTTAAACGTTAAGCAGAGTCTTTTGAAGATAGTGCTTATAGTGCTGAATAATTGAATTGTATCATATTTCGTCTTGGATTAGGTATCTTGTTTTAAAAAAGCCGTTGACTTATACACACTTAATGTGTATATTATGATTATGGAGGAGGCATTTATGAAACAGGTATATCCAGTTATATTTACACAATTAAATGATAAAAAAGACACCGTGCTTATTAATGTTCCTGATATGAATATATTAACAGAGGGCTTCGGTCTACCAGATGCTATAGAGATGGCTCGCGACGCCATTGGAGCAAACGGAATCACATTACAGGATCTTGGCAGGGAAATTCCGGTTCCAAGTGATATTTCAGATATTGACATCAAAAACGGTCCCTTTGACAATACTGGTATTAGTCATGTTTCATTTGTGGATATAGATTTTGATGAATACCGCCGCAAGGTCGACAATAAAACCGTCCGAAGAAATGTCACTCTCCCTAATTGGCTTAATCAGGAAGCTGAGAAATCCCATATCAACGTATCTCGCGTTTTACAGGAGGCTCTCATGGTAAAGCTGGGTGTGTCAAGATAAATAAAGACATAAAATAAGCCATGTTCTCACCGCTGTGGTGGTAACATGGCTTATTTATTTTATTTGCTTCAGTTGATTTTTTTAATATCTATTATCCCCTTAATAACCAATGCATACACTTCATTTACAATAATTTTGGTAAAAGGCTATATGATCATATACTGTCTGCCAGGCTTTCCCTGCCATTCCGGTAACACAAATATATTTATTATTTGCTTCACTTTCATACATACTTACCGCACAATATCGTGACTGATTTACATATCCTGTTTTCGCTCCAACAACTTTTCCTTTTCCAAATTTACGATCTATTCGGTTCAAAAATTTACTTGAAAATGTTATGCCCTGCGGATGCTGCTGTGTACATGAAGTTGTATAATTTCTTGCTGACAACACCTTTTTACATATTTCATTTTCCATTGCAGCATGTAAAATAACTGCCATATCACATGCTGTACTATAATTATTTTCATCAAATATCCCTACAGGATTTGAAAAATGTGTCGTCTGTGATATTCCCAGCTCCTGTACTTTTTTATTCATATCATCCACAAACTGCTCCAATGTTCCAGATGTCATAATTGCGGCCTGATACGCAGCCTCTGCACCTGAAGGCAATATAATGCCATTTAATAAATCCTCAATAGTAACCTGCTCTCCAACCAGAAACCCTGCTGCACTACAGTCGTTTTCAAAAGAATAATCAGTTGCTTCAATAGAAATTTCAATTTTCTGGCCAAGACTCTCATTATTTAATTTCTCCGCTGCAACCAAAAGTGTCATAACCTTTGTCATAGATGCCGGATACATTTTTTCATTTGCATTCTTTGAAGCAGTAATAGTTCCATCGTCTGCATTAACCAACACTGCATATTGGCTTACAATGTTGTTATCAGAAGATACATCTACCGTTTTATCATCTGTTGATGGTACAAATATATCTGATTTTTTTTCTTGTAATTCTGACGTCTTAATTGTAGTCTTTTTCTGAATATTTATATCATCAGATACATTTTGACTCGAATCGTTCTTATGTTTACTGATTTCCTTATTACTTAAAACACTGCACACCACTATCAAAACTATCAGGCAAATACATGCTATTATTTTTGTTTTCTTCACTGGTATTTTACTCTGTAATTGCATTATAAACTATTGAAGACACGTTATCTCCATCAAATATAAATGAAAGCTGGCTGTCTCCTTTTTTGTAAATATACGAGGTCTCAGTTGAGTCAGAAGCATCTCCATATTTTTCCTCAACAGCCTTTTTGTCAGAGCCTATTGATATTCCTTCCGGTGTTGAAACTGTATCATCAAGTAATTCTATTGTATATACATAATCCTTGTCATCTTTAGGATATGTTGTTATCTTAACACTTCCATAAGTATATACCTTATCCTTTCCCTGAAAAGCACAGGAATCAGATTCAAAGTAATTATCTGCATCCCCAAGTTTTTTTACCAATGGCTCCATGTTTTCATTCATGGCAACTGTTACACCCTTTAAATCATATGTAAATACATCCTGTTTTGTCTCAGAACCAACATCTTTTTTATCATTGTCAGACTCTTTACTTCCACATGCTGTCATCATAGATACTGAAAGCATAATACATAACATTATTGAAATAATTTTCTTCATCGTTCTTCCTCCTAATTTTGAATCGCATTTGCACCAAAGCTCTTCAATTCACCATATTTGTTCAATTCATCATATTGTTGTTGTTTCATAGAATCATATGCAGCTTCTTTTTCATCCCATATAGAAGCATACCTGCTATCATTCCTGTAATCAGTTAAATTATAATTTTCAACCAGATATTGTCCAAAGTAATCTGCCATTTTTTCAGCGCCTGTAGTATTCAGATGTAAACCTGCATCATAGGTATCCTGTGACATATCCAGACCTATATCATTTTGCAATGGAATAAAATTGATGTAGTCAACACCATTTTCATCAGCAAACTGTTGCACCTGTTCGTCCCATTGCTCATACCAATAAGGATATTCTGTAGGTGCCTTTATAAGTACAAGCTTAACCCCTTTTTCCTTACATAAATCAGTCATTTTCTGTAAATATCCCATTGCTTTATCACCAAGCTTATAATCGGTAAGTGGTGTTGGATCCGGAAATTCCTGTTGTGGCTTTGTATCAACACGCATATAATATCCATTATGAGTCACTTTGTCTTTGGAAAAAATATGTTTCACATCATCTTTTGTAAGCTCAGACCATCTGGAATGATATCTCAACAGCGGAAAAATATAATCAACAAAATTTTCCTCATCTGTCATAGAAGCCTTAATGTCATTTACCTTTGACATAGACCATTTCATCCCATCTATAGACATTCTGTTATAAGCTTCACTCTGAGGCTCATTATATTTTAATGCCAAAACATTAAACACCACCACTTTAGGAGTCTCATGTTTCAAGGCATCCTCTAATAAATAATATGACTGCCATGTTAATTGCTGTGCACTTCCTCTGATGTAACTTGTTATTCCATATTTTCTCCATAATTCTATGGTGGAAAAATTCTCATAAACCTCACAATCGCCCACAAATAAAACTTCGTGATCTGACCTATCCTTATAGTATTCTTCAACCATAGAGCCTTCAACTATTCCTGTCTGATATTTGGGAACCAGAAGCCTTTGAACAATATACAGAGCTCCAATAAGCAGGACAGCAACCAAAATGCATGCTGTTATTTTTTTTCTTCTCATCGCACTCTCCTTAAAACTGATTGTAGATAAACTGAGACGAATCGTAGCCTATACCATATGCGCCAAACACCATAATAAGCATAATCATAACAGCCATAATTCCAAAATAAACAATTGGAGGTTTTTGTAATAAAACCGTTCTCACATTTCCTACTCTTACCTTAAAAAGACTCACTGTAAAAACTACTATAAATCCCACTATAAGCACAACATAATCAGCCACACTAAGCCCTATAGAAAGCAGCGAACCATTAAATAATTCACCTATATTGAACTTTGTAAACATTGTTCCAACCATCTTAAAAGTCAAAGGAACATCTCTATAGCAATCAAACATTCTTATACAGCTCATCAATAAAAATGTTCTTAAAATCTGAAATGCTTCATATGGAACTTTACCTTTTACACTAAATCTTTTATGAAACTTTTCATATAAAGGTTCCAGTTCCTGAGAGACCATAATAACAACAAAGTTCATTAATCCCCAGACGATGAAGTTCCATGCTGCACCATGCCATAATCCCGTTGTAAACCATACTACAAAGGCTGACAAATACACTGTCACTCGCTTACCAATTACCTCGCCAAAATGTTTTCTTGAAAATTTAGACAAATTAAGCATAGGTTTACATACTGAAATAGGATAAAAAATATAATCTGTAAACCATGTACCCATAGTTATATGCCATCTGTTCCAATATTCTTTGATATTTTTTGAGAAATATGGAAGATTAAAGTTTTCTGTCACATGAATACCCATAACCTCTGCTATACCAATCGTAATATCAATACCACCGGTAAAGTCACAATATAACTCGAATGCATAAAACAACATGGCAATAAACACATATGCTCCTTGATATTCAGAAGGACTGTGTATCAGGGTTGTTACTCCTGTAATAATTCTGTCTGCAATAACAACTTTCTTGAAATATCCCCACAAAATCCGCATCAAACCTGATACTACCACATTGCTTTCAAAATAATGCTTTGAAAATAATGTCTCCGATAAATCATGAAATCTGCTTATCGGTCCCTGAACCAATTGTGGAAAAAATGAAACAAACAATGCCAGCTTAAAGAAATTCTTTTCAACACTCTGTTTTCCTCTATACACATCAATTATATATCCCATAGTCTGAAATGTATAAAATGAAATTCCCATCGGTACAATCATATTGACAGTATGTAAACCGGAAACTCCATGCAGCATATCATTAATATTTTGAATCATAAAATTAGTATATTTCGTTACGCTTAATATACCAATATTTATGAAAAGACATATCAAAAGCCATATCCATTTTTTATGTTTCATATGGCTTTTATAATTCTTTTTTTGCTCTCTGCTTAAATTTCCCTTGAATTCTTTAATAAACTTATCCTGCGCCATATTAATCTGATTCATTTTAAGACTTATCAAATAAGTTGATATTGTCGTCACCAGTATGAATATCAGATATCTTGGATCGGCAATGAAATAAAAAATATAACTAAATACCAATAATAAAGGCCACTGACACGATTTTGGCACCAGATAATACAGGACAAAAACTATTGTCATAAATGCTATAAAGCTATAAGATGTAAACAGCATATCTTTTATTCATCCTCTAATCTTACTATTAAATCATACAAGGCTTTTGCGGAATTAAAATTCTCCGGAATAATCTCCTCTGCCGGAATTGCAACATCAAATGAATCACTTACCTCAGATATAATTGAAACTATGTCAAAGGAATCAAGTATCTTATCATCAATCAGTGTTGTACAATTTTCATAATCTACATCCGGGTGTAATTCCTTTAAAATTTCTAATAATTCGTTCATCTTTTTTCTCCTTTATCTTTCCTGTGCTTTTTTCATTAAAAATACTCTGTCTATTTTCCCATTTGCTGTTAATGGCATCTGCTCCAGCTTTTCTGTTTTATTCGGAATCATATACCTTGGAAGCTTATCTTTAAGAAGCTTGACCAATTTATCAGGTTCAAGTTCTCCGATATAATATAAAACTATCTTTCCCTTTTCCTTATCGTAAACAGCACATGATGTGGATATTTCTTCAATCATGTTGACGTTTACCTCTATCTCACCAAGCTCAATTCAAGGGCATCCATCCGATAAGTGCCCTCAACTAATCGAGAATGGTGGGTGGGAATCTGCCAATGCAATTGGTTTCCAAGGACAAAATCAAAACAACCCATACTTGAACATTTACAATGCCGGATGGAGGGACCATCCAAACTTCAAATGGATGGAGCCACAACAAGCTGCCCAACAAGGAGGATTTAGGCCAAACCCCCCTGGTTTTTATTCCAAGCCGTATGCACCCCAACAACCCCAACAACCTTCGGCATCATCTCATTCAGGTACGTCCTTGGAAAGTGATCAAGCTATGCAATTACTAACCTCTATTTCGCAGGGGTTGCAAAATCAAAACAACCGGATAGCAAATAACGAGAAGGAGATGATGGATATGAAGAAACAAATAGGGCAGATTTACTTGAAGTTTATCTTAAAAACGATAATTATATAGTACACAAATATTACAATGGAATTGAAGCATTGGAATGTATTCAGAAAACGGAAATTGATTTGGCGATATTGGACGTTATGCTTCCTGATATAGACGGATTCCGTATTTGCCAAAAAATTAGAGAAAATTTTTATTTCCCTGTTATTATGCTTACAGCTAAAATTGATGATGGCGATAAAATAATGGGGCTAACAATAGGTGCCGATGATTATATAACAAAACCTTTTAATCCCCTTGAAGTCATTGCAAGAGTGAAAACACAGTTAAGACGCTATCAGAAGTACAACAATCCAACAAAAAAGCAGTTTTTTCCAAAAAGTGAATATGACATTAGAGGATTGATTATCAATAAGGACACGCATAAATGCTTTTTGTTCGGAAAAGAAATATCTTTAACTCCTATCGAGTTTTCAATCCTTTGGTATTTATGTGAACATCAAGGCAAAGTTGTTTCAACTGAGGAACTATTTGAAAATATCTGGAAAGAAAAATATTTAGATAATAACAACACCGTAATGGCACATATAGGGCGGCTTAGAGAAAAATTAAATGAACCCGCCAAAAATCCAAAATTTATCAAAACAGTTTGGGGGGTAGGTTATGAAATTGAATAAAAATGAACAAAATTATCTGCTTACAATCCTGTTTAAAAGTTATATCTTACAGAGTGTAATTTGTTCGGGAATTATCTTAGTGTGTACGGTTTCGTTAGATATGGGACTTACTTGGGTACTGGATAGATATGTGGAACATTACTACCTGATATATAGGGGACTTTATGTTTATATGGTAGGGCTTATATTATGGGTAGTTTGCATTTTGTATTTGACTTATAAACTTTTGAAAAAGGTTGTTAATTATGTCTACGAGTTACAAGCTGCAACAGGAAAACTATTTGATAAATCAGTAGATTATATTGAACTCTCACCGGAACTAAGCGAAATTGCTATCAACATAAATCGCTTAAAGCAAGAAGCAGAAAACAATGCGCGACTTGCACAGGAAAATGAACAGCGCAAGAATGATTTGATTATGTACCTTGCACATGATTTGAAAACGCCGCTTTCTTCCGTCATTGGCTATCTAACACTACTGCATGATGATGAACAACAAATATCACAGGAGTTAAGAGAAAAGTATCTTTCTATTTCTCTTGATAAAGCAGAACGTCTTGAAGATTTGATAAACGAGTTTTTTGAAATCACACGATTTAACTTATCTAACATAACATTACAATACAGCAACATAAATTTGACCCGTTTATTAGAACAACTTATCTATGAATTTAAGCCCATATTAAAGGAAAAAAATTTGAAATGTACTCTCAATAGTACAAGCGACATTATGCTACATTGCGACGCAAACAAAATACAACGTGTGTTCGATAATCTCTTGCGTAATGCGGTAATTTACAGTTATACAGATACAGAAGTTGCAATAACCACAGAACTTCAAGAGAACACTATTGTAATTACTTTTGAAAATTTTGGGAATCCTATCGCAGAAGAAAAACTAAAACTAATATTTGAGCAGTTTTACCGAGTTGACACATCAAGAAATACTACAAGTGGTGGTGCCGGATTGGGACTTGCGATTGCGAAACATATTGTAGAACTACATAAGGGGACTATTGTTGCTCATAGTAAAGACGAGTGTATAAAATTTATAGTTACACTTCCACTTTCGTAGGAAAATCGTAAGAAATTCCGTAGCAAAAAAGAGGATTTTCTTGCGAACAATCATCAAAATTAAGGCTTTTATTTTGATACAATTATTGTATCAAGGTGAAAGCCTTTTATCTTTAAACGAAATATAATATACAATAACAAGGAGGTATGTTGGTGAAATACCAAAATCGAATTATGGCGTTACCTATGCTATGTATGATAATAATTGTGTTATCTGCCTGTTGTTTTGACGAGCAGAAAAATGAAACCAGTAACGTAAATCCAAAAGTACAATCCGTTGAAACGGTATCCGTTACTCGCGGTAATCTTACTCCAACGGTATCTGCTCACACAACTATTATTCCGGCTTTGGATTTTGTTTTATGTTCTTCTGTTGAGGGTACTTTTGAAGCCTGTTCCTCAGCCGGCAACAAAATTACTGAGGGTGGTGTGATTGGGAAAGTATCTGAAGAAGAAATAAAATCCCCAGTTGACGCAACGATTCTTTCTATTATCTCATCTAATGAGAGTGTTCCCAAAAATTATCCCTTAGCAACAGCTAAGTACACAGGTTTTGCTCTCAATATTGAAGCTGAAAATTTTTTGAAAATATTGCCGGAAAATGCAGCATTAAAAGCAAAGTTTCAAGTAGTTGATGGTGTGGGACCTACGGAAGCGATTGCAGTTGTATTCCAGATCCTCGTTTGTCCTTCTGAAGCGCTCCTTGTCTTTTACAGCGAGAAGATACTGCTCATAGTTGTATACAAATTCCTTTGAATTCTTCACATGATACTTCTCGTATGTGTAGTCAACAGCATTTTTTATACTTACATACTTGATCTTTACTCTGTTTTCAAGAGCTACTGCTTTATTTTTGGATGCTGCAGCGCTTTTTACTTCATCTGAATAGCTTTGATATGTCAAAAGAACAAATGAGCCTGCAACCGCTGAAAGAAGTGCCCCGATAAGCATAAAGATAGTGGTATCGGCTCCATATACAATCTGCATCAGCGTGCATACAGCTACCACCACAGCAAAAAATACAACTAAAAGCACTGCGTACACCCTAAATGCCCGCTGTCTGCTTTTGGCATATTCACCATCTATATCGAACTGCACTTTTTCTCCCTCGAGATACCTCAGGTCTTTATTTATTACATCCAGACTGCTTTCGTTTTTTTCAAGACGCTTTATTGCCCGCGGAATCTCATCCTCCAGCTGCTGCATCTGCGCATACTGGCTGTCTGATATGCGGTTTTTGGTCTTTAAAAAATCACTTCTGGTCTTTTCGAGTGTCAATATGTTTGCAGCCGCATCATTCATGGTCTTTTTATCTGTCTCTGACATATTTTCCATCCTTTCTATGTCAGTCAGATAATTTGTGACAAGCGCATACTCTGTTCTGTTATCCTCGAGCTCTCTGGCGGCATCAACCATCTGCTCACATATTTCAACTACATTGAACCCTTTAGTGCTCTCATCCGGTATACTCTCAATATGTAATTGTGTATCATCGGTCTCTTTTTTGCGTTTAAATAACATGCGCCCTGTAATCCTCTTTGTATTTCAAAATTGTTTCTTTTTTTCTGCCCTCATCGCAACCATCTGAAGCTTCTGCATATACGCCCTTTAATACGCTGTCCAGATTATTTATTTCCTGCTCTGTAACACTATATTCCCTGACAATACGGGCATATCCTATGTCGTTATTATCAAGCTTATAGGCATATAGACAAGACCACAGTGATTTTCTGTCCCCATTTTGCCTGAAAGCCTCAAGATATAAATCCGCTGCTATATCAAACAAAAACAGCTGCACATAGGCTGTAGCCAGATTGTGATATATGTTTCCGTACAATACACGCTCAGTATGCTTTGCATCCTCACATGACAGCAGCTTTTTGTATTCAAAAATTGCTGCAGTGTACTTTTTCTTCTCCATCAGTCTGTCTGCCCTGATTTTCAAGCACTCAAACTCGCTCTTTTCCTCGAGCTCCTTAAGTGCATCATGTGTGTTCTTAAGCTCCTCCTTAGTGCAGTAGCCGCTGTACTCAAGCAGCTCAGTCACAAAAGCAGACAGTCTGCCGTTTGTGGATATAATGGTTCTAAGATGCATGGCAAGCTTTGGCAGATGTGCATGGTTTTCAATCCAGGTGCACAGCTCAAGACTCATGAAGTCATCATCCAAAAGATATGTATTGTTGATTATATAATAATTAAGCTCCTCTATCGAGTAAACATTTATAGACACACCCTCTATGTAATAGGGCATGGCTGCTATAGCTTCATTACACAGTAATAATTCTCCCATATGCCCTCCTACATAGTCATCTCATAGTGCCAGACTTTGCCCGAGCTCATAAATATTTCGCCAAAGCCTAAATCCTTAATCTCTATATCAATCCTGTCATCAGATACAGGTGTCGCCGTAATTCTGATGCGTGTAGCCCTATCCGGCCTGGGCGGCATATCCGTAAGTCTTAGTGTCTCAATCTTTGCCTCCCTGCTTTTAGGAAGCTGCTTCCAGAAATCCACCTCATAAGAGCCTGAAATTATAACCTCACACTGCCCCTTGGATTCAAACCAGTTGCTTCCGGCACTGATAAGATTATAAAACGACAATTCTCCCTTATCATGTACCTTAAGGCTCAGATTGAACTTCATCTCATTCTCGCCCATATATACAAAAGGCCATTCTGCTTCCTTATCCCTCGTGGCTGCCGCATAGCATGCTCCCTTAGTAAAGAGGTTATTGCCCATGAACACTCGTCTGCCCTTGCACAAAAGTGCAACAGACTGTTTCATCCAGCCCTCAGCAAACGTATCTCCCACGAGAAAGACCGTTGAGATAATCTGATTCTTAAAGCTCTCATTTATTATATCCAAAAAGCTTTTGTCCTTATCATTTTTATCCAGAGTATAGCTTATGCTTTCATCTATAGATACTACCTGTGGCGTTGTGCGAAGATCCCTCTTTAGGGAATAAAAAAATATACTCTCCTTTTCCTGCATAAACATCACCACATCATGAAGCCACAGTGACTTGTCCTGATTCAGTGCAAAATAATAAAAGCTCTCCTTTCGGTCTATGACCGTAAGCTGTCTGGAATTTATGCCAAGCCTGACCGCCATGCCATAAAACATGCTCACGTTCTCCTTTGTCAGCCTGTCAACACATATAACAAGCCTGTCAAAGGATGAAGGATTACCAAGCTTGGATGGCAGTTCCATAACCTTTTTAAGAAACAAGGCCAAAAGCTCCTCTGCCATAAATGAATCATCATCGATGACTATTTTTTCACTATTCAGTGCTCTCTTAAGCAGCTGGTCAATACACACCATCTCACCGCTTTTAGAGAGTCTTCTTGCCTCATCTCCATAATACCATTTGCCAATGCTCTTACGGCGTGCAAGTACAAGAGGAATCTGAAACTCCTCACTGCCCGCAACAGTGCTGACAGTCTCCGGCTCTTTCATATTCTGTTGAAAAAAACTAACCATAGCATAGCTGTCATTTAAGTCTATGCCTATATAGTATGAATTGCCATTATGTCCCATTATAAATCCTCTTAAATCAGCTTAAACAGCTGCTTAGTCGCAGCGTCCAGCCTTTTATATTCGTCTATATTGCTCTTTAAGGTTGTCTCATCAGACAGTGTATCTGAAATTATCATCTCATTAATCAGATTATAGCGGCTGTGATCATTATCACCCGGTATATTGTTGCATGTAAGACGATTGCTCTCCTTCACCTCTATGCTGTTGTCATGCTCCTCAGTAATATAATACCTGATCAGCTCACCGAAAAATATGACAAATGTCTTTACGTATATGCCGTCGTACATCTCAACCATATCCTCTGAATTAAACTCTTCGCCATCCTCGTCTCGGCTGTAATGCAGCACAACATGAGTCCCCGGAGTACTCTCATACTGTAAAAATGCCTTGTCATAGAGGAAATATTTCTCCAGCAGTCTGTAATCAAGCCTCGCAAAAAAATCAAAATACATATTGTTATATATATAATATTTAAGCAATGTATCTTCAATCTCAAGCTCAGCCTGAGTGATATCTGTTTTCTCAGCAAAATGCTTCAATAGGGCTAACTGGCAGGCATCATTTAATGTTCTGTTTCCAATATATCGCTTTTCGATAATATCAAAAATAAAATCAGCCTTGCACCTGCCACTATGCAGATATCCATGTGCCACAAGAGATATATAAGCTAAAATCAGCTTTTCATTTCCGGCTCTTTTATAGTATTCCATAAAGATATCCGATATCTTTTCAGGCTCAATCTGCGTATAAATACCCTGTTCGAGAATACGCTCATCAAGCTTCATTGAAGATATTGAAAACTTATCAGCGGCATGCCACAGATTAATCAGCTCGTCTGTAGGCCCGGTATAATTTTCACACAGGTATTTAAGCACCAGGTCACTGTATTTGCCTGTTTTAAAAGCAGATATGGCAAGCTGCACCATAAAATCATCATCTACATGCTGCACCTTAAGCGCATTCTCACACAAAACCACCTGCGATGCGGCAGCAAGCATGTCTATTCCATACTCCATGGCCATATCATATGCCTTTTCATAGAGGCGGTTTGATACAAGCATGTCAATAAGATATTTTCTTGCATCCTTTTGCAGGGTATCAAAATTAATACTTTGCAAAAACGGCCTGACGTAATCCTCATAATCGTGAAGCTGACAATATTTTAAAATTCTGTATCCCATAACAGCTTTGTAGGAATCAGAAAAGGATTCACTATAAAATACAGGTTTAAACAGCTTCAAATCATCCTTTGTAAAATCAGAATAATCCCTTACATGCTTAAAATGTGACACTATATACTGTGGTCTGTCAGGCGAGAGGCTTATACACCTGTCAAGGTATTTCTCAGCATCCATCAGCCTCTGCAGTCTGTATGAGATGCTTTTAACATATCTATAGCCTCTTGAGTCCTCAAAAAGTATAACATAGTCGTTTGAAAACAGTTCAAAATAAGCACACTGGTCTGTAACCGGAACTATCTGAGGCTCCTTCATTTCATTCTGATATATGATAGCTCTCACTATGCGCTTATCAAATACAATAAGCTTGTAAGTATATATAATATCTGAAAAAGCTGCCGACAGCTCTTCATTGATAAATCCCAACTCAAGCATATCCTCGTATAAAACAGCCAGATTGTCATCAATATGCCTAAGCTGTGCCTGGTCCATGGCAAACCTGCCCATAGCTTTCCTGTACTTGTGGTAGACCTCAGGCTCTGTTTCCTTGGCAGCAATTATATTGTTGTAAAGCACTGCAAGCTTTCGGTATGGCAGCTTATTATCAAAGCTGAAATACATCTGGATGATCTTTGGCACAGGGGAAATCTGCCTGTCATCCATCGTAATGAGATACGCCTCATACAAGCCTGTCAGACGCAGCTTATTCTCGATACCCAGCTCAAACCATTTATGAAAACAGGTATCATTTTTGTGTCCCTTAATCAGGTAGCTGCATATGATGCCAACATACTCTGCCTCCGGACATATCGCATAGGCTGCTGTAAGAAGCTCATATACTCTGTTATCGAACCCGCCTGCCAGATCAACCGCCTCAAAGATTGCTCCGGCAAGCTCCTTTGTCAGAGCCTTTTTCTTTACGGCCCAGCTTAGGATGCGAAGCTCAAATACCGACAGCTCCTTTATTAGATAAGGATCCTGTGATATAAGATAATAAGCTTCAATATACAAATACGGAGACGAACATCCTCGCAGTACCCAGTATTTTATATCTTTAAGCTTACCGGCACTGTCATCAAAATACTGATCCCTCAAAAATAAAAGTACCCAGAACAAAAGCACAGAGTCAGGATTTTCATAAAAAATCAGCTCCACTTCATGTGTCATATTGTCAACGTATGAAGGCTCTCTCTCTAACAGCGTCATCAGATACAGATAATAACCCCAGATTGGAGCTTTCTTATCAGGATTACTGTGC
>ENA-UEOR01001162-UEOR01001162.1-human-gut-metagenome-genome-assembly--contig:-NODE-1162-length-15894-cov-17.955807_pt1 | contig 15894 bp, 14 predicted proteins | sample MGYA00242887_ERZ507890 | MGnify/ENA primary metagenome ERZ507890 (study PRJEB26167, sample SAMN06115431) | human gut metagenome | host: Homo sapiens | place: China:Guizhou | collected 2014-10-21...
ATGTTCCTAGAAAGGCTCTCCTGTTCTGTATTTAGCTTTCCTATCCTGTTATCTTCCAGTAATTTCAAGCTCATCATAATAGCTGATATCGGTGTTTTCAGTTCATGGGAGATCGTCGAAATAAAGGTTGTCTTTGCAATGTCTTTTTCTTTAAATTCGGTCACGTTCTTCAACAAGATCACATCCCCGACATACTTACTCTCTAGTCCGGTCTGCTTGTTGACGTTGATCGGAATGTATTTTACCTGAAAATAGCTTTCTTTATTGTCTGCATAAATTTTCAACGGGTCCTTATTGTCATCGGGATGAACTAATTGCCGAATCAAGCGGCGGAGCAAATCATTTTTTAACGCCACTTCAGGAGCCGGCCTGCCAATAATGTTTTCCCGCGTCAAATTCAAAACAGTCAAAGCCTCGTCATTGACAAACAAAATCTTCCGTTCCTTACTCAAGCCTATGATAGGTTCTGCTATACTGTTGATAATTGTTTCTATATATTTTTTTCCCTGCAGGATATCTTCCAGCGAACTGTTCCTGTATTCGGCCAATCGCTCAGCCATCTCGTTAAACAATGTAGCTATTTCCTTGAACTCCGGCTCATTCCCCAAATCGAGCTGCTTACTGTAATTGGCATTGGTGATTTCCTTGATGCCATCCGTCAATTTCCGGATCTGTACGCTGACCGAACGTGGTAAACGAACCAGAAAGAGGAAAGCGATCGTGATACAAGCAATCCCTACCGTCCAGATCCCAAAAAGAGATCTTTTCGCTGTGTGGACAGCCACTTCATTCTTTTCATAAATGGCAGACATATTGACCGCCATAATGGTATAGATCGTCTGGCGTATTTGCCGAATCGATTCATCATCCATGTCATCCAATGCCTTTTCACAGTACGAACTAAACCGGTTGGTCAGTACATCTTCATCCTTCTCTGTCAGATTGTTTCTCTGAGCCTCCAACCCGGCCTCAAAGTTTTTTCGGGCATTCGGATTTTCCCGAATGGCATCCAATGACTCAAGCATCTGACGGGAATAAAGGAGTGAATTATAATTATCCGCCAGAATATTCTGCGTGTCATCTGATACATTATGAATGTTTTTTATAGCCAATCCCCCTAATAAAGTGATCAAGACAAATAAAAGCCCTATTCCATAAGTCAACTTTGTTTTTATATTCATTTTTATATAAGGATTTTTTAAGCTAATATTATCAAATCAATACCTAATTGAGCTAATTCTTCTAACATGTTCCGATAATGAACCATAGCAAGGATAACGGAAGGGTATTTTAAAGTCGGTCGTCCAATACATAATGTACTGATTTGTTTTTCTTTACAAGCCTGCACTATCGCATCCGTTATATGTGGGGATTGCACTTGAATAACTTCTCCTCCGAGTTCTGTTGCCAGCTTGAAATGGTTCAGTAAATGTCTTTGGCTTGCCAACGAAATCCGGTCCGAACTTTCCCTAGGGGTTTGTACATACAATACAAAGAACTTGGTGTTATATCGGGTAGCCAACCGCGCGACTTTCCGTATGATCTTACGAGGGGTTTTCTCATTACTGCTGATACAGGCCATAAACCTTTCATGTCGCACGCCAAGATTCTCAGGAATAGTACTTTCCACTTTTTTTTCTACCCGCAAAGCAACCTCTTTCAATGCCAATTCCCTAAGCTGAAGAATATGCTCAGCCTTAAAGAAATTATTCAATGCTGTTTGTATCTTATCAGGTTTGTATATTTTTCCGGCTTTTAACCGAGCCAGCAGTTCGTCAGCAGTAAGGTCTATATTGACTACTTCATCCGCCTGCTCCAGTACGATATCAGGAATACGCTCCTTGACCTCAATGCCTACCACGTCCTGCACCATCTCGTTTAATCCTTCTATATGCTGAATATTAACTGCCGTAATTACACTGATACCGGCATCCAGTATATCCATAACATCCTGCCAACGTTTTTCATTCTTACTGCCTTCGACATTGGTATGAGCCAATTCGTCAACGATAACAACTTCAGGATGAATACTGAGAATTGACTGTAAGTCCATCTCTTCGATCTCTTTTCCTTTATAAAATATTTTACGACGTGGAATGACAGGCAGTCCTTCCACCAATGCCTCTGTCTCGACTCTCCCATGTGTTTCTATATAACCGATCTTGACATCGATACCGCTTTCCAGTAATTGGTGGGCATCTGATAGCATCCGATACGATTTACCTACACCGGCAATCATGCCGATGTAGATTTTAAAATTGCCACGACGAGACTTTTTCAACAAATCCAAAAAATGTTGTACACTTTGTTCTCGGTCCATGCGTATACTATATCAAGGTCTTAAAGAAATTCCCAAGACAAGATGAGCATCCTCCATACGAGGGTTCCAAATTGCCTGTATAAAAATGGGTAATGAGAAAGAATTCGTGATTTTGATATCTTTCATTGCTTTCAATGCAACGTTCGTTACAGCAAATCCACTATTTACATCACCTCCATACGTAGTTACTCCCGCATCGTATGGAAGAACACCACAAGTTGCATTCAGATCAACTCCCTTCACTGTGAACGGGAAGTTCAACTCTACATAAGAAGAATAGTTTTGGTTTCCATTTTCATCTTTATCTTGACCGGCAAACATGAAATTCCAAGTGATAGACAACGGGAACTTCTCAATAGGTAAAGTGTAAGCCAAACCTGCTTCAAAATGGTGAGCTGTTTCGTGGCTCTTGAAGTTAAAGTAGTCACCGGCACCTTGTCCTGCCCACCATAAGCTAGCGACAGACAATGTAGGACCTGCCGATCCGAATGTATAAGCAGCCGTCAAATCTATTTCTTTAGCCGCAGCTGCTGACGTGGAATTGGCACCCTGGAAATCAGTAGACCCCCAAGCTGTCAAAGAGAAATTACCTACGCCTAAAGATAATGTTGGTTGAAAGCTGGCACCAGTCTGGTAAAAACCACGCCAAATATAAGAACTTACCAAATCTCCCTGTACGGAAAAATTTACCTTACCATCCTCTTCCTGTGCATTAGCCAATGTAGAAGATGCCATTGAGAATGCAACCGCCAAAACAGTTACTTTTTTTACAAATGATTTCATAACCTTAAATCTAATTTATCTATTAAATAACTGTTATTTGTTTTCAGCAGCTTTATCAAGCGCAACGTTTAATTTCAACACGTTTACTTTTTCTGTACCGAACATGCCCAATAAAGGTTTCTCAACATGTGAGTTCACGATTGTCATCACCTTTTCTTCCGACCAACCACGAGCGTCCGCTACACGTTTAGCCTGTACATAAGCGGCTTTCGGTGAGATATGTGGATCCAAACCGGAGCTACTGGCCGTGATGATTTCAGCCGGAACTTTTTCACGGGTTAGGTAAGGATGATGGACCAAAAATGTATCAATACGTTCTTCCAACAAGGCCAAATGTTCTTCATTGGAAGGTCCCTTGTTACTACCTGCCGAACTGGATGCATCGTAACCGTCACCAGCATGGGAAGGACGGCCCCAGAAATAAATATCTTGTGTAAAATTCTGACCAACATTGGCAGCCCCCACTACTTTTCCATTCAATGTAACCAGTTCAGCATTGCCCTTATTCGGTCCTGCCACTTGGGCAAACAACCACAAAACGAAGATGTAGAAAACACTGAAGAACAAACAAAACGCAATTGTCAGTCTTAATGATTTAAAAAGATTTGATATCATAATGAATTATTATTTTATTTTCTTAACCTTCCTCCTATCTTCATACAGAGGAAGGAAGGTTTTTAATATTGATTTTACTTTTACATGAATAAACTTACAATCATATCTATCAACTTAATACCAATGAACGGGACAATCACACCGCCCAAACCGTAAATCAGCAAGTTGCGACGAAGCAATGCAGAAGCACCAATCGGTTTATAAGCCACACCGCGTAACGCCAGTGGGATCAGAATCGGGATAATGATTGCATTGAAGATGATCGCACTCAGGATCGCTGATTCCGGGCTATGCAAGTGCATAATGTTCATTGGGGCCAATGCAGGGATTGTAACCATGAATAGAGCCGGAACAATCGCGAAATACTTAGCCACGTCGTTAGCTATACTGAAAGTAGTCAGCGTTCCGCGAGTCATCAGCAACTGTTTACCAATTTCGACAATCTCGATCAGTTTCGTTGGATCATTATCCAAATCAACCATATTACCAGCTTCCTTGGCAGCCTGTGTACCACTATTCATTGCCACACCAACATTTGCTTGAGCCAAAGCCGGAGCATCATTCGTTCCGTCACCCATCATAGCGACCAGCTTACCGTTTTCCTGCTCCTTACGGATATAGTTCATCTTGTCTTCCGGTTTGGCCTCAGCGATATAATCGTCTACACCTGCTTTTTCTGCGATATATTTTGCGGTCAATGGGTTATCACCAGTTACCATTACCGTCTTCACACCCATCTTACGCAGACGATCGAAACGTTCCTGGATACCCGGTTTGATAATATCCTGTAATTCAATCACACCGATAATGAAGTCGTCCTGTGAAACAACCAGTGGAGTACCACCGTTGCTCGTGATCTTCTGAACTAAATCGGCAACCTCTTTCGGGTATTTGTTACCTGCAGCCTCACTCATCTTACGGATGGCTTCGAAAGCGCCTTTACGGATACGAGTACCATTTGCCAAATCTACACCTGAACATTTTGTCTCAGCCGTAAATTTGATCATTTTCGATCCGGATGTATTCAGATCATGTACACGTACACCTTTTTCACGTCCCAGTTCTACGATTGACTTACCTTCAGGCGTATCGTCAGAAAGAGAGGACAGCAAACAAGCCTGTACAAAAGAGTGTTCATCAATGCCAGATACCGGATAGAACTGGGTTGCTTTGCGATTACCAATCGTGATTGTACCGGTCTTGTCGAGTAGTAAAGTATCAATATCACCAGCCGTTTCAACCGCCTTACCGGATTTGGTGATTACATTAGCAGACAACGCACGATCCATACCTGCAATACCGATAGCTGACAACAAACCACCAATCGTAGTCGGAATCAAACAAACAAACAAAGAGATAAAGGCAGCGATCGTAATCGTCGTGTTAGAATAATCAGCAAACGGTTTCAAAGTACCGCAAACAACAACGAATACCAGTGTAAAACCTGCCAGTAGGATTGTCAAGGCAATTTCGTTCGGAGTCTTTTGGCGTGAAGCACCTTCTACCAAAGCAATCATCTTGTCCAAGAAACTTTCACCCGGTTCAGTTGTGACTTTTACTCTAATCTGATCTGACAATACTTTCGTACCACCAGTAACCGAACTCTTGTCACCGCCTGCTTCACGGATCACCGGAGCAGATTCACCCGTAATGGCGCTTTCGTCGATAGAAGCCAGGCCTTCGATGATCTCACCATCGGAAGGAATCGTATCGCCGGCTTCACAAATAAAGATGTCGCCTTTCTTCAACTGAGAAGAACTGACAGTCTCGATCTTATTACCGACACACAAACGAGCCGGAGTCTCTTCACGAGTCTTACGCAAACTGTCGGCCTGTGCTTTACCACGTGCTTCTGCAATCGCCTCTGCGAAATTTGCGAAAAGCAGCGTTGCGAACAATACAATAAATACTAACATGTTGTAACCGAAAGATCCTTGCGTCGTATCGCCTGTGGCTACTGCCCATATAGTAACGAACAACATGACGAATGTCACCACCTCTACGATAAACATGATCGGGTTACGGAACATCACCCGCGGATTTAACTTAACGAATGATTGCTTCAAACTTTCTATAACGAGCTCCTTTGGAAATAAAGAAGCAGCTTTGTTATTTCTCATCTTCTTAATCTGTCAATTAGTAAATACTAAAATATTCAGCGATCGGGCCTAATGTTTGTGCAGGGAAGAATGACAATGCGGCTACGATCACGATTACGCAGAATGTCATCACACCGAATGTAACGGTATCGGTCTTCAATGTACCCGCACTTTCTGGAGTATATTTCTTGTTTGCCAATAGACCTGCGATAGCAACCTGTCCGACAATTGGTAAATAACGTGAAATGATCAACGCCAAACCGCAAGTATAGTTCCAAAAATAGGTATTGTCTCCTAATCCTTCGAAACCGGAACCGTTGTTAGCGGAAGAAGAGGTATATTCATATAGCATTTCACTGAAACCATGGAAACCGGGGTTGTTTAACCAACCGCCTTCACTCTCAACAAAGCCCGGACAATATACCCACACATAGCTGGAAATTGCGGTAAAGATCAAGATAACGAACGGGTGAGCTAATGATACGATCGTAGCGATCTTCATTTCCCGAGCCTCAACCTTCTTACCAAGAAATTCCGGTGTACGTCCGACCATCAAACCGCTGATGAATACGGCAATGATCAGGAATGCATAGTAGTTCATGAAACCTACACCGACACCACCGAACCATGTATTGATCTGCATGTTCAACATCTCGACCATACCGGAAAGAGGCATTGTACTGTCGTGCATACCGTTAACGGAGCCATTAGAAGTGACAGTCGTAGTCACAGACCACAAAGCGGTTGCACCCGGACCCAGACGGGTTTCCTTACCTTCCATAGCACCGCAAGACTGGTCAATACCCATCTCGTCAATTTTCGGATTACCTGCCATCTCATAGTGAACGTTACAGAATACTCCTAAAAGATAAGCAAACAGCATCACGCCATAGATCACATAACCTAACTTTTTACGTTTCAAATAAAATCCCAAAGCAAATACCAATGCCATTGGAATGATTAGAATAGACCAGCATTCTATAATATTGGTCAGATAAGTCGGGTTTTCCAAAGGGTGAGAAGAGTTTACTCCGAAATAACCACCACCATTCGTACCTAACTGTTTAATCGGAACAATTGCAGCTGTAGGTCCTTGTGAAACAATTTGTTCAGATCCTTCCAATGTCGGGATTGTCATTTTAGACTCGAAGCCCATTGGTGTACCCTCCAGGATCAAAATAAAACCTACGATCAGAGACATCGGGAAAAGGATACGTGTACAGCTGATCACTAAATAGTGCCAGAAGTTACCGATTGTTTTAGTTGTTTTGGCTGCCATCGATTTCATAATACCAGCCATGGCTGCCATACCAGTCGCAGCAGTGATGAACTGGAACAACATAATGACGAACAACTGTGTAAAATAAGTCAAACCGCTTTCTCCGCTATAGTGCTGCAAGTTACAGTTAACCATAAAACTAATACACGTATTGAACGCCAAGTCCGGACTTTGTCCGCTATTTCCATCGGGGTTCAAAGGAAGATATCCTTGCGATACCAACAGGATCATACCCCAGAAGAACCAAAATACGTTTATAATAAGCAGAGATTTCAGGAATACCTTCCAATCCATCTCTTCGTTGGGGTTGATACCCGCCAGTTTGTAAATAAATCTTTCAATCGGAGCCATGAAACGCATACAATCGTTTCCCTCCTTGTACACCTTGGCGATATGCTTTCCTAATGGATAGCTGATAACTATCAGCAGCAATATCTGCAATGCTACACCTAAAATTTCTGTGTTCATCTTTTTACTTTAAAAACTAATTACCATTAAAACTTTTCGGGCTTAATCAGGACATACATCAAATACCCGAAAATCACTACACAAAGTATAAACAGTGCTAAAAACATAATTTAATTCTCCTTTCTCATATTAAATTTTCTCAAACCAGTCCACACACTTGAAGAAAAACCAATAGCATGCTACACCGGTAGCACACAAGAACAAAAACGATAACGTATCTTCCATACTTCTTTTTATTAAATTGTTAATACCATTTATTTTTTCGTTTTCTTATATGCTAAAGTCGTGCCAAAAGTTTTAACTCATGCGTAATTATCTATTTATTAGACATATAGTCAAAATCATTCTTGTTATGCAACATGCTAAATCCTTTTCAAAATGAAAAAAATATTTCCATTTTAGGATAATCGCATATTGTTTGCCTTACCAGTCTTTAAGAGAGTTATTTTCACATTTCAGGCTTCTGGAGTCTTTTCCTTTTGATATAAAGTCTGTAATTAAAAGGTACTTGAAAAAAACGAGAAAGACTTATCCTCCAGGAATAATATGCCGACATTTTCCTGAACGGGTAGGTATCCGTTCGCCATCCGATGCCTACTTGTTTCCTATCGGGTAAACATCCGTTTTTTCCTCCTCAGCCATGACCTTTGAAAAATAAAATACCTATGAAAAACCAGAAAGATGATATGAAAGAGTTAGTATGGAGGATATATTGGTTTTGCTTTTTCATTTTGAAAAGGTACATAGAAAGACAAGCTACCTAAACAGGCAGCCTGTCAGGTATACAAGAACAAAGTGCTTCACATTATAGTCCATAGGTTTCCATCTTCCTATAAAGCGTGGTTAACCCTATCCCTAGAAGACGAGCAGCTTCAGGTTTGTATCCGTTGGTATGTTGGAGGACTTTCTGAATGTGGTGCTTTTCAACGCTGGCTAGGTCCAATCCAATATTATTCCCCGTATTTTCAGATAATTCCAGCATCTGCAACGGCAGAGATTGATAGTCCAGTATTTCCCCCCTCCGTAACAACTAAACATCTTTTTACCGTATTCTTTAACTTCCTGACATTTCCTTTCCATGGGTATCGTTTTATGGCTACCATGTATTTTTCTGATATCAGAAGCTTTTCCCTCCTTATTTTTTTGAAAAAGAAGATACGAATTCTCTTACAAAAAAATATCTTCCCGCCATTCCCATAATGGAGGAAGATGGATATGGAAAGAAGATAAACGGTTAAATAAATCTTCTCTAAAATTTCCATTAACTATTTCTTGTTCCAAATCGCGATTTGTTGCTACTATAACTCGGACATCGACATGTATTAGAGTAAGTACTACCAATTTTCATAAATTGCCCGGTCTCAAGAACACGCAGCAACCGGGTCTGCAAAGAAATATCCATTTCTCCTATCTCATCTAAAAATATAGTACCACCATTTGCTTCCTCAAAAAGTCCTTTTGTTTCCGTAATTGCCCCGGCAAAAAACCTGCCGTGTGTCCGAATATTTCACTTTCGAGTAAATCTTTACTGAAAGAAGAACAATTTATAGCGACAAAAGTCTACCCACTTCGCTGGCTATCATTATGGATCAGACGTGCGAAAACATATTTTCTTGTTCCGGTTTCACCTGTCTGCAATACAGACGCATCCGTTTTTGCCACTTTTTGGGCTAATGAAACGGCCTCTAATATTGCCGGAGATTTACCGATTATTTTTTTAAGTGTGATTGTTTTCGGTAGTTATATCTACAATAAATGCTTCGGATGCTTTCTCCATCTCTTTTGCGATAAGAGAAAAGATCCTGTTATTGTCATCACCTTTTACCAAGTAATCAAAGGCACTGCTTTTTATCGCCGAGACACTGTCTTCAATCTTTCCATGAGCAGTTAAAAGAATAATCTCCGCCGAGGGAGATATGTTTTTCATCCGGTCTATAAGTTCGATGCCATTACCATCCGGCAAACAGACATCGCGAAGAACAACCTCCGGGGTATTAACCTGTAATTGTCTTAAACCAGCTTTACAAGTTGCCGTTCGATATACCTCATAACCTTCTAGCTCAAGAATACGGGACAATAATGCCAGCATCTGTTTTTCGTCATCGATGATTAAGATTTTTCCCATATAATTTTTATGATCATTTTAAATTTCGCCAAAATCCTTGGATATCTGTCCAGCGCAGACAGGTTTCCAACAATCGAAATTTCTCTTTTTAGCTAAAACCGTGTTATTGATTATAGGCAATTCGCAATTCTCTTTGATATATAAAACAGCACATCCCCGAGCTGTTGTTGCCAATTGTTTTCTTAATGTATTCCAAGCATCTGCATCAGAAATAAAATATTGTGATTCGGTTGACTCCGTTTCATATTCCAGCTTGTATTCATTCAGTACCAATTCATTTTTTAGGTTTGCCTTCTTTTTGGGATAACACAAATAGGCGATCCCTGTCAAAAGAGTGATTCCGGCAAAAGTATTCAGCAGATATTCATAATAATCTTTTTCAAAGAAATAGAATTCATTGATACTACTATATATATATACGCCAACCACCAACAGTAATACTATCGTTATCCGTTGCTTAAAAAAATTCATCCGCATATTCTTTCCCATTTGTATCCTGTTTTTTAGAACCAAGTCTTTAAAATGAGCCATGAATAAATTATATCCACGGCTCAAAAAGAAAAAACAATTCAAATCTTTACAGAATGAATGGAGAAAAAGATTTTGGTACACATAAAACAATTTTAATTGCAATAATATATAACATGAAACTTATGTCCATTTATGGGCGACCAAGTATTTCTTGCGAGGCCACCATTTTTCAATCCTATTTTTCAGAATGAAAAAATACCCCAAAACGCCAATCCAGCTTGTTACTAGTAACAGAATGATAATCCTGTTTTTGATCCTTTGAGGAACATCTTTTTTTATTAAATTGCTGATTGCCCATACAGAGGCAAGCGAGCCTAACTGATAAATAAAAAATACCATTTTATTTCTTTGTCGTTTTACATTGTTTCTTATAGCTGACAACCGAATATGAATATTAATGATATTTTCTTCGGAAATCTAACTAATAAGGGTAATGCCAAAATCAGACCAATTAAACGACAACAAACATAAAACACTATATATCAACCGATTTTAAAATATTAATTCTAAATTGAAAGTTTTAGAAAGCATACCAAAACGAAAAAGTTTTTTCATTCTGGTATGCTTTCTCTATTTTTGGAAAGACAAGACACCCGATTAAAATCTCGTGAATTAACAAGAAAGAAATTTTCTTGCTCAATTCTTTGTTCATCAAAAATTTTCATTTTGGGAAAATATTTTCATTTGGAAAAATGTATCTCAGGCTTATTCTTTAGTAAATATCTAGCTATCAATAATAAACATAAATCAACATGAATCTTGCCCTATTTTAATATATATTATATCAAATATGAGATTATTTATCGTTTCGAATAGATTGCCTGTAAAAATTACATGTTTCTCCGATGGAAAATTCGTTTTTTCACAAAGCGAAGGGGGGCTACAGGTTTGAAGTCATTGGACGTTGATTGTGAAAAACATTGGATCGGTTGGCCTGGCGTCTGCGTGGAACAAAAGACGGAAAAAGATGACATTTGCTGTCAATTGGAAAAAAATAATTATCATCCGGTATTCTTATCCGACGAACAGTATAAAAATTACTACGAAGGATATAGCAACAGTACCCTATGGCCCCTCTGTCATTACTTTTTTGCATATACGTTATATAAAAAAAACTTTTGGAAATCATATAGGGAAGTCAATGCTGTTTTTTGTGAAGAGATATCTCGGATAGTTGAGCCTAATGATTGGGTTTGGATACAGGACTATCAGTTAATGCTGTTGCCAGGCATGCTCCGTGAGAAGTTTCCCAACCTTCATATCGGGTATTTCCAACATATTCCGTTTCCTTCACATGAACTTTTCCGGATTCTGCCCGAAAGGGTCGAGATCCTGAATGGACTTTTGGGAGCTGACTTTGTCGCTTTCCACATTCACGATTATATGCGTCATTTCATCAGTGCGACAAAACGCGTTCTTCATAAGAATTTCAATCTGGATGAAGTTCAAATGAATGATCGTGTAACCCGTGTGGATGCATTACCGATGGGGATAAACTATGATCTTTATCACAATGTGATAGCTGATGACAAAGTCCATCACACAATACACAGTTAAAGCTATACCGATAGACAAAGTGGTAGCCAACAGTTATAATCCTAATATTGTGGCACCACCGGAAATGAAATTATTGGAACTTTCCATTTGGGAAGATGGTTATACCATGCGTTTGTTATCACATTGAAGAAAAAGATCTATATGAAATTGTAGACAGCTATCATCGTTATATGGTAATGAAAACGTCACAACGCATTTATGATCGAGAAAAAGGTTTACTCCCTGTTGTGGTAATCAATAAAGATAAATGCTATTGCAATACTATGGAACGACAACGATTTGCATAAATCCGAAAAATGATAATCAATATTATTTAGATTTTCTAAAAAGCTATTTTTTGAATGTATTGATTATCAACTATAATCTGCTATAATATATATGTTTTTCCGAATGAAAAGCAAATAAAAACACAATCAATACTTGCACAATAAAAAATTAATCACTATCTTTGCATTACAGAAGTAACACACAGAATGATTCGCTAGCTCAGCAGGTAGAGCACATCCCTTTTAAGGATGGGGTCCTGGGTTCGACCCCCAGGCGGATCACGGAAAACAAAAGAAAAATCAAGCAAATCCCTGATAATCAATCATTATCAGGGATTTTTATTTTCTCCAAATACTGCATTTCACCGCAAAAAACAGTGATGATCACAGGTGAAATAGGTGGACTTGACATCTACCTGAAAAAGTCCACCGAATTAGATCATATTTCATTGATTTTCCGAATTTTGCGTGGTTCGAAACCGACTCGTAAAAATTAATTTTGTAACATCATTTTTTTGAGTATGGCTATGCAGAGAAACTACTTTACGATTCTTTTCTTCATCAAGAAGTCTAAACTCCTAAAAAACGGAGAGGCACCCATTTGTATGCGTATAACAGTTAACGGGCAACGGGCCGAGATACAGATTAAAAGAAGCGTGGACATTTCCAAGTGGAATTCCCAAAAGGAATGTGCCATAGGTAAGGAAAGGAAATCTATGGAATTGAACCATTATCTGGATACGGTCCGTATGAAAGTTTTACAGATCCACAGGGAGCTTGGCGGGAAGATCCTGTACAGGCAGTCGGACATCGAGAAGCTGTTGGAGGAGAACTATCACGCAGCATTGGTATAATATCGTATTCAAGTTTAAGGATTGCCGCCGGAATCGTAAATACAATTCCGGCGGCAATTTTTTTATTTAGCCTGCGGCTTCCTTGTCGGCCGCAGGCTTTCTTCTTTCCATCAGCCGGTCCATGTCCGAGGATATCTTCCGGTCGGTGACCTGGGCGTAGACCTGCGTGCTGTCGATATTCGTATGGCCCATCATCCTGGCGATGCTCTCTATCGGAATGCCCGCGGTCAGTGTCAGGGTCCCGAACGAATGCCGGGCCATGTGGTAGGACAGGTTCTCTTTCATGCCTAATGCCACGCCCATTCCATGTACCTCATACCAGAGGACGTCGCGGACCGGCAGCGGGAATACCGGCCTGTCGTCATCCGTGGTGTTGTAAAGCTCCAGTATCTGTCCGGCTATGGGATGCAGCGGGATGAACGCCTCCACGTCCGTTTTGGCGCGGCGGATGCGGATATACCTTCTTCCTTCCGAAGTCGTTCCGATGTGACGGGGATGGAGAGCCCTCGTATCCGCGTAGGCCAGACCGGTCAGCGAGGAGAAGATGAACGTCCTGCGTGCCAGCTCCATCATCGGGTCGGGCAGCGGGGTTTCCATCATCCGCTTCAGTTCACTGCGGCTGATATGCCTTAGTTTAGGTGTTTCTTTCCTCTCGTATGCCACGTCCTCTATCGGATTGGCTCTTAGTATTTCCCGGTCCACGGCGATGTAGATGAGCCGGTTGAGCCAGCACAGGCAGTGGTTCACGTGTCCGTTCCTGTGTCCCAGCTCCTTCTTGAGAAAGACCTTGAACGATTCGGCGAACTCCTCGGTGATGTCCGAAAAGGCGATGTCCTTCATCCCGCGGGATTCGATGAACTGCCTGAGGTTGAGCTGGGTGGTCTTCGACTGGCGGTAGGTGGAAGTGGAGTTGATCTCCTTGGAGCGGACCCTGAGCCGTTCGCGTTCCACCTCTCCGGCCTGCAGGAGGTATTCCGGTACGGAATTGGCGCCTGACACGGTGGTCTTGAGCAGTTCGGCCGTGACCACTCCCTGGTTCCTCAGCAGGTTCCCGTACGCCTCTTCCAACCGGCTGCGGAAGGCGGCAAGGCGGTTGTTCTCCCTGGCTGTTTTGATTTCACACTTCTTGCTGTCCCAGTCCCCGGGTTTGCAATAGACGCCTGTCGTGACTGCCGATTTCTTTCCGTCGATGCTGATCCGGCAGAGGACGGCGGTCGTGCCGTCCGATTTCACCTTGTTACGGTTGATGTAGAATAAGAGCTTGAATGTACTGCGCATGATAATGATTGTTTAGGGATTAAAGGATAAGTTTCAAATCGCGGGTTGCCTCGACGAACCTGTCCATGTCCTCGAACAGCTTCTTCGGGGTTACGCGCGCGTATATCTGGGTGGTCTTTATGTTGGAGTGTCCCAGCATTTTGCAGATGGTCTCTATCGGCACTCCCTCCTCGAGCGTGACCAGCGAGGCGAAAGAATGCCGTCCCATGTGGTAGACAAGGTCCTGGCTCAGCCCTGCCATCAGGCGCAGGGATTTCATATTGGCCCTGAGCGTGTGGTAGTCCTGCGGCGGGAAAAGAGTCTCGCGGGTATCGTCCCGGTATTTCTCAATCAACGCGACGGCTTCCGGAAGCAGCTTGACACGTCCGAGGTAGTCGGTTTTCTTTCGCTGGTATTTCAGCCAGAGGCTGCCCTCGTCATCCCGGAAGAGGTTCTTCCGGGTGATGCTTACCGCATCGGCATAGGCGGTGCCGGTGTAACAGGATATACGATGAAAAGGCAGGAAAACGAAGTTATTCGTTTGTAGCCAAGAGCCCGTTGCATACGACTAACGCTTCGAGGATATTGCTCCCTAAACAGCCGATACGGGTTTGCGTGAACGGGAAAGAAGAGCCTCAGCCGGAGAAATTGTGGGAAGAGCGTTCGCGTACCCTGCTCTTGAAGTTCGAGAACGACGCCGCCGGCGTGCAAGTAGATATTGAATGGTAAAAACTATAAAAAAAGAATCTGAAGTTATGAAGCTTAAACTATCGACTCTGTTCTTGGGTGCAGCTGCCATGCTGAGCAGTTGTGGGGCACCGCAGGACGTCAAGAGTGAAAAAAGTGAGATGCGTGCACCGGCCTATCCGTTGGTGATGATTGACCCTTACACCAGTGCCTGGTCGTTTACGGATAATCTGTATGACGGACCGGTGAAACACTGGACCGGTAAGGACTTCCCGTTCTTGGGTGTTGCCAAGGTAGACGGACAGATTTACCGTTTCATGGGAACGGAAGAACTTGAGCTGCTTCCGCTGGTTAAGACCTCGGAACAAGGCAGATGGACAGCTAAGTATACAACAAAGAAACCGGCTGACGGCTGGCAGAATGCCGACTTTAATGATGCGGCATGGAAAGAAGGAGAAGGTGCTTTCGGTACTATGGAGAATGAAAGTACAGCCAAGACCCAGTGGGGAGAAGAGTATATCTGGATACGCCGTAAAGCGGATATTAAAGACAACCTGCAAGGTAAAAATGTATATCTGGAATATTCTCACGACGATGACGCCATCATCTATGTGAATGGCGTGAAGGTGGTGGATACCGGTAACTCGGCTAAGAAACATATGCTTGCCAAACTGCCGGAAGAGGCTGTGGCCGCACTGAAACAGGGAGAGAACCTGATTGCAATTTACTGTAACAACCGTGTTGCCAACGGTCTGATCGATTGCGGTCTGTTGGTAGAGAAAGACAATACACAGAACTTTACTCAGACAGCAGTACAGAAATCGGTAGACGTGCAGGCTATGCAGACCAACTACGAATTTACTTGCGGACCGGTGGACTTGAAACTTGCGTTCACTTCACCTCTCTTTATGGATAATCTCGATTTGATGACTCGTCCGGTGAGCTATCTTACCTATGAAGTGGCTTCGAATGACGGAAATAAACATAACGTAGAACTGTATTTCGAAGCAGGACCGCAGTGGGCACTCGATCAGCCTCATCAGGAAGCTGTAG
>ENA-UEOR01001163-UEOR01001163.1-human-gut-metagenome-genome-assembly--contig:-NODE-1163-length-15870-cov-17.077249_pt1 | contig 15870 bp, 15 predicted proteins | sample MGYA00242887_ERZ507890 | MGnify/ENA primary metagenome ERZ507890 (study PRJEB26167, sample SAMN06115431) | human gut metagenome | host: Homo sapiens | place: China:Guizhou | collected 2014-10-21...
CTGCCGCTTCCCCTGTCGCGCAGGAGCGGAACAAAGTACTGCGGGCCTGCATGGAACAGGGTGCTCATGCACCACAGGGGCTTTATACGCTCACAGTTCCCACGGGCGGCGGCAAAACCTTCGCGTCCCTCGCCTTTGCGCTGGAACATGCTGTGGCACAAAAGCCGCAGATGGAGCGCATCATTTACGTCATCCCCTACACTTCCATTATCGACCAGACGGCGCAGACGTTCGCAGATCTTCTGGGAGAAGACAATGTGCTGGCCCACTTTTCCGGTGTAGACTACAAGCTGACCGAAAAAGACGACCTGACATCTGCTCAGTACCGGAAACTGCTTTCCAGCGAAAACTGGGACGCTCCCATCGTGGTGACGACCGCTGTGCAGTTCTTCGAATCCCTCTACGCCAACCGCAGCAGCCGGTGCCGCAAACTGCACAACATTGCCAACAGTGTCATTCTTTTTGATGAAGCACAGACGTTCCCTACCGATTACCTGAAGCCCTGCGTTTCCGCCATCGCACAGCTGGTCCAGCACTACCACACTACCGCCGTTCTCTGCACCGCAACGCAGCCTGCTTTGACGCCGCTGCTTCAGGAGCTTGCCCCCGGCCTGACCGCAAAAGAACTCAGCCCCGACCCGGCTCACCTCTATGAAGTCCTCCGCCGCGTGACCCGGCAAGATCTGGGCACCCTCTCCGCTGAGGCCCTCTGTGCACAGCTTTCGTCTGCCGAACAGGTGCTCTGTGTGGTCAACCGGCGCAAGACCGCCCAGGATCTGTTTGCACAGCTCCCCGCCGAAGGCAGCTACTGCCTGACCACCTTCCTCTGTGCCGCTGACCGCCGCCGACAGTTGGACGAGATCCGCCAACGGCTCAAGGCGGGGCTTCCCTGCCGGGTCGTCTCCACCTCCTTGATCGAAGCAGGCGTCGATGTGGACTTTCCGCTCGCCTACCGTGAAGCCGCCGGGCTGGATTCCCTGCTCCAGACCGCCGGGCGCTGCAACCGGGAGGGCAGACGCGACCCGAAAAAAAGCATCGTTGCTTCTTTCCAGCTGGAAGGTCTGGCACCTCTCCCCATGCTTTCGCAGAATGTCAACGCCATGAATGCCACCGAGCGGGCCTACGACCTGCTCGACACACCGGATGCCATTCACAGCTATTTTGAATCCTTCTATCGCACCCGTGCAACGCTTGACAAACAGAACATTCTGGACGCTTTTCAGCATGGTATCAAGGGATGTCAGTTTCCCTTTGCACAGGTTGCCGGAAAGTTCCACCTCATTGAGAACCACACTTACACGATCTATCTTCCCATTGAGGAAGGTGCCGACCTCTGCGCATCGCTTCGCGGCGGACACATCAGCCGTGCTCAGCTCCGCCGCCTGGGCATTTACAGCGTAGAATGCTATGAAAAGCAGTTCCGTTCGCTGGACGCCGCCGGTGCATTGGAACGTTCTCCGGATTTCCCCGATGATTCCGCCATCCTCGCTGATCGAGACTTGTACAGCCGCAGGACCGGCCTTTCGATGGAGATCGAAGAAGGCAGGGCGATCATCCTCTGAAAGGGAAAAAGCAGCAGAGCACACGACTCCACTGCTTTTCCTCCATTGCTTGAAACAACATCCAACAATTTCAATCCACATTCGTTTTTCTCCGAATGACTCCTTTATTATAGGTTGAATTCGGATTTTATACAAGTAGCATCTTGCATTTCGCAAAAAGTGTGCTATACTAAAGCCACAAGGAGCTTTTTGAAATAACATACAACAGAAGTCAACAGTAAAGAGGTGGTTGCAATGGGCAAATTCGATGTTCGCCAGAAAGTCCGACAACCGTTTGAAAGGAGGTGATGCGCATGTCCATGCGCATTGAAGTCTGGGGACCCTATGGATGCTTCTCCCGGCCCGAAATGAAGACCGAACGTGTCAGTTACGACATCATCACACCGTCGGCCGCAAGAGGGCTCGTTGAAGCGATCTACTGGCACCCTGGCCTGCAGTACCACATTGACCGCATCTACTTATTGAGTCCCATCCAGTTCACCAACATCCGGCGAAACGAGGTCCGCTCCACCCTGCTGGCTTCCGCAGCACTGTCTGCCGCCAAGGGAGGAACACCGCCGGTGCTCTACACCAGCCAGGACATCCAGCAGCGCGCCGCTATGGTCCTGCAGAACGTCCACTATGTCATCGAGTGTCACTTCACCATGACCGACAAGGCAGCCCCCGGCGACAACCCCGGAAAATTCCAGGATATCCTTCGCCGCCGTTTGAGCAAAGGCCAGTGCTATCATCAGCCCTGCTTTGGCTGCCGCGAGTTTCCTGCCAACTTCCGGGAGTGGCCCGGCGGCGACATTCCCGCACTGGAAGAAGCCACGCAAGACCTCGGATTCATGCTGTATGATCTGGATTATTCCGACCCGGCCAACATCCGCTCGCAGTTCTTCCGGGCAAAGCTGGTCAACGGGGTGATGGATTGCCGGGATGTGGAGGTGTTCACATGATCTTACAGGCATTGACTGCTTATTATGAGCAGCTGCTCCGCACCGGACAGATCTCAGCCCCCGGCTGGGAGAATCAGTTCAAGGTCAGCTACTGGCTCCGCATCAACGCGGAAGGCCAGCTCATCGACCTCGTGGACTGCCGCCAGATGGTTCCGCGCGGCAAAAAAGAAGTGCTCGCCCCACGGGAAATGGCAGTTCCTGCCCATGTCAAACGAGCTTCCGGCATTGCTGCAAATTTTCTGTGCGACAATTCCACCTATCTGCTGGGTGCAGACGAAAAAGGCAAGCCGGAGCGCTCCATCCAGTGCTTCGAAGCCTGTGCAAAGCTGCACCATGCCATTCTGGACGGGGTAGATTCCCCTGCGGCCAGAGCGATCCTTGCGTTTTTTGACCATTGGAAGCCCGAAGAAGCATCGGCCCACCCGTTACTGGCTGACCGCTGGAAGGATATCACCGGAAACGCCAACCTTCTGTTCGACTATGAAGGGCCGGAGGGCAGCATCCTGTCCACTGAAGATGAAGCGATCCGAGCGGCATGGCAGCAGCACTACAGCAGCGCTTCGCCCGACACTCCGCTGGTCCAGTGTCTCGTGACCGGCCAGCAGGCCCCAGCCGCCCGGCTGCATCCTTCCATCAAGGGTGTTCCCGGCGCACAGAGCTCCGGAGCCGCGCTCGTTTCCTTCAACGCCCCGGCATTTTGTTCCTATGGGCACGAGCAGGGCGAGAATGCCCCCGTCAGCGAATATGCCGCCTTTGCTTACACCACTGCATTGAACACGCTGCTGGCCGACCGGGATCATTGCCGTATCCTCGGCGATACCGCTGTGGTCTGCTGGGCCGAAAACGCATCCCCCAGCTATTCCTCCCTCGGCATGATGGCCCTGTTCGGCATCCCGGAAAACCATGGTCTCACCGAGGACGACCTGAGCAAAGCACTGGAGAACCTTGCCAAAGGGCAGCCCTGCAGCTGGATGGACGAAGATCTGCAGCCCGGCCAGCACTTTTATGTACTGGGGCTCTCACCCAACGCGGCACGTATTTCGGTACGGTTCTTTCTGCGTGACACCTTCCAGGTGTTTGCACAGCGGCTGCAGCGGTATGCAGAGGATATCACTGTGATCCACCCCGCTTTTGACAAGCGTGAGACCCTCTCCGTCTGGTCGCTGGTCCAGGAGACTGTCAACCAGAACTCGCGTGATAAAAAGCCTTCGCCGCAGCTTGCAGGTGATGTTCTGCGCTCTATTCTGACGGGCACCCCCTATCCAGCTACACTTCTGAATGGAGCGGAACTGCGGATACGCGCCGAACAAACGATCACACGCGGCCGGGCGGCCATCATCCGGGCTTATTACCGCCGCCATCCCCATCCACAGGTTCCAAAGGAGGTTTTGGATATGCCTGAATTGAATGTAGCATGCAACAATATCCCCTATACTCTTGGCCGGATGTTCTCGCTATACGAACAGATCCAGCTGGCTGCGGCCAAGGCAAATTCTTCCAACATCAATGCCACCATCAAGGACCGCTATTTCAATGCGGCTTCTTCGAATCCCAGCCAGGTCTTCAACCTTCTGGGCAAACTTTCCGTCAGCCACCTGCGGGTCCTGCGCCGCAGCAATCCAAAGTTGGCCGGTTCTCTGCAAGGCCAGTTGGAAGAACTTTCCATCCGCGTCGGCACATCCTATCCCCCCCATCTTGACCCCGCCAGCCAGGGTTCGTTCCAGTTGGGTTATTACTATCAGAATCAGGCCCGCTTCCAGAAGAAAGCCCCCGCTGATTCCACTGAGAATGTTTGAATTATAAGGAGGAACTGACATGTCTGAGCCTATCAAAAACCGCTATGATTTTGTGATCCTGTTCGATGTTGAAAACGGCAACCCAAACGGTGACCCCGACGCAGGCAACATGCCCCGCATCGACCCGGAAACCGGCTACGGTCTCGTGACCGATGTCTGCCTGAAGCGGAAGATTCGCAACTATGTGGAGACGGTCAAGGAAAATGACGAAAATTACCGCATTTACATCAAGGATACCGTCCCTCTGAACCGCAGCGACGCCGACGCCATCAAAGCTCTTGGCATCAGCGAGGACCTCAAGGCCGCCAAGAAGAGTGACCCGGACATTGACCGCCGTCTGCGCAATTACATGTGTGAGCACTACTACGATATCCGCACCTTTGGTGCTGTTATGACCACGTTTGTCAAAGGCGCGCTCAACTGCGGTCAGGTCCGCGGCCCGGTCCAGCTGAGCTTTGCGCGTTCAGTAGACACCATCATCCCGCAGGAAGTCACGATCACCCGCGTTGCCATCACCACGGAGGCCGATGCGGAGAAAAAGGGCACCGAAATGGGCCGCAAGTACATCGTCCCCTATGCCCTCTACCGTGCAGAAGGTTATGTTTCCGCCAATCTCGCCCGCAAGACCACCGGCTTCTCGGAAGATGACCTGCAGCTGCTGTGGGAGGCCATCCTGAACATGTTCGAAAACGATCACAGCGCTGCGCGCGGTAAAATGGCCGTGCGGGAGCTCATCGTCTTCAAGCATTCTTCGGAGCTTGGCAACGCCCCCGCATACAAGCTGTTCGATGCCGTGACCGTCCAACGCAGAGACCCCACCACCCCGGCGCGCAGCTACCACGATTACACTGTCACCGTATCCGACGCCCTTCCGGAAGGAGTCACCTGCGAGAGGATGTCCTGATGTCCGCCCCGGACGATTACCTGTTGATGTCCGGCATCCAGCATTTTTGCTTCTGCCGCCGTCAGTGGGCGCTCATCCACCTCGAACAGCAATGGTCTGAGAACCTTCGCACTGCAGAGGGGCGGCTGGAGCACACCCGCTGCCATGATACCGCGCAGACCGAGCGGCGGGGCGATCTGCTCATCACGCGGGGGATGAAGGTCGTCAGCCACCGCCTGCGGCTCAGCGGAGACTGCGACGTTGTGGAATTCCGGGCGGACCCGGAGGGCATCCCGCTGCAGCACACCGAAGGCCGCTGGCGGCCCATGCCGGTGGAGTACAAACACGGCCGCGCCAAGGAGAACGACGCCGACCGGCTGCAGCTCTGCGCGCAGGCCATGGCTCTGGAAGAGATGCTGGCCTGTGATATCCCGCAGGCCGCGCTCTTCTACGAGGAAACACGACGGCGGGAACTCGTCCCGCTGACGGACGCGCTGCGCCAAAAAACGCAGGCCATGGCCGACGAGATGAACCAGTATTTCGCCCGCGGCTACACGCCAAAAGTCAAGCCGGGAACCTTCTGCAACGCCTGCTCCCTCAAAGAGCTTTGCCTGCCCGCACTGTACAAACGCGCCGACCCCAGGGCCTACCTGAAAGCCTATCTGGACGAAGTGCAAGCGGAGGACACGCCATGAGACAGCTATTGACCCAGCTTTACGTCACTTCGGAAGACGCCTATCTTTCGCTCGACGGCGAAAATGTCGTGGTCAGCCGCCAGAAGACCGAGATCGGGCGGGTCCCGCTCCACACGCTGGAAGGGATCGTCTGCTTCAGCCGCTCCGGTGCAAGCCCGGCACTCATGGGCAAATGCGCGGCCAAGGGCATCGACCTCTGCTTTTTCAGCCCCTACGGCCAGTTTTTGGCGCGCACCGTCGGCGAAGAGCGCGGCAATGTCCTGCTGCGGCAGACCCAGTACCGCATCTCCGACAGCGAAGCGCTGAGCTGCCGCTATGCGCGGTACTTCATCCTTGGCAAAGTTTACAACGCCCGCTGGGTACTGGAACGCGCCACCCGCGACCACCCGCAGCGCGTACCCGTAGAGGAATTCAAACGCACGAGTGCCCAGCTTGCGGCGGCGCTCCCGCTCATCGAACAGTGTGACGACCTCGACCAGCTGCGCGGTCTGGAAGGGGAAGCCGCGCAGCGCTACTTTGACTGCTTCGACTCCCTCATTTTACAGCAGCATGAAGCGTTTCCGTTCGTGTCCCGAAACCGTCGGCCTCCGCTGGACAATGTGAACGCGCTGCTCTCCTTTGCCTATTCTCTGCTGGCCCGCGACTGCGCTTCCGCACTGAGCAGCGTCGGGCTGGACCCGTATGTCGGCTTCCTGCACCGCGCCCGTCCCGGACGCCGCAGTCTGGCGCTGGACCTTATGGAAGAGCTTCGCGCCGTTTCCGCAGACCGGTTCGTGCTGTCCTGCATCAACCAGAAGCTGCTGACAGCGAAGCACTTCCAGAAACAGGAAAATGGTGCTGTCCTCCTGACCGACGATGGCCGCCGCGCGTTTCTCAAAGCCTGGCAGACCAAAAAGCAGGAGCAGATCACCCATCCCTTCCTGAAAGAAAAACTGCCCTGGGGACTGGTGCCTTACGTGCAGGCGCTCCTTCTGGCGCGGACTCTGCGCGGTGATCTGGAACTGTATCCGCCATTCTTCTGGAAGTGAGGTTCGTCTATGCTGGTCCTGATCACCTACGATGTCAACACCGAGACCGCTGCTGGGCGCAAACGCCTGCGCAAAGTCGCCAAAAAGTGCGTGGACCACGGGCAGCGGGTGCAGAATTCTGTCTTCGAGTGCCTGCTGGACGCCGCGCAGTTTGCTGTTCTGAAGTCCAAGCTTTCCGCCCTCATCGACCCCGATCTGGACAGTCTGCGGTTTTATCAACTGGGCAACAACTATAAGACCAAGGTCGAGCACATCGGGGTTCATCCCCTGTTTGAATCCGGGGACGTGCTGATCTTTTAGCCCTCTCCCTCGGTGCGAATGGAAAGTGCTCATCCTTTTTCCGTCTCCTTCGCACCATGTTTTCAAGGCATTCTGTGCAGATCGCGGCTCTTTTTTCGGATGTTTTTGGACAAGCTCTTCCAAATCTGTGCAGATCGTTTTATAATGAAACAAAAGCGGAGATGTTTTTCTCCGTTTTTGCTGTCGCCCTCCTCGCGGAGGGCGTGGATAGAAATAACGTCGATGTGACCTACTACATCAACCGCAGCGGTCGCCCTCCTCGCGGAGGGCGTGGATAGAAATGGGGCAGTATTTTGACCGAGGATACCCCAAAAAAGGTCGCCCTCCTCGCGGAGGGCGTGGATAGAAATCGCAAAAAATTTGGCTCAAAGGGATAGTTGTAAGGTCGCCCTCCTCGCGGAGGGCGTGGATAGAAATGCCAATGATACGCTGACCATCAACATCCCTGCTGGGTCGCCCTCCTCGCGGAGGGCGTGGATAGAAATCGGCCTGACACGCGCCGGATCACATCGGCGGGCGGTCGCCCTCCTCGCGGAGGGCGTGGATAGAAATATAATTGCCTCCTTTTTTACCGATTCGACACGAGTCGCCCTCCTCGCGGAGGGCGTGGATAGAAATGTTCAGCTTGAGGGTGCCATTAAAGGCTGCCTGTGTCGCCCTCCTCGCGGAGGGCGTGGATAGAAATAGGATAATGACTACACCAAGAAGTACAGCGACGGGTCGCCCTCCTCGCGGAGGGCGTGGATAGAAATATCGTGCCGCCGACCGCGATGTATGCCTCCATCAGGTCGCCCTCCTCGCGGAGGGCGTGGATAGAAATTTCTGGTGCCAATGCACCGAGAAGCAGCTGCAGAGTCGCCCTCCTCGCGGAGGGCGTGGATAGAAATCACTCCATCGTGCTGGGCAGCTACCAGCAGTGGATGGTCGCCCTCCTCGCGGAGGGCGTGGATAGAAATAGCGGTCACCGGGCGGGCTGCCACACCGCTGGGCGGTCGCCCTCCTCGCGGAGGGCGTGGATAGAAATGGTGTCGGTCAGGCTGCGATTACCAGCCTTTTTTGCGTCGCCCTCCTCGCGGAGGGCGTGGATAGAAATCAATTATGGCGAGTAAGCCGCATTTCAGCGGTCAGGTCGCCCTCCTCGCGGAGGGCGTGGATAGAAATTACCACGCTACCACAAAGGAGGCCGCTGAAAGCGTCGCCCTCCTCGCGGAGGGCGTGGATAGAAATATCATCGAAAGTTTCTGGGGCCGGTCTCCGCTGGGTCGCCCTCCTCGCGGAGGGCGTGGATAGAAATTTTTGTGCGTAAACAGCCGTTATTTCAAATCTGCGGTCGCCCTCCTCGCGGAGGGCGTGGATAGAAATAGATTGCGCCAGCTATGCCGAGTTTCAGCGGCACGTCGCCCTCCTCGCGGAGGGCGTGGATAGAAATGTGTCCCATCCATGCCGTAACATGGAGTGCCGCCAGTCGCCCTCCTCGCGGAGGGCGTGGATAGAAATATTCAGCAAAAGAGGGAGCGCCCGGAAGGGTGCCGTCGCCCTCCTCGCGGAGGGCGTGGATAGAAATAGGAGGTGTCCGCTGCTCTTTCTGCAGACGATATGTCGCCCTCCTCGCGGAGGGCGTGGATAGAAATAAAAATGACGAACACACCATGGAACTGGAAGCAAAGTCGCCCTCCTCGCGGAGGGCGTGGATAGAAATAAGGGTGTACGGAGGTGATTCGTAATGGCTACGGTCGCCCTCCTCGCGGAGGGCGTGGATAGAAATTGTGCCTGATTGACATCATCCACGCAGCCTCCGGTGTCGCCCTCCTCGCGGAGGGCGTGGATAGAAATAAGGAGGGAACATTGCTTTATGGCGGATGATATCCTGTCGCCCTCCTCGCGGAGGGCGTGGATAGAAATCTTATATAAAAGGCGGAGCGACCTTTGCCGCCCCGGTCGCCCTCCTCGCGGAGGGCGTGGATAGAAATTCCATGCGCAGGCTGTACAGGCTCAGTCCAAGCGGTCGCCCTCCTCGCGGAGGGCGTGGATAGAAATTTTTTGCACGAATTGTGGTATAATTATATCAACAGTCGCCCTCCTCGCGGAGGGCGTGGATAGAAATTTCGTCAGCGCAGTCTTGTCACCGCGCTGGAAGGGTCGCCCTCCTCGCGGAGGGCGTGGATAGAAATATGCTGCATCCCTCCCGGCTCAGAATACGTCATCCGTCGCCCTCCTCGCGGAGGGCGTGGATAGAAATAAGGTTCCCATCGTTGTGGATAAGAACAACGTCATGTCGCCCTCCTCGCGGAGGGCGTGGATAGAAATTTCTCCAAAATATCAGGGTCGAGGATGTGGCCGATGTCGCCCTCCTCGCGGAGGGCGTGGATAGAAATTCTTGGCATAGCCACCATCTACTATGCAGAGGAAGTCGCCCTCCTCGCGGAGGGCGTGGATAGAAATATGTCGGCTGCCATCGCAAACTTTTCGGATTTTGGGTCGCCCTCCTCGCGGAGGGCGTGGATAGAAATGCCATTATCTGCTACCGCTGCCACGGCATTATCAGTCGCCCTCCTCGCGGAGGGCGTGGATAGAAATCTACATCGCAAAGGTGTGCGGCAGCGCACCGGGAAGTCGCCCTCCTCGCGGAGGGCGTGGATAGAAATAGATGACAACGGATGCTCCCGGTGATATGATTAGGGTCGCCCTCCTCGCGGAGGGCGTGGATAGAAATGTTGCCGAGGACAAACGGCAGCGTCGTGTGATTATCGTCGCCCTCCTCGCGGAGGGCGTGGATAGAAATTCTCCAAGGCCTCACGGTCTTTTTCGAGGGTCATCTGTCGCCCTCCTCGCGGAGGGCGTGGATAGAAATACAACAGGCTGCGTGAACTGGCCGCCAAGGGCACGAAGGTCGCCCTCCTCGCGGAGGGCGTGGATAGAAATCTGCTGCTGTTCCAGCAAGTGAATGGGAAAGCTGTCGCCCTCCTCGCGGAGGGCGTGGATAGAAATGTATTTTGACCACAAAAAACATTGCCAAGCGGGTGGTCGCCCTCCTCGCGGAGGGCGTGGATAGAAATGTATACTGCAGATGATGATATAAACGTGTCGTGCTGTCGCCCTCCTCGCGGAGGGCGTGGATAGAAATGCCTTGGAACATAATTTTATAGGAGGTCTTATTAGTCGCCCTCCTCGCGGAGGGCGTGGATAGAAATGGGAACCTCGGCAACGTACCGGTTGACCATCTGGTCGCCCTCCTCGCGGAGGGCGTGGATAGAAATAAAAATAAGAAATGTACGAATTGGAAACAAAACAGTCGCCCTCCTCGCGGAGGGCGTGGATAGAAATATAGTTGCACTGCACCCGCCGGAATCAGCATCGAAGTCGCCCTCCTCGCGGAGGGCGTGGATAGAAATTTGAAGAAAACCCCCGGCACCGATATCGTGCCAGGGTCGCCCTCCTCGCGGAGGGCGTGGATAGAAATCCGTCATTATTTTTTCTTTTCCGCACAAGTTACACGTCGCCCTCCTCGCGGAGGGCGTGGATAGAAATGGGAGATAGCAGCCGCTCTCATACGGCTCGGTGGTCGCCCTCCTCGCGGAGGGCGTGGATAGAAATTAAACCCGCTGCCACAGCGAAGAAAGGAGAATAACGGTCGCCCTCCTCGCGGAGGGCGTGGATAGAAATAGAAACGAGGTATTGAAAATGAGCTGTGAAAAATGGTCGCCCTCCTCGCGGAGGGCGTGGATAGAAATCTCTTTTGTAACGCGGTAGGCGATGGAATGCTCTTGTCGCCCTCCTCGCGGAGGGCGTGGATAGAAATTAGCTTGCACCGGCTGGATCGTCTCGGAGGATGCCGTCGCCCTCCTCGCGGAGGGCGTGGATAGAAATACCTATTTTGAAACACACACCGTATTTTTAAGAAGTCGCCCTCCTCGCGGAGGGCGTGGATAGAAATCGAAAAGGACGAAATCTTGCAGGTGTCCATAATCGGTCGCCCTCCTCGCGGAGGGCGTGGATAGAAATTCGTTAGTATGCGTATCACAAGAAACACACAAAAGTCGCCCTCCTCGCGGAGGGCGTGGATAGAAATCTACAACGTCGCCTCGTCCCATAAGACTTTCTTCGTCGCCCTCCTCGCGGAGGGCGTGGATAGAAATACAAGTTACCCCCCCAAGAGGGTCAGAACGGCAGGGTCGCCCTCCTCGCGGAGGGCGTGGATAGAAATCGCACCGGAAGACCATTGACAGGGGAGAGCACTTGTCGCCCTCCTCGCGGAGGGCGTGGATAGAAATCATTCGGCCCGCTTGGCACGTTCAGCGTTGCGCGGTCGCCCTCCTCGCGGAGGGCGTGGATAGAAATGGCATCCGTGCTCTCGATGGTCTCAATGTACTTGGTCGCCCTCCTCGCGGAGGGCGTGGATAGAAATGGCATACTTTGCAGCGGAGCGAGCATCAAAGAACGTCGCCCTCCTCGCGGAGGGCGTGGATAGAAATTGCTGCTGGGTGTACCCGCTGATGGACTTGAAGTGTCGCCCTCCTCGCGGAGGGCGTGGATAGAAATTCCGACTACACTGCCGCCCTGAACGACTGCGCCGGGTCGCCCTCCTCGCGGAGGGCGTGGATAGAAATCGCAGGTTCTTGATGTAGGCCACCAGCTTATCAAGTCGCCCTCCTCGCGGAGGGCGTGGATAGAAATTCGCGGTGGCAACACATCCGAAGTCAAGCACAAGCAGTCGCCCTCCTCGCGGAGGGCGTGGATAGAAATCAGCTTGTCAAGGTCTTCCGTGCCGGATGCCATGAGTCGCCCTCCTCGCGGAGGGCGTGGATAGAAATGGACATCATGTCCGTGCCGACATTGGTATAGAGGGTCGCCCTCCTCGCGGAGGGCGTGGATAGAAATTTATGGTGGATTGCTGCATGAAGGACTGCGGCGCGTCGCCCTCCTCGCGGAGGGCGTGGATAGAAATTGACCGACACCGGAACACCGCTCTATATGCTGCCGTCGCCCTCCTCGCGGAGGGCGTGGATAGAAATAAGTCGTCAGCGGGGTCACAAAGGGCGTGAGCGGGGGTCGCCCTCCTCGCGGAGGGCGTGGATAGAAATATGCTGACCGGCGGCAAGATGCCGAGCGAAAAGGGTCGCCCTCCTCGCGGAGGGCGTGGATAGAAATTTGCGGGCGTTGTCATTGCAGGAACGGCTCTCGGTCGCCCTCCTCGCGGAGGGCGTGGATAGAAATACCGGACATGACATAATCCTCTGGAGAATGTTTTTGTCGCCCTCCTCGCGGAGGGCGTGGATAGAAATATGGAGGAGTGAAGATTGAACTGGGCGTAGACATCGTCGCCCTCCTCGCGGAGGGCGTGGATAGAAATATGGGATTATGCCGGTTCCGACACATGGCATTCTGTCGCCCTCCTCGCGGAGGGCGTGGATAGAAATCAGCAGTAGCAGCGGGTGCGCATCATGCGGAATGTGTCGCCCTCCTCGCGGAGGGCGTGGATAGAAATAGTCGGACGCCCCGGCGGGGTCTGAAATGCAGGTGGTCGCCCTCCTCGCGGAGGGCGTGGATAGAAATACCACTCTTTTCCGGCTGGGTAATCGTAAAGTTGAGTCGCCCTCCTCGCGGAGGGCGTGGATAGAAATCTACCACGTTAATCACCCTCCCATACACCATCTGGTCGCCCTCCTCGCGGAGGGCGTGGATAGAAATCAGAAGCACGGCTTGATGAATGTCAACTCCCCATCGTCGCCCTCCTCGCGGAGGGCGTGGATAGAAATCTGTCCTGCTGATCCAGCAGCTGATTCCAGATGGACGGTCGCCCTCCTCGCGGAGGGCGTGGATAGAAATGCCACATACGGCTTGCCATGGTGAGTGAGCATCTGGGTCGCCCTCCTCGCGGAGGGCGTGGATAGAAATAGCATCAAGGTATTTCCGCTTGCTCATGCCACGGTCGCCCTCCTCGCGGAGGGCGTGGATAGAAATCTGAACAACTTTTGCAATAACCGCTGCCCCTATTGCAGTCGCCCTCCTCGCGGAGGGCGTGGATAGAAATCCGCTTGCGCTCCAGAAAGACCCGAAAATGGTTGGTCGCCCTCCTCGCGGAGGGCGTGGATAGAAATTCGTGGATGTACTTTTTGACCATCGGAGCTGCCTTGTCGCCCTCCTCGCGGAGGGCGTGGATAGAAATGCATCGAGGGTGGCATACCGACCATCATTGATGATGTCGCCCTCCTCGCGGAGGGCGTGGATAGAAATACATCCCATCCGGCGAGGCTCATGTAACCGAGGGGTCGCCCTCCTCGCGGAGGGCGTGGATAGAAATACAAAGAGGATGCCGCCGTCGACTTTCTTCCGGCGGTCGCCCTCCTCGCGGAGGGCGTGGATAGAAATCCGCTTGCAGCGATGTCTGCCATGTCATACCTCCTGTCGCCCTCCTCGCGGAGGGCGTGGATAGAAATTTGCTGGCCATGATGGTCATGGTGCCATCCTTGTTGTCGCCCTCCTCGCGGAGGGCGTGGATAGAAATGATATTTTGCCGCCCACTCTGAGACATTGATGTGTCGCCCTCCTCGCGGAGGGCGTGGATAGAAATAACTCCCATCGCACTGGTTTCGTTCGCGGTGACGGGTCGCCCTCCTCGCGGAGGGCGTGGATAGAAATAGCTCTTCTGTGCCATCGCTCCGCATCAGGCCGCCGGTCGCCCTCCTCGCGGAGGGCGTGGATAGAAATAGCTCTACGCCTTTACCACGGCGGCCCAGCTTCACGTCGCCCTCCTCGCGGAGGGCGTGGATAGAAATTCAGCAAACAGGATGTCGAGGTGCAGCAGCATCTGCGTCGCCCTCCTCGCGGAGGGCGTGGATAGAAATGATTAGGAGGTGAACGCCTATGGATATGGATTCCAGGTCGCCCTCCTCGCGGAGGGCGTGGATAGAAATTGGCAGAACCTCCACAGAACGGGCACGGTTTCAATGTCGCCCTCCTCGCGGAGGGCGTGGATAGAAATTGGGCGGCCTTGCAAATGTTGGCTATGCTGTGGGGTCGCCCTCCTCGCGGAGGGCGTGGATAGAAATCTCTCGTTTTTGGGGTGGAGAAGTCAGATGAAGCAGTCGCCCTCCTCGCGGAGGGCGTGGATAGAAATAAACCATCAGCGCCCAGAGAGCCGTACCAGGGCGCGGTCGCCCTCCTCGCGGAGGGCGTGGATAGAAATAATGAACTTATCGCGGCCACACCGCCCCCTGATAGTCGCCCTCCTCGCGGAGGGCGTGGATAGAAATGCAGGAACTATGAGCAGTTCTTGGAATGGGCCGTGTCGCCCTCCTCGCGGAGGGCGTGGATAGAAATATGCCTGCCCGGCCTGCCGGATCAGCACCCCGGCACGTCGCCCTCCTCGCGGAGGGCGTGGATAGAAATTATCTGCGCCCGCAGTGTGAGGGTGGCGGCGTCGAGTCGCCCTCCTCGCGGAGGGCGTGGATAGAAATAAATCCAAAAAGTACATCACGCAAAAGGGCTGGCAGGTCGCCCTCCTCGCGGAGGGCGTGGATAGAAATAGGATTGTCAAAGGGGGCTAGAATTACGCGCACCGTCGCCCTCCTCGCGGAGGGCGTGGATAGAAATTCCATCTCCTCAGCCATACGAGGTAGCGGTCGAAGCCAAAAGCGCACGGCGCTGGAATCGGGCCGTTACAGAATGTGAAGGAATCCGGCAGCTCCTCGACCATATCCGCTGCGGAAATTGCGGCGCGCCCATGCTCCGGCACATCAACTCCAAGCGGGCCGTCCGGGAAAGCTGGACGTGCAGCAACACTGCCTGCGGCCTGCGGGTGCGAATCAGCGATGGTGAACTGCTCCAAAAGGTCACGCTGCTTATGAACCGTATCATTGAAAACGCCGATCTCCTGCTGCCACATGAAATAGTGCGGCGCACAGATTCTCCTGCGGTGCAGGAGCTGCAGCAGCAGATCGCAAATGAGATGTTGCGGGAGCAGCCGGATGAGCAGCGGATCGTAGACCTGCTGCGCGAGATTGCAGGCCAGCTTTATCGGCAAACCAATGCAAAAACACAGATCGCCGCGCAGATTGCCAGAAAACGCGCCGCTTTGATGCACCCACAGGATGCGTTCAACAGCGCCTGCTTTTCCAGCCTGATTGACGCCGTCTCCCTTTCCGCGGGAGGCAGCGTCATTCTGCATACAAAGACACAGACCGAGATTTATGAAAGCGAGGATAAACCGAATGGAAGTACAGAAAATCCCAAAGCGGACAGTCACCCTGATTGAACCGAAGAAGTCCATCCTTGTAGACAAGGAGAAATATCACCAAAAGCGAGTGGCGGCCTACTGCCGCGTCTCCACAGACTCCGAAGAACAGCTTACATCCTATCAGAACCAGATGCGCGTTTATACAGAAATGATCGCCGCCAGGAAAGAGTGGGAGTTTGCCGGCCTTTATGCCGACGAGGGCATTTCCGGCACAAGGGCGGACAAACGCCCGGAATTCCAGCGCATGATCCGCGACTGCCAGAACGGGAAAATCGACTATATCATCACGAAATCCGTATCCCGATTCGCCAGAAACACGGTGGAGTGTCTGGAATATGTGCGCTCCTTAAAAGCGCAGGGCATTGGCATCTTCTTTGAAGAACAAAATATCGACACGCTGAAAAACGAGAGCGAATTATACCTTGTCAT
>ENA-UEOR01001170-UEOR01001170.1-human-gut-metagenome-genome-assembly--contig:-NODE-1170-length-15821-cov-8.122840_pt1 | contig 15821 bp, 13 predicted proteins | sample MGYA00242887_ERZ507890 | MGnify/ENA primary metagenome ERZ507890 (study PRJEB26167, sample SAMN06115431) | human gut metagenome | host: Homo sapiens | place: China:Guizhou | collected 2014-10-21...
AAAAGGGATATGATGAAAAACTATCATTTAAGGTGGATTGGATTCAGAACCATCTTTATGATGTAAGCAGAGCTTTTGGGTGTGATTGTTCAGCCTATCATTGTCAAACATAGATGTTGTGTAAATCCAACTTGCAAAGGTGTTGCGAACAATGTCAAACACTATTGTGCGAATTTGTGGATATTGTGTTGCAAGACGTATTGATTTACCAATCCATTTGTTGATTGTCGAAGTTGCTGCAACATTGATGTCAACTTCATTTACAGTCATACAATCTTCAATTGCATCAACAAATGCATCTGTGCCAAGCTGCTTTGTAAGCAAATTACTAACTGCATTTGCATACACAGTTTCATCGTCAGACAACAACATGCTGTTGGCCCAATGTTGCATCAACGTAAATTGACTTGTTGTTTGCTCAAAATGTTGCAAAAACTTTGTTGAGAACAAATAATTGACAGTTGCTTCAATGTCGTTGTCTTTTGTCACATTTGACAACACAAACACAATGTTGCGACAGCAAGCTTCTACAATGCAATCAATCGATACATTCTCAGCAACAAGATGCTTGATGGGAGACAAACTTTTTGCTGTTGCTGTTGCAAGGTATATTGTCACTTCTACAACAACATTGGAGATGTCAATGTCATCATTGTTTGCATGCCATTCATTGATTGCTGTGACAACTTCATGAGAACCAATGATGTTTGTCAATGCATCATCAAGCTCAAAATGCTTGACTTTTGCAATGATTGTGTCAACGTCACCATGCTTTTTGATGACATTAAATTCATTGAGTGTTTGCTCAATGCGATGAACTTTCAATTCAAGAAGTTCATCAAGTGATTTGTTCTGGTTGTGTTCCATGTGATGATGTTTATAACGTTGTGTCAAATCTTCAAAACGCCTCTTCTTTCAAGTTCGGCTTCAATCAATTTGACATGATTGTTCAAGTAGTTAAATTCTCGCAGGCTCAAATGCCAAAGCTACAATCAAATCTTCAAAACGCCTCTTCTTTCAAGTTCGGCTTCAATCAATTTGACATGATTGTTCAAGTACCATAGTTGAAGTGTCTTTTCTTCATTTCTTGCAACACCCAAGTTGTCTTGAATGATTTTGTAGATGTAGTCTTGGTCATTCAGATACAAGCCGCCTGTAACTGACACAAAGTAATTTGGGTCTGCTTTGTAATATTCAATTTCTTTTGGGTCTACAAGTCGTCTTATGTAATTTTGAGGGCTGATGTTGTGTGTTCGCATTGCACTTGGATACAGAGCCGAATAGTCGAAGCATGCTACATATCGACCATGATATTTGAAAGGCTGTTTGACAAAACCACCTTCAAATTCTCGAACAACTTTTTCAGGACCGCCTTCTGCAACAACGATTGAGCCGCCATATTGTTCAAGCCAATAGTTCATGATTAAGCCTTCTGATTGCTTTACAGGGCCTTGACAATGGTTCATGTCAATTCCAGTCTTTTGAGACAAGCCAAGCACATTTTGAAACACATCAACTCTTGCATGTATCATAGAGTTGACTTGTGTATCGACAATGTTGTATGCAACGAATGTACATGGATGATACATGTAAAGCTCTTTCAATGTGCAAAGATAAGGCAACTTACCGACATTGAACAGTCTATGTGCAATGTAGTCCAATCGCAGATTTTCTTTAATCCAGATTGAGTAGTCATACTTGTCAACCAAGTTCATGTAGTCATCAACAAACTTGTGCATTGGACAACCATTGCCATAGACAGTTCTGCCAACTGGTGAACCAAGACCCAAATCAAAGCCATACAGTTTTGCTCTGTTCTTGATGTATGGAATATCAAATCCCCAGATGTTCCAGCCTGAAATTGCAGGACATGCTTTCAAAATGTTTGAAGTCCAAAAATGCAACAACTCATGCTCATTTTGATGCTGTATGATGCGAATTACTGGTGGCTGTCTAAGCAATTGCTTGAAACAGTGCTGACCCATGTAATCTTGTACAATCTCATTTATGAATGCATATACATCATCCATTATAGGTGTTCGACCACCAAGTTTTGCTTTCAAATCAGGGTCACCAAGCAAATCAACTGTTGTTTGAGCAATCACATTGGCTTGTTCATCACAAGTTGAAATACAGTTGATTGGCATTTCTGCTCTATCCGGCTTTGGAAAGCCTTCACCAATTTCTGTCTCAATATCGAAAAAGTACAGCTTCGGCCTTCTATATGTGAACAAGTTGTGCTTGTCTTCTGCCGGCAAACTTTGCAAAAACTGCAGCAAATCAAATTGATTGAAGCGTTTTGCATATGCTCTTTCTACTGGCAAATTTCGATAGTCTTTGATGCCTGCATATTCAGGTCTTTGTGACTCAGCAACTTTCCAAATTGGGTATTGATATGGGATGTCACAAACATGGTAGTTTGAAATTTCTACTCCGCCTGCTTCATTGACCCAGGAAACTTCAATGCCATTTGCAAGTTGAGCAATGTCTATAATCATGATGTGTTCTTTTGTTGTTGACGTAATTAAATAAGTTAAATCTATAGTACTTCATCGTCAACATTGTTGTCATTGTCAACCATGTCGATGATAAGACTGTACAGCAACTGTGACTCACATTCAAGATTGTCATTGAACACATTGCGCTTGACAACATCAGTAGGCTTGTTTTGAACGTATATTGCAGCACTGTCTAATATGACTTGCACATTGTCATGCCACTCAACTGTGACATTCGAATAAAATTTACCTTGTCGATATGATACAATTTGTTTGATGCTTGAGGTCTCATGTGCAACAGGCACAACAAAGTCTTGCCAATGTGTCAAATGTTTGATGTTTGTTTGCACAAGACCATTCAAAAATGTTTGTACTGTCATAACAGACAACAATGCATTGTCATGCCACACAAAATGCTTGTCAACTGTTGAACCATTTGGCAATGTTCTGTGTTCAAATGCTGGTTGCACATTGTTATCATCTGCATATGCAAATTGCACTACAACTGGTGACGTGTACTTTGCAAACTTGTCGACAATTGACAATGGTCGTTTTGAGTCAAGCCAAGTGATGTGATGTTGCTTGAAAGTCGTTGCATTGCCAAGCTGACTTGAACACAATGTCATGTTGCCAAACTTGTCAAACTCAAACATTGTAAGTTTGTTGTTGAGCGCCAATTGCATGTAAGAGTTCCATTCATGTTGCTCAACTTGCTTGACAACTTTGAAATGCTTTGCTCGAATTGCATGGTCTGAAGCAACTGCTGTGTCAAGTTGCCAATCATAGACTTTGCATTCATACACTGCAAATCTTTTGTTTGCATTCCAAGCCATCAAGTTTAGGCAAGCAAATGAAGTGAACATTCTAACGCCTGCAAAAATGTTTGTATTTTTGACGTGCCTACAAACATATGTTCGACCAGGTGTCAGCAACAATTTGTTTAGACTGTGCAAATCTATTTGAATGTACGCAATGATTGTACTGCATTCTGGCATAATGTGCTGTAAATTGTTCATGATTGTTGATGTTGTTTGTTTGATGTTGTTGATGTTGCAAAACCATCAAGAACTTGTTGACAATGTTTGCATGTCTTTCTAAATTGATATGCTTTGCAATTGCATTCAATGTGCATTGTAGCTGCATCAAATTTGACTTGATAGATGTCGCCTTTTGAGCCAACAACATCATAAATTGCTGCAGTTGATGACCCAAGCATTCCAAGTTGTTTGAGCAACATTGGCATGCTAACTTCTGCCAATGACTTGTCAAATCCCAAGTCAATGTTCCACAACTTCAAATATTGTTGCATGCAATGCAATTCAAAGTTTGCTGCAAATGATGCAGATGTTCTCAAAGCATCTTCAAATCTGCAATGCATTTCAAATTCACTTGGTTTGCAAGATGTTTTAAAAGTTTGCCAGTTTGGCACCCAGTACAATTGACTGACATCTTCAATGTCATTGTCAACTTGCAACACTACATTTGACATTGCAACAAAAGTCTTGTTGTTGCATTTGACAATTGCAGGAAATGTCTGACCAGTCACAATGAGTTGATTGTTGTCTGTCAAATGTTTGTTGCCTGCAACAATTGACTGATATGTTTGTTTGTCAATGAAGTGCTTCATGTCATTTGTTGTTGAGTTGAACAATCATGTCTTCAAATTCTTGTCTATGAGCATTCAAAGCTTTTTTGAGCATCTTTTTGAATTCAATTGCATTGTCAATGTATTTTGACTGATAAGTTTTGTCTGCTTCTTCAACAATCCAATGTTTGAGTTTGCCACAAACATTTGAAAACAACAATTTGCCATCTTGAGTTCTTTGAATGATTGTTCGAAGTTTTGGACAATCTTTGACATTGATTGCAATCATATCTTTTTGAACTGCTATTGAAATGCCATGTGTTGACATGACATCATTCCAAGATGCTTCAAAGCATTTGCAAGGTTTGGTGTGCCAAGTTTGCGTGTGACCGCACCAATAAAGCATGACTTCAAGTCCAAGTGCATTGATTGCATACTGAGTTTGCCAAGTAACATCTTTGCAAGTGTCATTGTTGACAAGTGTTATGTTGAGAGTTTTTGTTTTGATTGATGTTATCAATGATGAATGATGTTTCTGGTTGTTCCGTTTTGATGTTGTTTCCATGTTGTTGATGAAAGTTTTGTGACACGTTGTATTAAGATAAACACTATGCTTGATGAAACTGTCGTTAACAGCCAATATGTAAATTGGTGATATGCTTAGCAGCCAATGCCCCAATATACGTAGTTGATAAAGATTGACAAATTTGTCAAGATTTGTATGACAAAAAAGAATGCAAATGTTGTTGCAACTATTACAATTGGCCAAAAGAACAGACTTCTATAAATGCTGAGCCACTTTTGTTTGAAGCATTTGCCTTTTGGTGTTAGCCAAGTGCCATTGTACCATGATTGCAATCCATTGCAAATTGAAGATGCAATTGTTTGTTTGATGTTGTTGAAATTGGTGTGTTCCATGATTTGGATGTTGTTTGTTGTCATATTCATTTTTTTGTTAATTTGTTTTTTGTATATGAGTATTATTGTATAGAAATATAGTACTACAAAATGATAACATGTGCAACAGTTTATCATATTTTTAATACAATTTAACAATAAACTAATTTAGCAGAATGCAATGATGTTTGCATAACAACAAATAAAGTGCATCATCGACACAAAACAAAAGCCGGCAACTGTTGCCGGCTTTTGCCAATCGAAAATGTCAAGCATGGAAACAAAGATGCATCAACCAAGCATTGATTTCATTGAAGTTGTTGAGACAACTCCGATGATTGATGACGTTGCTCGGAAGTCTGCATATATCTTAACGTCAAAAACAAATTCTTTGCCACCAATGTAAGTGTGCAAATTGACTGTTTTGCTGTACTGGAATTGCGCAGAGTCAAGTGACACATTCATGTCAATGCCACCACTGTAATCTGTCATTCTTGCTTGGAACAACAATGGAACCAAGATTGACTTAGCAGACCCAGGTTCAACTGCAACATTTGCTGCACTTGAACTGTTTGCAACCTGAATTGAAGATTGATTGAGTGGCGCAATTGTCAAGAATGCTCCTCGAGTGTTTTGACCACTCAAGTATTTGTCATTTGTGTCAAACAAAACTTTTGGCGCATTGTCGATTGTCAGGTCTCCATCAGGCAATCCTTGTTGTTGCTCACCTTTTGCAATCAAGTTGTACTGACTTTGCAAACTCTTGAACAACTCATCAAGCTTTTTCTTTGTAGCAGTCTTGTCAGTTGCAGCAAGATATGCAATGTAGTCGGGATGTTTTGAAGACACACAAATGTACTTGCTTTCTGCGCCTGATTTCAATGCAACAGAAATGTATGCACCATCATTTGTAGGCTGAACCCAAATCTTTTTGTCTTCTTGAGCACTTTCATCAATGTCAGACTTTTCGAATATGCTTGGAATGATTGCTGATGTCAAAGTACTGTACAAATCTTGAGTACCTGCAACATTCTTTGTGCCAACATACAAGATTTGACCCTTGAGCTGTCTTGAACCAAGTGGAGCAGTCCAGAATGCATCTTTGCTGTCAACATTTGTGCCTTGATATGATGAAGACAGTGGTGCAATTGGTGCATTCCAAATGTTGTCTGCTTTGATGTTGTCAATTGCTTCATTGAGAGTACCATGGTATTTGGGATAGATTGAGATTGCTTGAGTGCCAATGTTTGTGAACTTCACATAGTATTGCTTTGACAAAATTGAGCCATAGTTGTCACGATTTGACATGTCAAACTTGTCACAATATGCACCGGCATACAAAGTTGTTGTGGAACCATTGAGAACTTCTGTCTCATTGCCTTCTTCATCAAGCAATGAAATTCTAAGCATTGAGCCTTGATTGATGATGATGTCTTGCAATTGCTTGATGGTGTTTGACATTTCAAGCATCTTTTCATAGACAGACACATTTGCAAGCTCTTGTGTGTAAAAGCCTGATGCAAGATTTTGAGCTTTGTGAGCAAAGTATGTGTTGTTTTCTGTCATTGCAGTTGAAATGTGTTCAGTCACACCTTTGTTGTCAAGCATGTTTTCAAGCATGATGTTTTGCTTGTCAATCATGAGTTCATCTTTCAATGACACAAACTGAGCATTTGGCGCAAGTGATTCTGGGAATGTGACAGACATGATGTTTGACCAGTCTGACTCATTCAAAATGTTGGGATAGCCGGCTTCACCAATTGCTTTGACACGAATTTGAACAGTCTCATTTGGATTGATGGGGATGTCAAGTTGATTGCAAGAAATTGCATCAATTGAGTCAGCATTGACAGGTTCCCACATTGTCATGCCGTCATTGATGATTTTGCGTCTCAATGGTGTAAAGACTTCATTCCATGTTGAGAATGCAGCAGTTGTAGTTTTGCCATCTTGTTCAATGTCAAATGTGTCTGCTTTTGCAACTGTGCCATTCAGTGACACATAACGATACTGAACTTTGAATTGCACAATGTGTTGCGGAGACGTGTATCTTGAAACAGAAGGGTCTTGAACCGGCAAGAAGCCTCTGATGCGGAACTTCGGGTCATAAAGTGCATCATAAGCTTGACTGTTCACATCCAGCATTTGGTCAACAATGTTCGACAAAGTTTGAGCTTTTTGAGCTCTGTCTTTTGATGCAGCAACCCATTGTTCTTGAATGTTTTTGCGTTCAGAGTCATTCTTGTAGTTTTGAGTTGACAATTGTTGCTTCAATTTGCTGATGTCTGAGTCAAGTGCAGACAACTCTTGTTGCAATGAACGTTTTTGCTCATAAAGTTGCAAAATGCGAGTCTTGTCAACGTTGTCTGTCAAATGAGTATTAAGTTGAATGACTTTGTACTCATTGACATTCAGTTGAGGTTTGTCAGGCTTGACAGCATACTTTGCAGGCGGCTGCATGTCTGTTGCAATTGCTTGAATGTATGCACCAATGTTTGCATCACCATATGCAAGCATGTATGAGTTTGCATTGATGAGCTCATTGTCTTTGTTGCGAATTGTGAGCTTTGACACATCAACAAGCAATGTTGGTGAATATGCTGATATGGTGTTGTATGCATCATGCACAGGAGACAAAAAGACTGCAAACTTTTCAGAATGCTTGATTGGCACATCAACAACTTTTTGCACCACATCGTCACAATAAACAAGTTTGCTGATGTCTGCTGCAATGTTGTTGAGTCCTGCTTTTCGTTGCAGTACACAAGTGTTTGACAAAACATCTATTGCAGTTATGGTGAACAAAACATCACCTGTAGGAGTTGACAATGTGTCACCAGTCTTCAATGTCAATGAGCCTGCAACATTTGCATTTGTTGAACTGTATTGCATTGTGTCAAGTTTGACAGACATTGAAGAGTCTGAGTTCAACTTTCTGAACAAAATGTTGAATGCACCATTTGACATTGGACGTCTTGCTCTCAATGTCTGTGTAAAGTCTTCAACATCATAGTCAGTGCCTTCAACAAAACCATTGGATTGCAGTTCTGCCAAGAAGCCTGCATGTGTCAATTCGATGCCAAGTGATGCTTCAATTGATTGAAACTTTGCAAACATGCCATCTGACATCAAGTACTTGGTGACTTGACATTTTGTCATGTATGCACTTACTTTGCCAGTCACATCAACTTGCAAATGCATTCCAAGTGTTGTGGCTCTTTCAAGCAAATCATTGCCAAGTTGAACAACATTGTTGTCAGCTGCAACAGTTGACTTCAAAGATGCAATTGGCTCTGTAGTGTTCAACAATGACATGTGAACAAGAGTTCGAACTTCATTGTTTGCTTCAAGAAGTTGAGCATACAAGTCTTTGCCATTTTGCATGCCAACAATTGAAGCAACATTGTGCTCAATGATTGCAAGTCTTCTTTGTATGTTTGCAAATGACGGAACTTGAACAGTTGTTGTACTGCCATCTGCATTGTTGACAGTGACATCTATGATGTCATCTGTGTTTGTAATTGCTTGCTGACAAACTTCAGCATACGCCAAAGCATTTTTGTGCAATCTTTGAATGTCTGCAAGCAATTGCTGAATCGCATTCGTGTTGTATGACGAATTTGGTTCATTCAATATCGGGGTTTCCATGCTTGAAAAATATTTGATGTTGTCGATTGATGTCTACTGATTTGTTAGTACGATGAAGCAATCACCTGCAGTATCATCAAGCACTTCTTGTTTTGCCTCATCAACCCATTCTTGACCACGTTGCTGGTACAGTTGGTAGTCTATTGAGACTCCACCAGGCAATTTGAAGCCAAATGAGCCAAGCACAAATCTCAACTCCTTCATGCATTCACCTGCAACATGCTTCATGAAGCGTTCATCTTCAAACAAAGCATACAAGGGCACTCTTGTGAATGTCAGCAACACAATATCTGACTCTTCATTGTCTCCAAGTACAACAAACTTGTGAGTATTTGGATTGAAACTAAATGTCACTGTGCGTTTCAAGATGCTTTCAAGTTGGCCGACTTCAAACAATTGCATGAAGTAGTCATTTGCAAGTCCTGGCGCAATTCCAGCAGATGGCCCTGCATAGTTTATTGAGATGTTTGAGCCTGATGTTGTTGAGCCAAAGAAGTTGATTGTGTTTGCCAAAAGACGTTCAAGTGTAAATGTTGCACGTCTCATGCTAACCTTGTATTCTGAGTTAAGCAATTCACAACTTTGGATGCTGACAATTTGAGGTGGAAGTTTCAATGTCTTGTTTGCAGACTTTTGCAAGTCAACATTGCGAATGAGATACCAACGTTCTTCAACAGCTGCTTCGGCATGTCTGAACCACCACTTTGCAACTCTTTCAACAATTTGAGGTATTCGAGTTTTTGGCAATGTGAAACTCAAAGAGCAACCAAATGTGACTTCTTGCACAATTCGTTCAATGAAACGATTTGTGACAGTCCAATCATATTGAGCATTCAAATCTTCTGACTCTGCTCTTTGTTGTTCAGTTGATGTTGCGCCCTTTGAGAACTTTGATGTCTGCCAATGTGATTGAGCATCATCTCTGTACTCTTCATGACGTTCAAAATCGCCAGGTTGCAAAATGTGTGTGTCATCTTGCTTCAGTTTGTCATTGCGTGCAAATGCCATGCTGTGTTGATTTTTTGATTTAGAAAATATATTGTGAACTTTGTGTTCTCAGATGCATCTACAAATCATCTGGTCATCTGAGATGCATTCAAGTTGTCAAGATATAAAAAATATATGTCTTAAAAATTTGAGTGTGCCTTGATGCATCTGAGAACTCAAGGTGCTTGCAAAGGCCCGCCGCCAGGCAATGAAGTGACAGTTTGCATGTATGTGCCAATGAAGTTGCCAATGTTTTGAAATGTTGTTGCAAAAATTGTTGCAATGTTCATTGAGTCCCAGCCTGCACCTTTTGCAGAGCCATCTTGGTCAATGAAAGTTGCTTCAAATGCTTTCTTGCCACATTGAAAGCACACTGGCACAACACTTGCACTTGGTGAAGCAATCACAGGTCCGCCTGGAGACACTGGAATTGCTGGTGGCGCTGCAGGTATTGTCATGTTTTGTGGTACCCAAGACGCAATGGCTGCTGCAATTGGTTTGAGTTCGTTGCCAAACTTTGTTGCAATGTCATGTCTGTCTTCATAGCCAATGAAAGTTGCTTTGAATGCTTCTTTGCCTGCATTTGCAATGTCTTGTTCAAGTTGCTGAGTTTGTCCAGCTTGTATAGGCCCACCAGGTGGCAATCCAACGCACAGTGTCAGATAAGTAGCAACAGCAGTTGCAAACTTTGGCGCAAATGTTTGAGCAAACAAAGTTGCAATGTTGTTTGGGTCATCATAACCCAAGAAAGTTGCTTTGAATGCTTGTTGAGCAACTGGCTGCACTTGTGCTTTCAATGAGTCTGCTGGCATGGTCAATCAAGTGTTGAAACGTCAGACAATGTGTCAGGCAAAAAGTCTGAACATTCTTTGTGTTTTGAGTTTGATGGAGATTGCACAGTTGTTGCAAATGATTGAAAGCCTGGCACAAGTGGCATTGTGTATGGGTTGCCTTGTGAAGCTTTTGCAAGCATGTCCATCACTTTTTGAGTGTTGTCTACAACTTCTTTCAAATAGTCAAGAACATTTTGATGTGCTGTGTTGTTCTGATTGCCAAGAGTAGCAGGTTCTGCTGAAGTATTTTCAGTGCCAAAGCTCAATTTGCCATCAGCAGTCATGTGAATGCACCCATGTTCTTCTGAGTTGACTTTTAAATAAATTGACTTGTCTTGTCTAATGTTGATGACAGAACCATTGTATGTAATGTTCCAACCTTGTTGAGGCGTCCACCATATGCCGAATTCACCTTCACCACCATATCTTGCCGCATCATCATATACAACAACTTTTGCTTTTGCATTTTCGTCAGCAAACAAATTTCTAACAATTTCTGAACGCATGTCAAGGTGCATCCAAGTCATGTTGTATATGCCTCTTGTCATGTCAAGCCAAACATAGTCACCAACAACTGGTGCGTCATACATGCCTTGCATGATTGCATCTGCATAGCACCATGGCAAGTCATCAACAGACAATTCTGTATCATCAGTTTTTGTGAAGCCATGAATGTGCGCTTTGATGCGACATTGTTGCATGTCATCTTCAACATCTACAACTTCTGCAATCAACTTCAATGGCATGCCTTCAGACATTGAGCCAACTGCTGTTGCAGTTGTTGCTGAATTGTAGTTGCGAATCTGCACAAAGAGTTCATCTTCTGTTATGAGTTTTGCCATCACATTGAGTCTTTTTGGAATGCTGAACCAAGTTTTTTGACAGTCTTTTTGTCATTGCTTGTTTGATAGACAGACTTGCTTGGAATGCTGCCAGAACTTGACTGACTTGGAGACTTTTCAAATGCGCCACCTTGTGCGTCAAATAGGGACTTGACATCTTTCAAAGACAATGGGTCATTGCTTGACACTGCATTTTTGATGCCTGCAATTGACTTTGACAATGCAAATTGAGGATTTGTGAGTGCATAAAGTTGTGCAGCGTTGAAACCATAAGCAGACCCAAGAGCTTTGCCTGCAAGTCTTGATGCTTGTTGTTTTGCAAGTGCTTTTGCATCAAGTACTGCAGCATTTGCATATTCAGACAATGTGTCTTTTGCGAACTCAACAACTTGTTTTGCTGCTTGCTTGACAACTTGTTTGACAATTGTTTTGAGCGACAGCTTGCCTTCAACATCAAGTTTACCAAGAGTTGATTGAACGCCACCGCCAACATCTTCAATCAGTTCATCAGACAGGCCAAATGCATCCATTGAAAGTCGTTCTGCAATCTCGTCATCATGTTGTTGCAATTGACTGTTTGTTGATGACTGTGCATCAATTGAGTCATTTTCAACAACAAAGTCAGACAACACACCGCCAACAATAGGCAGACGTTCTTCAACAACGCAATTAGACCATTTGACTTTGATGTTGCTTGATGCCATTGAAGGGTCTGAAGTTTTGTTAATGTCACCAAAGAACTCAGAGTTTGCAGAAGACATGTCAAATTCACAATTACTGAAGCCAAACATTGCATACATGCCCTGCTCAACATGCACATCAACAGCTCTTGTTGAAGACCAGCCATCTGATGCAGTCAAGCCGCCTGTAATCTTGTAAATGTTTTTAAGACGTTCTTGATTTGTTCGACTTTGATTGTACAACACTGCAGTATTTGCGCCAAATGACGATGCTGCAATGCCAAATATGTTTGCATTTGTTTCATCGTAATCAGTTATCTTCTTTGATGCAGCATCTTCAACAAATGAGTTTTCAGCAAACACTCTAAGCTCTGTCACATAAACAGTCATGTTGAAAGTTCTCAAATTGACTGGTAGAACATTCACCATGCGTTCATAGTCGAACAACACATGTCGAAGCAATGACCACAATGTTGTGAAGCGCCAATCAACAGACTCAGTCAATTTGAATTCCAGTGCTTTGTCTTTGACAACAACATCTTTCATTTGACGAGACCAAGCATCTTTCAAGCCACTGCAACTTTCAAAGCAATGAAAAGCAGACTCTTGGATGCTACGAAGTAATGTGATGAACTTTTTGAGCTCTTCATATCGCTTGATGTCACCAATGCGTTTCAGATATGCAAGAGCGCAGTTTTGCACAGAACGCTCAGAGTACTTGTCAACTTCAGATGCCAACAAGCCGCTTGACTGATTGAAATCAAAGAACACTCTAAATGTCAAATATGTTGGGTCTGACAATGCATTGCAAAGCACACCATTGATGATGTTTGCATCCAAGCTAAAGAAGCTTGCTGTGCCATCATAAAGTGCTATCTTTGATGTGAGTTGTGACATGTTGTTGAGATTGTTGTTGCTTTTTATATGAAATATGTAACATCCTCATGTTACATTCGGATATGTACTTGCAAAGTTTGCGCATGTAAAATTTGCTGTGTCATGTTAGCACAACATGCAACTACAATTTGGTGGTAAAAGAGTTTTGCTACAATGGCATGCACTTTCATTGGATTGATATGGATATCCTCGTAGGCTCGATATGGATATCCTCGCAGGCTCGGATACAGAGTGCTTCAGGCAAGGCAGTCTCGGTCGGCTGGAGATATTCCTGACCATTGATGGTTGCAGGATAGGCGGTCTCCTGGTCGGCTTCCACCGTGACATTAGGAGAAAGGGCAGTGCTCCATACGGTGCCGCGACGGTAGATATCCTTCACGGCTGCCAGCATCTTATTGGCACGCTCCAGCTCCACTCCGGTCAGATTGGGGTTGACCTTCATGTTGTTGATGTCCCAGTTGGGCAGCAAGTACGCCCAGAGCGCCATTTTGGTCGCATAGTATGCCTGATACTTATTCTCCAGCTTGAGTTCGCTCAGACTGCGATGGGGATAGCCATTTGCAATGATGCCCATGACTTTGGGATCACTGCCGATTTCGTTGGCGAGGTACTTGATGCTCTCACCGGGAGCAACAGTCTGAGGTACACCCTTGATATTGGGGTTGACGCAGTACGCAGGGATTTCTTTCGTCTGACCGTTGCGATCCACATAGTTGTAGTAGGTATAGATCAGCTCACGCACTCTGCCGTTGATCGACAGGTAACTGAGCTTCTGCTCGCCGTTGTAGATGTTGACTTCTCCAAGCGCCTCTTCGACAGAACCGGCTGCCAGAGCTGTGCCTGGAAACATACCAAGCATCATGATAACTGCGAGAAGCATCGAAACAACTCGTTTTTTCATTTTGATTGACCTCCGTGCTTATTATCGTGAATGCATAAAGCATTCTTGGGTTGGATCGGTATGGAAAAAGGCAGTGTGCGTATTTCAGCACACTGCCTCCGCAGGGAACAATATTCAGTTTTCATTTTACGGAGATGTAATATTCCGTGTACTGGAAGGCTCCGTCACAATAGACATCCCATGCCTCAAAGGCGTACTCGCCGGGAGGGCAGGAATTGAAAAGTTCGACGATCTGGTCGGAACGCCAGGGCCAGAAGCTGTTGGCTGCCACGCTTTCGGGAATAGACAGCTTCACGGTCACAAGAGGGCTGCCATCCGCTCTGGTTACGGGCTTTCCGTTCTGCCAGGTCTGCGGATTGTCGCCGATGGCGTTATAGAGGGTGTACTGCATGCGACGGGTCTCAAAGAGGTTGCGCACGAACATGTACTCCTTACCACCGGAAGTGAAGTGGTTCGCCTCGGGTTCGGGCAGAGTCGGCTGATCCAGCAGGCTCCAGTCACAGGTGGGGTCCGGCAGGGTGTCAGTTTCCTGCATAGCGAACATACTGTTCTGGTACTTGCTCACATCGGTGATCTCATACACATAGCCGTCGCTGCAGGGGATCTTGTCGCCCGCCTTGGGCTCGGGCATGACATCCGCCTGTGTGTAGTCAGCTTTCTTAGCTCCCACTGCCACGCTCTGCGTCTTCGCGGGAGCTGTGCCGGTATACGGCTTATCGCTCTCAATCTGGACACAGCCGTTGGTGCTGTCCCAATGAACATTGAAACCAACCGCCTTGCCGATATCGCGGAGCATCACATAGTTGTTGCCGTTGATAGCGTATGCGGTCATCTTCACTTCCTGACCATCGACAAAGAACCGATGGCTGCTCAGCTCAGCAACGACGCCGGCCGCATAGGCCACGGAGCCGCCAAAGAGCATGGTGCCGACCAGAAGACCGGCGATAAAGGATCCGATTCTCTTCATTTTCTTTCACCTCATCAAGTGTATTCCAGCCACTCTCTGCGGGGGAAAGGCGTAGGGATGAATTACTGATTGCAGTAGGCCTGGAGGCCACGCAGGAAGATGTCTTCCTTGGTTGCCCGCCTGTTCTTAACCAGATCTCTCATCTGGTCATAGGACTCGCGAGGCAGGCGCAGCCGAATGGCTACGCTGGACTCGGTGGGGATGGGCTTGGTACGACTCTCACGATTGCGGGGCTTATTGGTTTTCATAGTGTTCCTCCAGTTCATTTATCGAATCTCTACTGCCTGCACGCACAGACGCAGAGAGGGCTGGTTAGCAATACAGGTGATCAGGGTGATGCGATTATCTCCCATCTCATTGAGGTAAGAGAAATCGGTGTAGGAGATTGCACCAACGAAGGTCACTTTGTAGGTCTTCGTGCCGATTGCGGTCTTGTACTTAACAATGTCCCCAATCTTCACATTCTTCAGCTTTCCGAAGTATGGATGATTCCCTCTGTTGTGGCCGAACAAGCCAACATTCCCGGTGTAGAGGCCGGAAGAACTGTAATGACCGGAGCCCTTAGACATGGAACTGTCGGTGGCGCCTTCATACACTTTGCAATTCAGCCCGACACGTTCAATGGAGACTTGGCCGATACTGCCATCGCTCTGCTTGAGATCGTTCAAGGTGACAGAGGGTTCATACGGCATCTCGATCGTACCACCGCCGGAGATGATGCTGGAACTACCGAAGTCGGACTCCGGGTACTGCGTATTCGAGCTGCTCCCGCCAAAGCCGTACTGTGTGTTGCCATTCAGGTAGGGATTATTGAGGGAGCTTTCCAAGAATTCCTGACTGAGTCCGTATTGGATCTCAGGGATGTCGTAATCGATCTGATTGCGTGAGCCGTAACGATACTCAGCGTCGTAGAGATCCTCGTAGTTCGTGCTGCCGTAATAGACAGGGTCAGGAGAGGTTTTGAAGGAATAGTCTGCGGCACTAGCGAAAGTCACCATGCCGAGTGCCATACTCAGCGCACAGCACAGGGTCAAAAGTCGTTTGAGCTTCATATTAAGGTTCCTCCTCATAATTGGATTCACCTTC
>ENA-UEOR01001178-UEOR01001178.1-human-gut-metagenome-genome-assembly--contig:-NODE-1178-length-15739-cov-20.760312_pt1 | contig 15739 bp, 14 predicted proteins | sample MGYA00242887_ERZ507890 | MGnify/ENA primary metagenome ERZ507890 (study PRJEB26167, sample SAMN06115431) | human gut metagenome | host: Homo sapiens | place: China:Guizhou | collected 2014-10-21...
GTTGAGCGTCCGTGCTCCGTGGTTAAAGAGCTGGTGGAAAATGCCATAGATGCAGGCTCCACAGCCATTACTGTGGATCAACATGAAGCTGTCCGTTTGCAATTTCCAGATACAGGACAAATGCTCTTCCGCCTTTTATCCTGGTATATCCTTTTTGCCTGCTCCAGACATTTTCATTTTTTTCGATATCTTCTATATACTCTGCCCGTACTGCCTGTCCCCAGGAGAACTGGTTTTCCGTTCCATTCAGACTTTCTCTGCTTATCTTAAGTACCGATTTGCTTTCCGGTGCATAATCCATGAAATTAATCCCGTCCGATTCAAGTTGTGCATTTTTGCCATATTCCAGGTTATTCGTCTGAAATCTGATCCAGAAATCCGGCATTTCTTCTATATACCAGTTTCCCTGTTTCTTTTCTATCTCTTCCACTGTTGCGGTCTGTATGGAAAAGTCAACTGCTTTTTCCATTATCTCATCAAAAAGCTCTTCACGCTTTTTCGCTGTCAGCTTTTTGCTGTCGTTTATCCCCTCTATAACTGTGTCCTTATCAAATATCACAGCCGCTGCAAACACATCTCCTGCAAGAGGACCTCTGCCAGCTTCATCGCAGCCGCACACCACGTTATGATCTTTTCTTATGTCGTTGTCAAACTCACTGAGCGTCATATCAATACCCCTTTGGCTTTTCAAGAGTAAGTCTGCCGAGAGTACCGTTTCTAAACTCGTCCATAACTGTAATGGCTGCCCTTTCGGTATTTATCTCTCCGCCAGAAACTAAAAAGCCACGCTTTCTGCCTATCCTTTCAAGAAGCTCAAAGCCTACCACACAGCCGATAGTTTCCTCGTCAGCAGGCTCTATATCATCTGTTCTGATGCCATAACGTTTCTCGATAAGCTCAGGATAGTTCTCTTTCAAAAACTCCAGCAGACGGCAGGCAAGATATTCCATGTCCATGATATCGTCCTTGACTGCACCTGTAAATGCGAGCCTTTCGCCAACAAGCTTATCCTCAAACTTAGGCCACAGCACACCGGGCATATCCAAAAGTTCAAAGCCCTCGTCAAGCTTCACCCACTGTTTACCTCTTGTGACACCGGGTCTGTCCTCAACTTTTGCAAGCCTTGACCCTGCAAGTCTGTTTATAAATGACGACTTGCCAACGTTTGGTATACCCACTATCATTATTCTTATAGGTCTGCCAGACATACCCTTGGCATTCCACTTCTCAATATCGTCCTTTAAAAGCTCTTTGAGCTTTCCATAAAACTTGCTTACGTTTTTGCCACTCCTACAATCTGTAGCAAGAGCAGTTATTCCCTGTTTTGCATAATAGTCGAGCCACATTGCCGTTACTTCCGGATCGGCTGAATCAGCCTTGTTGAGAAGCACAAGCCTTGGCTTTGAGCCTACGATACGCTTCATTTCAGGGTTTCTGCTTGAAAACGGGATACGAGCGTCAGTTATTTCCACCACTGCGTCCACAAGCTTCAGATTTGACGCCATAATGCGGCGTGTTTTTGCCATATGTCCAGGAAACCACTGAACGTGAGATACTTCGCTCATATCTTCCTCCTTACTCTAACTCAATCTACCTTACCAACGCCCTCGTCATTGCCTGCCGCAAATCGAAACAGAACTCTGCCGACTATCTCGTCATAAGGCACATATCCTATTACACGGCTGTCTGTGGAATGATTTCGGTTGTCGCCCATTACAAAGCAACATCCTGCAGGCACTTCATATTCATAAACTTCACTTTCTTTATTATAGTATCTTTCATCAAAATACTCATCATCAAAGCTGCCGTCGCACTTAATATAGCTCTCATCAAGCACTGCTCCGTTGACCTTGACTATAGCCGACTTGTTGTCTATCTCGACCTTTTGCCCTTCTACGGCAATGATACGTTTGATTATCCTATTGTCAAGAACAGACGAGTTGACCACAACTATATCCCCCTGCTTTGGCGTATAAAGCAGTTTTGATATAACAAGAGAATCATTTTCAAAAAGAGTGTCCTGCATTGACTGTCCTTGTACATTCACTGTTCTAAACACAAAAGTAAAAACAAGCACCACCACGAACATTGCCATGACTATGATCTCAAGAAAGTCGAAAAGATTATCAACAGCTCTTTTACCCTGCTTTTTCAACTTACCTTACCAAAGCTGTCAAATGGATAAAGCCTTAAAACTGCCTTACCAAGCACGTCAGATGGGTCGATAAAGCCTATCCTTCTGCTGTCTGTGGAATTATTTCTGTTATCGCCCATGACGAACAGCTTGCCCTCAGGCACGTCATACTCAAAAACATTTTCTTCCACTTCATATTTCTCATCAAAGAGATTAGTGTTATACATAGCTTCCCTGATATTGTCATTTGAAATGACTTTACCGTTTACTGTAACGGTGTTGTTATTATAATCAACGACAACCTTATCTCCACCGGTGCCGATAACACGCTTGATGATAGTTTTGCCGAGCTTTTCGCTGTTGATAACAACGATATCGCCCTTTTGGGGTGTATAATTTATGTGAGTGATTATAAGTCTGTCCTGATCCTGCAAGGTCTCACGCATAGAAGGTCCCTGAACAAGAACTATCCTGAAGAAAAAAGTAAATATCAGGATCACCACAAACATAGCGAACACGAAAGATTCAGCCCATTCAAAGACCTCGTCCATAACATTCACGGGCTGTTTTTCCTTTAGGTCGTCAGGGGCGGCTTTTTTAGCCTTGTCAATATCCTCCTGAGAAACGTCGCCGAATTTTTTATTATCGTCCATAAAAGCCTCGATCCTTTATCCAAAGGCGGCAAAAGCCGTCAAATACTCATATAGATTTATTATATCAAATTTCAAAACAAATTACAAGGGGGTGAGATAAATTTCTTTTTGATATTGCCTAAAAAAACTTTGACAGATCAAAATTCATGGCATAGTCATCATACCACGACAGATCGCAGCCTTGTCTTTCTTTGGGCTTTGCCGCAGTCTTTCTCTTTGAATCATTGTCAAGCCAGCCTGAGATTATGCGATATGGGTCTGTGCAGTGCCTGCCCTTGGTAAACAGCCATTGAGATAATTTAGATATATAGCTCTCTAAAGACAGACCGACAGACCGACACCTGCTTTCAAGCTCGTTATACTGCTCTGATGTGAGCATTATATTTTTGTGTGTGCCGAGAGACCTGACGACAGACTTCGCTGTCCCTGCGTCTTTCTCTTTATCTATAGCTTTATCTTTGTCTTTATCTGTATCTTTATCTGTATCATTGTCTATATCTATATCTGTATCTTTGTCTTTATCTATATCTATATCTTTATCAGCTTTTTTTGCTTTTTCTGAAAACCTTTTGGTTTGTGAAAAAGCTTTTGGTATTTCTGCGGTATCATTTATACCCTGAGGTTTTTCTTCTGCATTATCTGCTGATGCAGCTGTCTGCTCAGCTTTTTCATCAGTATTCCCTGACTCATCATACTTTTTAGGTCTGCCGCCCTTTTTACCGCACTCGCTCCTTTGAGCACACATCTCTTCCCATGCAATGCCGTCACGCTCGATAGCAGCCCTCATCATAAGAAACGCTATCTTTGCTCCGCCTGACAGCTTTGGTGTTTCTCCCCTCTTTGCATAAGCAAACAGCGCCATGACAAGCTCGCCTATCTCTTCGCTGCTGTCAAGCGCCTGAAAAATGTCCTCCCAGTCTTTGTAAAGCATGAAAGCTTTGTTGTCTGTGTGAAAATTCTTTGCCATTTTTATCGTCCTTTCTCTGTGAAGCAGAGGTAATTATCCCCCTCTACTTATCCAGAAAAAAAGGCGTTTTGTTGCATAAAAAATGCAACAATTGCAGAAATGTTGCCAAATTAAAATATAAATCATTTGTTTGCATAAATCGAATACCGACATTTTGTGCAATGTGACGGTGAAATGTCATGTGATTTTGCGGCAAGACAAACTATCCCAAATAATCTGTAGGGGCGAACAGTGTTCGCCCATGCTCAGAACTTGTACAAATTCAGAACTGTAGGGGACGACGCCCTACATGGTTTGTGAAAATATAACGAATGTACGAATATCATAAAATTGTCGGGCGATATATGCAGGCGAACGCTGTTCGCCCCTACCGTATATCGTGCGAACAACTCAGTCGTGGATATAAAAAAAAGAGCCGACCAAAGCCGACTCGTTTTTATAGAAAGAATTATCTGATAGCTTCCTTGACCTTAGCTGCCTTACCAACTCTGTCACGGAGATAATAGAGCTTAGCACGGCGAACCTTACCGCTGCGTACAACCTCTACCTTTTCAACTACAGGTGAATGAACAGGGAAAACTCTCTCGATTCCACAGCCGTGAGCTACTCTACGAACTGTGAATGTCTCGTGGATTCCACCGTGCTTCTTAGCGATAACTGTGCCCTCGAATACCTGGATTCTGGACTTGTCACCCTCTGTAATTCTTACGTGTACCTTTACTGTATCACCAACATTGATAACAGGTGCCTCGGATTTAAGGCTTGAATTAGAAATCTGCTTTAAAGCGTCCACTTTAAATTCCTCCTTAATATTTTCAGACATTCATTCGCTTTATGGCAGCTATCGCTGCAAAGCCAGAGGACTGCCCGCTTTAATGTCGTGCCTTTCGTTCAAAGGCGTGGCATTAACTCTCGTCGGAAGAACCGACGGTAATTCAAATGCTTTAATATTATACCACATCTCAAAACCTTTTGCAAGGATATTTATATAAAATTTTCGCCATTTGTCATGAGTATTTTTGTACGTTCTGTATAAATTTCCGATATTTCTATACCATAACGCTCACAGAACGTGTCTATGACTACGTTCACATTAAGATTGAAGGAGCTTCCGCAGGGCAGCTTTAATGTCACCTCAAAGCTGTCCTCTAGCTCTTTGCTGTCAAGCACTGTGATATGTGGCTTTATATCCACAAGATTGATAGTCTTTTTCTTGGTTCGCTTTTCTATCTCTATCTTGTCAAGTGCCATGAACTTGCCGAAAAGCTCCGCCACTTCATGTACGCTCTTATCTGTTTTCAGCCTTGCCACATACTCCGCCGCTGTAATATCGGTATGCTTATGCTCAGGCTTTGAAACGCTCACTATCTCCAGCCCCACAGGCGTTTGTGCGTTCATTCGCTCCAAAACCTCGCTGTATGGGATATCCTCAGTGAGAGCAAAGTCCATTATCTCTACCCTGCTGTCAGTGCCAAGGGGCAATGCAAGCGGGAACATTATATACACATGGGGATTGAAACCCTGAGTGTGCCATATTGGCAGGTGCGCCCTTTTGAACACTCGCTGAAAGGCTCTCATAAGGTCAAGATGAGAAATGTATTTCGCCCTGCCTGTTTTTGAAAATACCGCTCTGTATTCAAATCTCTCCAAACGGAGATTTACATTCTTCGGCTCAGCGTTTGCCACAGTAAACACCTCCGTATTCGCATTTTATGCCACAGCCTGAACAGCCCTCTTTGCAGTTTCGTGTAGTCACTGCCTGATGTGCTTTCTTGTTCTCACGAACGAAAAACTCGTGGCTCACAAGATAATCAAGGTGCGACCACGGCGCTATCTCGTCATAAGAACGTCTGCGGTGAGCATAGAAGCTTGTATCAAGCCCGCACTCCTCAAATGCTTCCTGCCACTTGTCAGCCTTGAAATGCTCGTCCCAGCCGTCAAGATAGCAACCCTTTTTCCATGCGGTGTATATCGCCTTGCCAAGGCGTCTGTCACCCCTTGCAAGAACCGCTTCCAATATAGATGTATAGGATTGGTGAGTGCTAAGGCGTATCTTGCGGCTTGTAAGACTTTTGAAAAGGTGTTCCTGTTTCTCTTTTATCTCCTCGGGAGTTGCCTGTGGCTCGAACTCGAACGGAGTAAAAGGCTTTGGTACGAATGTTGCAGTAGAAACTGATATCTGCACGCTCTTGCCACGCTTTTCTTTTGGTGTTTCGTAATAAAGGTCAAGGACTTTCTGCGCAAGCTTTGCGATACCCTCAACGTCCTCCAGCGTTTCCTCTGGCAGACCAAGCATGAAATAAAGCTTTACTGTGCTGTAACCGCCCTCAAAGGCAGTGCGACAGGTACGCATTATCTCCTCTTCGGTTATGTTTTTGTTTATTACGTCACGAAGCCGTTGAGTGCCTGCCTCAGGAGCAAAGGTCAGACCGCTTTTTCTTACGGACTTTATTTTCTCCAAAAGCTCTTCACTGAAATTGTCTATTCGCAGCGAAGGCAGTGAAAGGTTTATCTGCTCGCCGTCGGTGTATTCCACAAGATTTTCCAAAAGCTTGTTAATCTCAGTGTAATCGCTCGTAGACAAAGACGACAAGGACACTTCCTCATAGCCCGTCTGCTCACAAAGGGACTTAGTTTCGTTCTTTATGGTGTCGATGCTTTTCTCTCTGAACGGGCGGTAGATAAAGCCTGCCTGACAGAATCGACAGCCTCTTATGCACCCTCTCAGTACCTCAACCACCGCTCTGTCATGGACTATCTGAGTGAACGGCACAACAAAGCCCTCAGGGTAATATACCTTATCAAAATCCTTTATAACACGCTTTTTGACCCTAGCAGGTGCCTCAGGGACGTTTGGCGTGATAGACTTCACAGTACCGTCCTCATTGTAATCAACGTCATAGAAAGACGGAACATAAACACCCTCCAGCTTTGCGGCTTCTCTTAGAAACTCCTGCTTAGTAGGCTTCAAAGGTTTCATTCTCTCGTAAAGTTCAAGAAGCTCCACGTTGACTTCCTCACCCTCGCCAAGAATGAACAGGTCGAAAAAGTCAGCCATAGGCTCAGGATTGCAGGCACACGGACCGCCTGCGATAACAAGTGGTGTAAGCTCAGTTCTGTCCTTTGCAAGCACCGGCACACCTGCAAGGTCGAGCATTTCAAGCACATTATTATAAGAAAGCTCATACATGAGCGTAAAGCCGATGAAGTCGAAATCCTTTATAGGGTCAAGGCTCTCCAGTGCGTAAAGAGGGATATCATTCTCACGCATGAGCTTGTTATAGTCCTCCTCAGGCATGAAAACACGCTCACACCACCAATTTTCACGGGCGTTTTTCAGACCATAAAGTATCTTCATGCCGAGGTGTGACATACCCACCTCATAAGTATCAGGAAAACAGAAGGCAAAGCGCACGTCCACATTATCCTTATCCTTCACCACGCTGCCCACCTCGCCGCCTATATACCTAGACGGACGCTGCACTTTAAGCAGCAGCTTTTCTATTTTCTTTTTCAGTTCTTCCAAAGTTTTATCCTCCGATATTGAATGTCTGTACTATCTCACCGCACCCAGTAAAGCGAGAGCAATACACAAAGTGGGGTGAAACGGGCGAACACTGTTCTCCCCTACAGATACATAAGCATTTCATATCATTATACCAAAAATTTATTACAAAAGCAATAAGCAAAGTGTTAATATATGACTTCCGAGAGGACGATAAAGCAGAAAGTTGCGGCAAAAGAAACGCTCACAGTGCCGTGGAGTATCATATGTATCATAGCCACCGCTGAGAGTAGTATAAACACCGTTCTGAAAAACTCGCAGACCTTGCCATTGGCAAGCAAGGCGAGTATCCTGCCGCCGTCAAAATAGCGAAATGGCAGTAGGTTTAGCGCACCAAGCAGAAAATTCACCTGACAGAAAAAGCCACCACCATTTGCCATATATGACAGCAGGCAGAGGGCAAAATTTACTGCTGCACCACCGAAAAGCACAGCAAGCTCGTGGTATTTAGACAGCTGTTTATTATCAGGAGTAATGCGGATACCGCCTCCATAGACAACAATTTCTTGCGGTGAGCTTCCGAAAGCGGTCATGAGTACGAGGTGACCCAGTTCGTGGAGTGCGCAGCACATAAGCGTAACAAAGAGCATATCCGCCTGCGTACCTGAGCAGACAGACACAAGTGCGACGACGAAAAAGAAACTGAACGACACGCCGTAGGTGGTATTTTTTATCTTTATTTTAAACAAGTTCATCACCGAGATATTTATATTCGGTATTTGCTAAAATAATGTGTAGGGGCGAACACTGTTCGCCCGTCGAAGAAATAAACCCTGATTATTACGCTGTTTGGCAAACGTAAAAAACTCCCCTACAGTTCTGAATTTGTACAAGTTCTGAGCACGGGCGAACTGTTCGCCCCTACAGATTATTCGGGAAAGGTTTTACTGCCGCAAAATCGCTACGCTCTTTGCTGGTGCTTTTACGATAATAGAAAAAAAGCGGTGCGAGTTTTATTTCTCGACACCGCTTTGATTATTATTTTGTTTGGCATTTTCATTTTCCAGATTTTCCCTCTTAAGTAGGTCAACATAGTTGACTATTGAAGTCAGAGGTGTCTTTATATCGTGTGATACGTTTGTTATTAAGTCTGCCTTTAGTTTTTCATTTTTAAGGCTCTCATTTACCGAGCTCATAAGACCCTGGCGTATATGGTTGACAGCCTCCGCCACCTTTTTCTGCTGCCCATGAAACTCATTGACATTAAGTGTAGTGTCAAGCGCTCCTTCCGAGATAGCTTCAAGAGCCTCCTGTATGCGCATTATCTCTTTGGTTTTTTGTGTATGGATATCCTTTTTCTCAATAACTCTTTTCAAAAGCTCATAGCCCTTGTACATCAGGCTGTGTGTGCAAAGTATATTGCCTTTTATCTTCCTTACAATGCTCTGGTATAAAATAATAAAAGCCATATCAAACAAAAAAGTAAATGTGCCGGCCGTCATAATGAGTGATGCATAGTCAAAATGCTGGTTTTTTACGCCTGAAATCACTTTTCCCATAAATACCATGAGCAGTGTAAATATCACTAGCATCACATCAGAGTATACCTTGTCAATCGGTAAATAGTATATTGTGTAATCATCCTCTGATTTTCTGCCTGCCACGTTTGCCATATATGCCAGGCTCACAAAGCTGCCTACCAGGCCCGCAAGCGATATTAGTGTATATATATCAATATTTCCATGCGCATCGTGCCTGAATGCATAGCCTGTGGCAAACACTCCTGTCACCATAAGTATCATGCATAGCTGATGTAAAACTATGACCGCTGCTTTTTTTCCTATCGTATACTGCTTCATTTGTTGTCCTCTATCTTATAGCCTACTCCCCAGACCACCTTCAGATATCGCGGCTCCTTAGGATTTATCTCTATTTTTTCCCTGATATGTCTGATGTGCACAGCAACTGTATTGTCGGCGCCTATCGCCTCCTCGTTCCATATACTCTCATATATTTCATTTATTGAGTAGACCTTTCCCTTGTTTTTAAGGAGTAAAAGCAGAATATTGTACTCAATCGGTGTGAGCTTTACCTCCTCGCCATCCACAGTCACCTTTTTTAAATCATCATTTACCAAAAGGCCTCCGGCTTCATAAACCTTGTCTCCGGCTGCATCATTGCTTGACAGAGTGGTATATCTGCGAAGCTGTGACTTTACCCTTGCCACAAGCTCAAGCGGATTAAAAGGCTTTGTGACATAATCATCAGCTCCCACATTGAGGCCTAAAATCTTGTCAGCATCCTCTGTCTTTGCCGATAGAATGATTATCGGCACCCTGCTTTCCTTTCGTATCTGCAGAGTAGCTCTTATTCCGTCGAGCTTTGGCATCATGACATCTATTATCATGAGGTCTATTTTTTTATTCTTCATAATTTCAACCGCCTGTATGCCGTCGTAAGCCTTCTCCACGTCGTAGCCCTCCTGCATCAGGTAAATCTCAATTGCCTCAACTATTTCCTTGTCGTCATCACAAACTAATATTGTCATATTATCCTCCTTCTATGAATTTTGAACAGAAACCTTCTCCTGCCGTTAGTCAGCTATATTTTATCAGATTATCCACTTTGTTTTTCTTAAAATCTGCTTAATATTACCCACTTTTAAATATAAGCCAAAAAGCAGCCGTTCTGTTTTGAACTGCTGCTTTATATTACATAGGTGTGTTTCATTTCCCTTTATTTCCGGTGATGCTCTGCCACATTCTGTGGATACCGTCTGTGAGCTCCTTCCCTTCCTTTGTGTTGATAACAGGTGGATTGCCGGCTTTTCTGCTTATTGCCTTATAATCCTCATCAACAGACGATTTTGAGCCGGCAGCCTTGGCTTCATCCTTATCATTGCTATGATTTAATCCGGCATCAGGTGTATCGTCTGCAAGCTTCACTTCACCCACTACACCATCTCCCAGGTCCTCGCCCTCAGCAAGTCCCAGTTTTCTGATATAATCCATATTTACCTTGATTTCAGTCTGTCTGTTTGCATAGATGGACTTCTCTTCATTGTCAATAGTACGCTCCTCTACAGGTTTACCTGCATTTTTCTGACGTTCTATCTCCTTATTTCTGTCATCGATAATCTTAAGATACTTCTCCGTATCGGACAAATCCTGAAGCTGTCCCTTGAGCTCATACTGGTTAGTTTTAACTATCTTCTCCTGCTCTGCAATCTTATCCTTCATATTCTTGCACAGCTTTTCAAGTGACTCGTTGGTATCATTGATGATATCACGCACTCTTGAAAGCGCCTCATCCGTATAGATAACCGATGCTGCATACACATCCTCAGCCTTTCTGCTTGCATCCCAGACTATCTGATCCCCCTTCTTTCTGAACTCTCTCTCTGCGTGATTGCGACTCTGTTCAGTAAGCTCATACTCATCCTGTATTGCATATATACACTTATTCAGCTCAGCAAGTAAATCTATCATTTGCTGCTTGTTTATGATCACCCTGCTCGGCTCCGGCTTATACGGCTCCGCCTTTGAGAGCATGATATGAATTTCTCTTAGTACCTTTTCTGTTTTATCGTTCGCATTCATTTTCTATTTCCTCGGATTTAAATTAACATTATAACTATTCAGGGTGGTTATGAATACTCACCACTTACCCATATTTTATATGAAAATCCGCTTCTCGTAAATAGCCAAATGAATAATAGTAGTTACTATAATTAAATCAATCCCGCTGCCGCATTTCTCAGTTCATCTGCCGCATTTCTCAGTTCATCTGCCGCATGCTTTATCTCGGCAGCCTGCTCTTCGCTCACATTTCCGGGCTTTGTCCTTGAAATAAGCTTCTTCACATATGAAAGTGACGATTTCACACTCTTTTTCTGTGCGCTGTCCATAGCCTTTCTTTTTTCCTTGTCAGCCATGACATTTTCCACCTGTCGCACAAGCGTATCAGCCTCACTTCTTGCATCAATATAAGCCTTTCTTTGTCCGTCTGTTGCCTCATACTCCTGTGCCTCGCGGATTGCCTGCTCAATCTCAGAATCAGACAAATTTGAGCTTGCGGTAATCGTAATCTCCTGATGCTTTCCTGTGCCCAGGTCCTTTGCAGAAACCTGCACAATGCCGTTTGCATCTATATCAAACGTCACCTCTATCTGCGGCACACCTGCCGGAGCCGGCTTGATGCCCTTTAGCCTGAAGTTTCCAATCAGCTTATTGTCCCTTGCAAACTGCCTCTCACCCTGCAGTACCTTTATATCCACAGAGGTCTGGAAGCTTCCTGCAGTTGTAAAAATCTGGCTGTATCTCGTAGGAATAGTTGTATTTCTGTCAATAATTTTGGTTGAGACACCACCAACTGTCTCAATTCCGAGTGAAAGCGGTGTGACATCCATCAGTATAATCTCTGCCGCACTGCTGCCTGCGACAATTGCTCCACCGAGCTTGCCACCCTGTACTGCTGCACCGAGTGCCACGCACTCGTCAGGATTCAGGTTGTGTGAAGGCTCTTTTCCTGTAATTCTTCTGACCTCCTCAACAACAGCCGGCACACGTGTAGAGCCTCCTACCAACAGCACCATTCCAAGCTCTGATGCGGAAATCCCCGCATCTGAAAGTGCCTGATTGACAGGAATAGCAGTTCTCTCCACCAGATCCTTTGTTATCTCATTAAATTCAGCCCTTGTGAGGTTCATCTCCATGTGGACCGGCTGTCCCTTTACAGTGGTGATAAATGGCAGATTGATAGTGGTTGAGGATGAGGATGAAAGCACCTTTTTTGCCTTCTCAGCCTCCTCCCTGACACGCTGCATAGCAGTATTATCCTTTCTCAGATCCACATTCTGCTGTCTGTAAAACTCTGTGACAAGATAATTCGTGATTCTCTCATCAAAATCATCTCCACCCAGATGATTATCACCGGCTGTGGCAAGCACCTCTATCAGATTGTCCCCTATTTCGATAACAGACACATCGAAGGTTCCTCCTCCGAGGTCGTAGACAAGAATTTTCTGCTGCTGTCCGTGGTCCAGTCCGTATGCGAGTGCCGCAGAGGTTGGCTCATTTATGATTCGAAGCACATTAAGCCCCGCAATCCTTCCTGCATCCTTAGTTGCCTGCCTCTGCGCATCCGAAAAATATGCAGGAACTGTGATTACAGCGTCTGTCACTGCCTCACCAATATAGTCCTCTGCATCCTTTTTCAGCTTTCTGAGAATCATAGAAGAAATCTCAGGAGCTGAATACAGCTTTCCGTCCACTTTTGCCCTGAAATCGCTTCCCATCTGTCTCTTTATTGAGAAAAATGTCCTGTCCACATTGACTGCAGCCTGCCTCTTTGCAGCCTCGCCAACCAGTCGCTCTCCATTTTTTGTAAAAGCCACTACAGACGGAGTTGTTCTCTGACCCTCGCTGTTAGTTATGACTACCGGCTGATTGTTCTCCAATACTGCCACACAGCTGTTTGTTGTTCCTAAATCTATACCTATAACCTTGCCCATTTTATGCCTCACTGTTTTTTTATTTAAGTCTCATAAATAATTGATTTTTTTGACTCACTATTTCATCCTAATACTACTTTAAGCTTGGAAAATTCACTCGTCAAGGCATGAGGCTGTTATTTCAGAGAATGTTTATACTTTTAATTTTTATATCACAACATAACAACAAAGGCACCGCCGAAGCAGTGCCTTTGTTGATTAGTTTATAGGTTGGATTAAATGATAATTGAGGATTGCTTATTCACTTACTTTCTTTTTGAGTAATCCGAGTAATCCACATGCAATGAAAGATCCGATTACTAATGCAACAAGATACATTAACGGATTTCCGATTGTAGGAACTACGAAGATTCCTCCGTGAGGTGCCATGAGTGTACATCCAAATGCCATTGAAAGTCCACCTGCCACTGCTGAACCGACTACACATGCCGGAAGGACATGAAGCGGATCAGATGCTGCGAATGGGATTGCACCCTCTGTGATAAATGATAATCCCATGATAAAGTTTGTAGGTCCTGCCTTTCTCTCCTCTGCTGTGAACTTGTTCTTGAAGAAGATTGTTGCAAGAGCGATTGCGATTGGTGGAACCATACCGCCAATCATAACTGCTGCCATGATATTGTAGTTTCCGGCAGCGATTGAAGCTGTACCAAATACATAAGCGGCTTTGTTTACAGGACCACCCATATCTACTGACATCATTCCCCCGAGAAGTACTCCGAGCACTACTGCGCTTGCACCGTTGAGTCCATTAAGACCATTGTTGATAGCTGTATTTAAAGCTCCGATTGGAGGCTCAACTACAAACTGCATTATAACGCCTACCAGGAATATACCAAGCAGCGGATAAAGCAGAACCGGCTTCATACCATCAAGACTCTCCGGAAGTTTAGAAAATACCTTCTTTAAGAGGAGCACAATATATCCTGCAACGAAACCTGCTACAAGTGCTCCAAGGAAGCCTGATGTACCGTTTGCTGCGATTGAACCGCCTACAAAACCAACTGCAAGACCCGGACGGTCAGCAATACTCATAGCGATAAAGCCTGCAAGAATTGGAAGCATAAATCCAAATGCTGTTCCACCGATTCCCTTAAACATTGCTGCGGCCTGTGTAATAGTACCGAAATTTGCTCTCTGGTCAGCCGGCAGTGAATTAAGGTCAACACTGAATCCATCGATAAGGAATGCGATTGCGATAAGAATACCACCACCAACTACGAATGGAAGCATATGTGATACACCATTCATCAGATGTTTGTAAATCTGATGTGCTACAGAAGTATTTCCTGTTTCTACTGTTTCTTCTTTTACTTCTGCTTTTGCTTCTGATCCACCGTAAACAGGTGCTTTTCCGTCTAACATTGCCTGTACTAATTCTTCTGCTTTGTTAATTCCTTCTGATACAGAAACTTCGATTACTTTCTTTCCGTTGAAACGTTTCATATCAACATTTTTATCACATGCAACGATGATTCCGTCACATTCTGCGATATCTTCTGCTGTTAATGCATTTTCAACACCTACAGCACCATTTGTTTCAACTTTCATTTCTGCGCCAAGTTTTTTAGCGGCTTCTTTTAATGCTTCTTCTGCCATATAAGTATGAGCAATACCTGTAGGGCAGCCAGTTACACCTAATAATTTCTTCATAGTTTATTCCTCCACCTTTCTTACCTCTATATTTTTTTCATATTCTTCAACTTTGGCAAAATCTCCAAGTGCATTACTTTCTGCAACATTTGCACCGGTTGCTGCAGATCGTTTTAATGCCTGCTCTATGTTTTCCTGATCTTTGTACCAAAGGCTTAAGAAGCTTCCTAATGCAGCATCTCCTGCACATGCTGAACTCAGCAGTTTGACAGGCTGTGCTGTTGAGTTGTAAATATCTTTTCCGTTGTAGAAGTAGGCTCCTTTTGCCCCTAACGTTAAAAGAATATTTTTCGCTCCAAGTTCATGTAAATATTTCAAGACGTGTATGATATCCTGTTCATCTTTCATCTTGATTCCGAAGATTTCTTCAATCTCTTCATCATTTGGCTTGATCAATAATGGCTCATATTTTAATAAGTCTTTTAATTTTGAAGAACTTATGTCTAATACGACATCAATTCCTCTTTTCTTACATAAACTTAGTATGCTCTCATAATATGTTGTTTGAATTCCAGGTGGTAAACTTCCGCTGATCGCAATGCATTCACAATCATCTGCTTTTTCAAACATCTGAATCATTTCGTATTGCTGATCTTCATTCACTGTTGCACCACTATTCACGAATTTAAATTCACCATCGCCATCATTTAGAAAAATATTGATTCGAGTTGTATCTTCCACCCATATTGGCTGAACTTTCACTCCTCGATTTTCTAATTCTGTTACGACATAGTTTCCAGAGAAACCTCCAAAGAATCCTGTTACTACTGATTCTTCTCCGAAATGTTTGAGCGTTAACGTTACATTTACGCCTTTTCCATTCGGTGTATACACAGTGTCAAAGGTTCTGTTTACAAGTCCTCTCTTTAAACCTTTTGTTGTAATGTTCATGTCAATGGCTGGATTCATTGTTAATGTGTAGATCACTTATCTTTCCTCCGTCATTTGATGATGTCATTATACAAAAGAGTTTTGTGAAAATCTTTTCAATTCATGAAAATGGTACTGGGCCTTATTCCAGTTCTTCTATATTAAGTTGTTTTTCATTTTCCGCTAAAAAATCCTCATTTTCTGCTAAAAAGTCTTCATTTTTCGTTTCTACTAAGAAATCTATAAGGATTCTGCACATAATATATAACGGCAGTCTTGATGTAACCTCAAAGTTTCGGATTGCTATATGGGAATGTTTATATCCGATCATTACATATTTGGAATATTGAATTAATTCGCTTGAACCGGAACAGCAAAGTGTAATGACAGTTGCTCCTCTGGCCTGTGCATTTCTTGCGGATTCAACCAGTTCTTTGTCTCTTCC
>ENA-UEOR01001184-UEOR01001184.1-human-gut-metagenome-genome-assembly--contig:-NODE-1184-length-15662-cov-3.793584_pt1 | contig 15662 bp, 24 predicted proteins | sample MGYA00242887_ERZ507890 | MGnify/ENA primary metagenome ERZ507890 (study PRJEB26167, sample SAMN06115431) | human gut metagenome | host: Homo sapiens | place: China:Guizhou | collected 2014-10-21...
AGGAAGTGCAGCAGCAGACAAAAATACAAGAATTCCGGGAACTTTTAAAAAGCGAACCGCTCCCGGATGATTTCCCGTTTGAACGAAAGGAAGAAAACACATGAAAGCAATCGCAATTCTGAATCTGAAAGGCGGTGTCGGAAAGACCGTCACTGCCGTCAACATGGCCCACATCCTGGCCGCCGATCACAAACAGCGTGTGCTTCTGGTTGACTGCGACAGCCAGTGCAACGCGACGGAGTTCTTCGGTGTGCGGCCCGGCATGGGAACGGTCACGCTGGCCGACATTCTGCGCGGCGACTTCGAGCCGTACGTCTCGGAGCTGGTCACTGGCACGGATTATCCCGGCGTCGACGTGATCCCCGGCTCTGATGAGCTGATGGACATGGATATGTCCCAAATCACGAGTCAGCGCGTCAACGGCCGTGTCCTCGCGGATCTGTGCTGCACGATCGGTGAGGATGACGAGTACGACTACGTCCTGTTCGACTGCCCGCCGGCCTTTAATGCAGCGAGCGCCGCGGCGCTCCTGGCTGCGGATGAGGTCATCATCCCGATCAAGCTCGACGCCTTTTCCATCCGAGGGCTGGCCAATGTCAGCCGCCAGATCGACAATATGCAGCGCATCAATCCCAAGATCCGCGTTGCCGGGGCGCTCATCACCATGTGGCGCAACGTACCCGTCGTGCTGGAGGCCGAGGGCAGTCTCCGCGACTGCGGCCTGCTGCCGGTATTTCAGACGGTCATTCGCCGCACCGACAAGGTCGACGAGATGACCTTCGAGCGCAAGCCCATCGCCATCTATTCCCCGCGCAGCGCCGCAGGCTATGATTACCGTAGCTTTGTGCAGGAGTACTTGGAGCCGCCCGTCACAATGGACGATATGCTGAGAGGAGGCGTTGACCGTGCCGTTTGATGTGAGCCGTATTTTGCAGGACGCCGCACCTGCACCGAAAGATATGACGCTGCCGGAAACAGGGCCGCGGACGGCAGAGACCATCGGAAGCGAGATCCGCTATCTGTCCCATCAGGCCAAGTGCATGACGGTCTGGTTCGGTGTGGAGATCGGCAAGCGCCTTGCCGAGGCGAAGGCCATGGTCGGCCACGGCGGATGGCTGGATTTCCTGAAAAACGAAACGGAGTTTTCGCAACCCGCCGCAAATCGATTCATGCGGATTGCGAGGGAATACGGCGAAAAAGCAAATTATTCAACGTTGAATAATTTGAGCGTTTCCAATGCTTTGCGGCTTTTGGCCGTGCCAGAAGAGGAGCGCGAAGAGTTCGCCGAGGCGGTCGATGCGGAGAATCTTTCCGCCCGCGAGCTGGAACAGGCCATTCGGGAACGCGATGAGGCCCGGAAGCAGCTGGAGGCCGAGCGCGCGGCCAGTGAGGGCACGGCGCTGAAGCTGGCCGACATCACCTCCGCCCTCGATGCGGAGAAAGAAAAGACGGCAGCGCTCAGGGAGCGCACCGACGCGCAGGCAGCGAAGATCACGGAACTGGAAAACCGGCCGGTCGAGGTCGCCGTGCAGGCGGCAGACCCGGCGGAGATCGAAAAGGCCGTTGCGGATGCGCTGGCCGAGGCGGAGAAAAAGCACAAGGCCGACGTCGCTGCGCTGGAAAAGCGCCGCAGGGAGGCCGAGAAGAAGCAGGCGGAGCTTCAGGCCGAGGCTGCAAAGGCTATGGCTGATCTGAAAAACAGCACGGGCCGCGCAGACGAACTGACGCACCGCGTCGAGACGCTGCAGGCCGAGCTTGAGGCCGCAAAGGCAAACGCCGAGAAGCTTCAGAAGGCAGGCGCGATCCAGTCTGACGCAGACATTGCCGTCTTTCAGAGCTTCTTTCAGGCGGTGCAGGAAAACTTCAACCGCGCCTGCGGCCTGATGCAGAAGGTCAAGACTCGCGACGCGGAGAAGGCTGCGAAACTGGCCCGGTTCAGCCGGGACGCGCTGGCCAAGATGTCCGCGCTGGTCGAAAAGGAGGCGTGACGGATGAGATGAGGGTCAAAATTACAGATAACGCGCAAGTGCTGCCGGAAACGGTGCTGTTATGAAAATGACGAACTGCGGCTATTTAGCCGCGCGGAACGCTGCGAAGATGCAGCGGGAAAGGAACGGAAAATGCTTCTCGAAAAACTGGCGCGGGCAATCGCCTGTAAGCACTGCGAAAACCCCTCGAAGCTCTATGAGCTTCAAATCCATGCCGACGAACAGGCCAGAGAAATCCTCCGGCTGAACCATGTGCTGGATGAGGTCAGGAAGGAACGCGACGCGGCACGTCAAGCGGCAGACGAAAAGCAACTGTTGCTGGAGGATGCGGTTGAAACTCTTGCTGTGATCTCAGAGAAATGCTGCGGCAACTTCGGTAAGAAGTGCCGGGTGAAGCCGAAGCCGGGAGAACTGTCCCGTTATAACTGCCACCTGTGGGCACCGATGGAGATTGAACATGACGATTGAGTTCACTGTGCCATATCCTGTCCGCAAGAGCGCGTGGACGAAGCGCTACGGCCTGAACGCCTACTGGGCGGGAAAGAACCACCACGTCCGGGCAGCGGACGCCAGGGACCTTGAGACGCTTGTGCGGCTGTGCCTGAGACAACAGGGCGTTCCGGTTCGGCTGTTTGAAAAGCCGGTATCGATTTCCTTCTGGCACAACGCCCGCATGGACGTAGACAACCATGCGGCGATTGAGAAGATGACCGTGGATGCGCTCAAAGGCTGGCTGCTCCGGAACGATGACCGGCGGCATTACAGAGAGAAACATAGCTTTTTCCACGACGAAAATTACATGAGGGTGGTGATCTCGGATGAAGCCTAAACGGATTCGCTGTGAAATTTATCACGACAATTTCCAAAACTACCGCAAATATGGGATTCCAAAGGCGCAGCTTGTGATTGCGGACATTCCGTACAACATCGGCGCAGACGCCTACGGCTCAAACCCAATGTGGTACAACGGAGGCGACAATTCCAACGGTGAGAGCAAGTTCGCGAAAAAGAGCTTTTTCAATTCGGACGGTTATTTCAAAATTGCCGAGTATATGCACTTCTGCTCCCGGCTGCTGAAGCCGGAACCGAAGGAAAAGGGCAAGGCACCGGCGATGATCGTCTTCTGCGCGTTCAACCAGATACATACGGTTGCGGAATACGGCGCACGGTACGGGTTCAAAAACTGGTTCCCGATCTTCTTCTGCAAGAACTATTCCGCGCAGGTGCTCAAGGCGAATATGCGCATCGTCGGCGCGACGGAATTTGCAATCGTCCTCTACCGGGACAAGCTGCCGAAGTTCAACAACGGGCGCCAGATTGGAGAGGACGGCAAGCCAATTCGTGGAACCGGGAAGATGGTTTTTGACTGGTTCGCATGGGAACGAGACGGCAAGGAGATTCCAAAGATTCACCCAACGCAGAAGCCGGTCGGCGTGCTGAAGCGGTTGATCGAGATTTTTACCGATCCCGGAGAGACGGTCATTGACCCGTGCTGCGGTTCGGGTTCGACGCTTCGCGCGGCTGCCGAGCTTGGGCGAAATGCGTTTGGATTTGAGATCGACCGGAACTTTTATAAAGCTGCACAAGAAAAAATGCTGGCAGGAGTTCATGCGAAACAGGCCGAGGACGAAATGCAGGAGGCGCTATGGTGAAGCCGCCATGTGAACGGGACTGCCAGAAGCGGGCAGTGGGATGCCACGCCAAGTGTGCGCCGTATCTGGAATATGAGGAAGCGAAACAGGCGGAATATCGGGCGAGAGAAATTGAACGGAGCCGCGACGCCTACACCGCGGACGCGAAGAAGCGGTGTAAGAGCGTGGAGCGGCTGAGAAAGGCGGGGCTATTGTAATGGACTTGGAACAGAGCGCGTTTGAGGCGCTGCGGCGGTGCGCAAACGGTGAATCTGATGAGTGCCCGTTTACTGAGCGTGGTGTATGCGGATGCCCGGAAATGAGCGCCGATCAGATCGAGCGCGACCAGAAGGAGATTGCCGAGCTGCGGGAGAAATTACCGAAGTGGATCAGTGTGAAGGAAAGACTGCCAATAGACCGTCTCAAAAAATATCTCGTTGCTTTTCGGGATGCGGGCGGCTCGATTGTAGATATGGCCAGATACTTCCCGAGCGACGGATGGACGTGCGATAACTGGGACGTACCGCAGAACTTGATTACCCACTGGATGCCGCTGCCAGAGCCGCCGAAGGAGGACTGACGATGGAGAAGAAAATCCTTGATGTGACGTGCGGCGGGCGATCGATCTGGTTTGACAAGCAGCACCCGGCGGCGGTGTACTGTGACCGGCGCGAGGAAGAATTCGTGAGCATCACGGGACGGGCACGGCGCACCTGCGCCGTCCACCCGGACGTCGTATGCGACTTCACGGACTTGCCATTCGAGGACAATTCGTTTCAACTGGTGGTCTTCGACCCGCCCCATCTGACGAGCTGCGGGGATGGATGGATTAAAGCCAAATACGGCAGGCTGGATGAAAACTGGCCGCAGATGCTGCACGACGGATTCCGGGAGTGTATGCGTGTGCTGAAGCCAGATGGTGTCTTAATTTTCAAGTGGTCGGAGGCGGACATCCCTGCCGGGCAGGTCTGGGCGGCCATCGGCGAAAAGCCGCTGTTCGGCCATCACAGCGGGCGAAAGATGAATACCTTCTGGGGATGCTTTATGAAATTGAAGGAGGACTGAGGATGGAACGACTGACCTTTGAGGGAAACTTCTGCGAGATTGCGCGGTGCGGGTATCCAACGTGCCCATACAAGGATGGTTGCAGCCAAAAGCAGGTCTGGGAACGGCTGAAAGCCTACGAAGACAGCGGCCTTTCATCGAACGCCTGCGCCGAGGCACGAAAGATCGAAGATGCCATGCAATACTGCAATTATTCCGTCGAGCGATTGAGCGAAATTGTGCTGGCTGATCAGGAGGGGCGCGTGGTGGTGCTGCCATGCAAAGGATGGTTGGATATTGTTTTCGGTGAGCAAACCCTATTTTATGGAATTGATACCGATTACATCGAAGAACCTATCCGCGAGATTTCCGTGGACAATGCAGAGCGCATCAGTTGGTACGATGGGTGGAAAACGGTATTTTTGAAAGGTGCTGACGAAAATGGGCAAGCGTGGGAGTTCTCGCCAGATGAGATTGGCAAAACCGTTTTCCTCACTCACGAGGAGGCGGAAAAGGCGCTGGCGGAATTGGAGGGAAAGGCATGAGCTTCGGCAAGAAAACGCGGGAATCGGTCTATGCGAAGTATGACGGCCACTGTGCCTACTGTGGACGGGATATCGACATCAAGGATATGCAAGTCGATCATTTCAAGCCGCAACGTGCATGGAACGCCGAAGACACAGGGACGGACGATATTTCCAACCTTATGCCGTCATGCCGGATGTGCAACCACTACAAGCGGGCAAACTCATTGGAAACCTTCCGGCGCTATATTGCGGAGATCCCTCGCAAGCTCCGCGAGAACTACATCTACAAGGTGGGCGTGGTTTACGGGAATGTCGTTGAAAACGAAAAGCCGATCAAGTTCTACTTTGAAGAAATGGAGGGAAAATGATGGTAAAAAGAATCTGCGACCGATGCGGAGCCGAAATAAACCCTACAAGTTCGGCAACGTATGTAAACGTAAGGGGCGCATATCGCGAAAACACGGAAGACGTCGAGCTTTGCTGTTCATGCGGGATGCGCATTCGTGAATGGCTAAAACCGACCGAGGAGGGCAAGAAGGATGGCTAAGTACATAACAAAAGCGCAATTTGGGAAACTCATGTATACCCAGTTATTTGACAACGATGAGTACTTGAGACTTTTAGCAGAGCTTGCAGGGATAGAATCACGGCCAACCACAGAGTACAACCACTACGACGAAAATGGTGATTTCATTGGCAGCAGCGTGGACACCGACCTTTCTGAATTGCTGGAAGCGGCTGGCGTGGAGGTGCGGCATGGATAAGTTAAAGCCGTGCCCGTTCTGCGGCGGGGAAGATGGATGGAGGTAATGAAAATGATCCTTGATGTTTTGAATCTGCTGGCGCTGATCGAGTGGATCGCGCTGGGCGTTGTTGTCTGGATCAAGGCGCGGAGCCTGTATCGCCGCTCGAAAGCGGTGCTGGACGCGCTGCAATCGGAAGAAACGGAGGACTATGAAGATGACGCGGAAGCGATGCCGTAAGTTGCTGATGGCTAACGGTCTTAGCCGCAACGAAGCAAACCGAATTATGCGTATATTACCAGTCACCACGAACCGGGACAAATTCGCCACCGCAAGGCCGCTGTTTCCTGTTCAGCCGCTTCCTGCCCTGCCGTTTCATTGGGGCTTCCCATCGGTATCAACCCGGACGAACCATAAATGATTTGGACTTTTGCCCGCGCGGGATGCCATTGCCGTGGCGGGGAGGATCAGCCGGATGATATAGCCAGCCCGGATTTCCGGGCTGGCACACAAAGAAAGGGATGATAACATCAGTCGAGTGATAGAGCTACGAGCCGGAACCAGATTCCGCGCAATTGAGCTTGCGTCCGCGCCGCAGCAGAAGCGAACGCGGGCGTCGAAACAATTTGAGACCAGCCTTGTGCGGGAGGCCGTGAACATCAAGACCGCCTGTATGCGGTTGGAATTTCTGCTTTATGCAAACTTTGCACTAGATGATTGGTTTGTGACGTTGACCTATGACGAGGACTTCCTTCCGCCGAACTATGAGACGGCTCGGAAGAATCAGCCGGCCTACTTCCGCAAGCTGCGGCAGGCGCGCCGGGAAGAAGATCTTCCATTTGATTATGTGTACGTCATGGAGGGACTGCACGGCGACCATCGCATTCATCACCATTTCGTGACCAAGCGTGCACCGGGCAACGACATCGCATTATTCCGCGAGCTGTGGGGCAAGGGTTTTGTCGATGTGGTGAGCATTGAAGAGTTCGGCGGCTATCGAGCCGTCGCGCAGTACATGACCAAGGAGCCGCGCAAAACCGGCAAACTCCGGGTCGGCGCCCGGATGTGGACGCCAAGCATCGGGCTGGTACAGCCGGAGCGGCACGACATCGAGCTTGCGCCGGGCGAGCACTACTCACCGCCGCCGGGCGCTTCGGCCTTCGAGGGCGGAAAGTTCCCGGAACGCATCGAGAACTGTTACGGAACATTCGTGACCTACGATTTCGAAATCCCGGCTTTGCAAACTTAATATCTATATTTTGACTTGAAACAATATATAAATACTGGGAAGGAGCGACAAAAGGACTTGCAATCTGAGAAACGGCGTGATATACTGTTAGTGTCAGCAGACGGGAAGTTGATTTGCCCGTTGTGCGGGCGGCCGACGCAGCAGCGTGTGCGGCCGACGACCGTGCTGACAGACTTCCCGCTGTACTGCAAGCTGTGCAAGCGAGAGTCGATCGTGAATATGAGCCAGAGCCAACACCATCGAGTTAGTGCCAGCGCCAAATGATTTGACCGTGAAAACGGAGAATCGTTTGGCGCTTTTGTTTTGCACCCGAGGTGATAGCCGGATGGCATGAGCGCCATGATCTCCGTCGTGAGGTCATGGCGCTTTTTATTTGTCCATGGATTACAAAAGCAAACGCTGGTTGCACCTGCGCGACGCGGTGCTCCGGCGTGACAAGTACCGATGCCGAGAGGCCGCAAGGTTCGGCAGAAACGAGCTGGCGACCGTTGCCCATCACGTCTACCCGGTGGAAGATTTCCCCGGCTGGCAATGGTGCGGCTGGAATCTGATCGCTGTGAGTCAGGCAGCGCACAACAGCTTCCACGACCGCGTGACCGGCAAGCTGACCGATCGCGGCCTCGCGTGGCAGCGGCGAGTGATCCCCCCTCCCGATGCGCCGCCGCCGTTCTGACCAAAGCACCGGAGTGGGCCCCCTTTTCCGACGGCGGGAAAACGGGCGGAGGGGGTAAAGCAAGAGGCCCGAGGCGCGCGGGTGCGCGCGAAAATTGAATCATGCGGTGCGGGCGCAAACGACGCGCCTGCGCGAAACGCCGGAGGCTGTGCCAGGCAGCAGCGACATTGGGAACGCCGCCATTGCCTTCTCAGATCCTCCTAACTGGGCCCGGAGCCGCCGGGCCTGGCAGAGTCTCCGGCATGCGGGAGGTGAGCACTTGGCCAGAGAGGACATGATCCGGAAGGACATGGAGCTGGTCGGAACCTACAACGAGATATTCGAGCCGACGATCAAGCAGCTGGCCAAGACGGAACGCGAACTCTCCCGTGCAGAGAAGGAATGGAAGAAACAGGGCGGGCAGCGGATCTGCACCATGGTCAACAAGACCGGCGCAGAGTACACGGCCAAAAGCCCATACTGGACGGCGGTCGAAGATCTGCGCGCGACGGTGCAGTCTCTCCGCAATCAGCTCGGCCTGACGCCGACCGGCCTGAATAAGGCCAGGTCGAAGCTCCAGCCAGCATCTGCCGGGAACAGCAAAATCGAGCAGCTACTCGCAGCAGCGCACGACCACGCCGTAGAGCAGGGCGCGCAGTATCAGCGCGACGTCGACGCCTTTGTCGAGTCGGTGCTCTCTGGGGAGTCCGGGCTGTGCGAAGACGTTGTCCTGTCCTGCAAACGGTATGTCGCGGATCTTGGTTCCGGCAAGTGGGATTTCCGCGCGGAGCCGGCCAACGACATCATCGCAATCATCGAGACGATGTTCTGCCACCAGCAAGGCGAATTCCTCGATGCAACGCCGCTGCGCGGTACTCCCTTCCTGCTTCTCCCCTATCACAAGTTTATTGTCTACAACCTGATGGGTTTTTATCTGCCGGATACAAAGATCCGGCGCTTCAAGGAAGCTGTGGACTTTATCCCCCGCAAAAACGTCAAGACGACCTTCGCGGCCTCTCTGGCCGGAGCGCTAGCCATGTATGAGCGTGCCTCCGGCTCTAAAGTCTATGAGGTTGGCGGCGCTTTGAAACAGGCGCTCGAAGGTTTTGACTTTCTCAAATACAACTTCAACCGCCTCGGCGTAACAGTCCGGGACGATCCAAACCAGGGGCTGCGTATCATCGACAACAACATGGAGCGGTCCATTTCCGGTGACATCGGTGACGGCATGATCTCGATCAACGCCCTTGCCGCGAACCCTGACAAACAGGACTCCTTTAACTGCAACATCGTCATCGCTGATGAGGCCCACACCTACAAAAGCCCGCAGCAATATCAGATTCTGAAGGACGCAACCAAGGCGTACACCAACAAATTGGTCATCATCATCTCATCCAACGGCCCCAATGCCCGCGGCTTTTTGCTCGGCCACTTGGACTATTGCCGGAAGATCCTGCGCGGGACCGTCACCGGCAACGCGGCAGACAGCATCTTCTGCTTCCTCTGCTCCGCGCCGACACTGGAAAACGGCGACGTTGACCTGCATGATCCGGCTGTGCTGAAAGCAGCCTCGCCGGGCTGGGGCTACTCCATCCGCCCGCAGGACATGATCAACGACGCGGCTATGGCCGCTGAAAACCCGGCGCTCCGGCCGGAGTTCCTCAATAAATCGCTGAACGTCACAACGAACGCAATCAAGGCATGGTTTGACATCCAAGAGTTCCGCAAGAGCGACGAGAAGTACGACTGGAACTATCGGCAACTCGCGAAGCTGCCTATCCGTTGGTATGGCGGCACAGACCTTTCGAAGCTGCACGACCTGACGGCCGGCTGCCTCTTCGGCCACTACAAAGGCGTGGACATTATCATTCCGCACGCATGGTTCCCGCGGCCGGCCGCCATCGTCAAGGCACAGCAGGATCAAATCCCGCTGTTCGGCTGGCAGGAGGACGGCTGGTTGGACATGACAAACGACAAGGTCACAAATCACCACGATGTGGTGCAATGGTACAAAAAACTGCGCGCCGATGGGTTTAAGATCCGCCGCATCGGACACGACCGAAAATTCTGCCGCGAATACTTCGTCGAGATGCAGAAGGAACGCTTCCCCATCAAGGATCAGCCGCAGCTGTTCACACGGAAATCCGAAGGTTTCCGCTACCTGGAGGCCAGCGCCAAGAAAGGAACGCTCTACTACATGCACGCCGAACCCTATGAGTACTGCGTACAGAACGTTGCCGGCATTGAGAAGGCAGACGACATGGTCATGTATCAAAAAATCGAGTCAAACCTCCGCATCGACCTCTTTGATGCCTCGGTGTTCGCGGTTTGCGCTTATCTCGAAGATCTGACCGCCAGCAATAAGGCGGCAGGCTGGTATGACAAAAAAGACAAGGACGGTGATGCAGATTGAGAGTGAAACCGCAGCGCAGAGGTATGGACCCAGCGCTGCAAAAATGGATGATCGGCGCGATCGACGCTGATACGCTGGCCGTGCCCGGCTACACGCGGTTGATCGACAGCCCGGATGTGCTCGCCGCCATCGGCGGCCTCGCTGATATTATCTCGAACGCTACGATTCAGCTCATGCGGAACACCGATGACGGCGACGTCCGCGTTCGCAATCAGCTGGCGCGCTTCATGGACATTTCCCCGTGGCGGCACGGGACGCGCAAGGATCTGATCTCTTGGATCGTCTGGACGATGCTGACGACCTCGACCGGAAGTGCCTTCCTCCTGCCGCACACGGAACGCGGCCTCCTGAGCGAGCTGGAGCCGATGCCCGGCGCGTATGCGCTGAGCGACGATAACGGCCTGACCTACTATGTCATGTGGCAGGGACGGCGCTATGCGTCCGACAGCGTGCTCCATTTCAAACGCTGGCCCGATCCGGCGCAGCCCTGGCAGGGAATCGGCCTGCGGATCAGTCTCCGGGATGTGACCGCGAATCTCCGGCAGGCGGCCGCCACGAAAAAGGGTTTTATGTCCGACAAGTGGAAGCCGAGCGTGATCGTCAAGGTGGATGCGCTGGCCGATGAATTTGCCGACGAAGCAGGCCGCAAACGGCTGGTCGACCAGTATATGTCCGGCAGCTCCGCAGGCGAGCCGTGGGTGATCCCGGCAGAGCTGATGGAGGTGCAGCAGGTAAAGCCTCTGAGCTTGACGGATCTCGCCATCAAGGACAGCGTAGAGCTGGACAAACGCGAGGTCGCTTCGCTGGTCGGTGTGACGCCGTACATGGTCGGCGTCGGCAGTTATTCCGATGCGGAGCACAACCACATGATCCGCACCACGGCGGTCACGATCTCCAACATCATCTGCCAGGAGCTGACGCGAAAACTGCTGATCTCCGAGGAGATGTATTTCCAGATGTCCACACGCCGGCTTTACAGCTACACGCTGCAGGAGCTGGCCAGCGTGGCCGACGATCAGTACATCCGCGGCCTGATGGACGGCAACGAGGCCCGCGATTGGCTCGGCCTCAGCCCGCGCAAGGGCCTGAACGAGCTGGTCATCCTCGAAAACTACATCCCTCGCGGTATGATCGGCAATCAGAAAAAACTAGAAGGAGGCGACGGCAATGCCGAATGAACGCCAGCAGCGGCAGGTGCGCTGCGTAGCCCAGCAGTTCCAGACGCGCTCGGCCAACGATGATTTGTTCATCGAAGGTTATTTCTCCGTCTTCAACAGCGAATACCCGCTTTGGGAAGGCGCGAGCGAGATCGTAAAGCCGGGCGCTTTTACCAATTCCGTCTCCGGGGATGTCCGGGCGCTCATCAACCATGATTCCAGTCTTGTGCTCGGCCGGACGAAGGCCGGCACGCTGACGCTGCGGCAGGATGAGCGGGGCCTCTGGGGCAGCATCAAAATCAATCGGGACGACGTTGACGCCATGAACCTCTACGCCCGCGTCCAGCGGGGTGACGTTGACCAGTGCTCGTTTGGATTTGACATCAAACGCGAAACCTTTGTGGATCTCGGCGACGGAAAATGTCGCTGGGAAATCGAAGAGGTCGATCCTCTCTACGAGGTGTCTGTCTGTACGTTTCCGGCCTACACGGAAACGTCCGTCAGCGCCCGCAAGCAGGATTTGGCCGAAATCGAAAAACGCCGCGCCGAGGCTTGGCGCAGCGACATGAAAAAGAAACTGGGAGGTACATAGTAAATGGCATTAAAAGTTTTGCTGCTGCGGAGCCGTCTTGCACCGCTGCAGACTGAGCTTCAGACGCTCGAAACCACGCGCGACGGCTTCGCGGCCCGCGAAGCGGAGCTGGAGCATGACATCGCCGAGGCGCAGACCGATGAGGAGCGCAGCGTCGTTGAGGCCGCTGTGAATGCTTTTGAGCAGGAGCGCAGCGCGAACGCCGCGGACATCACCCGTGTGCAGGAACGGATCAACGAGATCAACGAAGAAATCCGCAGTCTGGAAGAAGCGCAGACGCCGCCCGCAGCTGACCCCCCGGCGGCAGAGCCGACCGGAACCACCAACACCGAAAGGAGTAATAATTCCATGCCTATCAACAACCCGGAGCGCCGCTGGTTCGGCCTCACCTATCAGGAGCGCGACGCGCTGCTGACCCGCGACAGCACGAAGGAGTTCCTTCAGCGGGTCCGCCAGCTCCGTGCGCAGCAGAACAGCGTGACTGGCGCTGAGCTTGGCATCCCGACCGAGTTCATGCAGATCCTGCGCGATCTGACCTACCAGAACTCCAAACTGTGGCCGTATGTCCACAGTGAGGCCATCCGCGGGAAAGCTCGCCAGAATGTCGCCGGAACTGGCTGCGAGGCCGTCTGGTCTGAGATGCTTGCAAACATCAACGAAATTGTTATGGATTTTACTCAGCTGGAAATGGACGGCTACATGCTCGCCGGCTACATTGCCATCTCCAATGCAGTGCTTGAGGATGACTCCGACCTCCAGCTCCTGACCAGCATTCTCAATGCGATGGGCGAAGCAAATGCACGCGGGCTGGACAAAGCGATCGTTTACGGCACGGGCAAAAAAATGCCGGTCGGTTTTATCACCCGTCTTGCTGCTTCTGCGCAGCCTGAGTGGTGGAATAACGACCAGGGTGATTTTAAGGATCTGCATTCGAGCCATATCCTCAAACTGGATATTGACTCCACTTCCGGCGCGGCGTTCTTCGGCACGCTGATTGAGGCGCTCGGCATTGCTGACCCGAAGTATTCGGACGGCCGTGTGTTCTGGGTCATGAACCGGAAGACCCATATCCGGCTGATGGCAAAAGCCCTTGCATTTGACTCTGCTGCTGCGATCACTGCCGGCATCAATAACACCTTCCCGATCGTCGGAGGCGACATTATCGAACTGGACTTCATGGCCGACAACGACATCGCCGGAGGCTTCGGCAGTCTGATGCGCATGTCGGAGCGCGAAGGCGCATCCATTGCGTCGTCTGATATCCCGTTCTTCCTCCGCAATATGACGGTATACCGCTCCATTGGCCGCTATGACGGCAAGCCCGCACGCGGCGAGGCGTTCGTGCTTGTGAACTTCCACAACACCGCGCCCACGACCTCGATCTCCTTCGCGCCGAATCTCGCAAACGATCCGCTCGGCACTCTAATCGTGACGACGGCAGCCGGCACCGGCGCGTCCGGCGACAGCACCGTGACGGTGGCTGGCAACGGCTCCGGCACGCTGAAGTATCAGGTCGGCGGTCAGGCCGTGCCTGTAGCGAACGGCGAGGCCGTCGATAAGAGCTGGACAGATCTGCCCGCAAATAAAACCATCAAGAGCGCCACGACCGGCGCGACCATCACCGTCGTTGAGGTCAACGCGGACGGCAAGGCCGTGGCCGTTGGCTCCGGCAGCGTGACCGCCAAGGCGTAAGAGAGGGGGGCTGTGGAATGTCAGCAGACCTGCGTCTGACTTACATGAAGGTTGATCTTGGCATTTTGTCGTGCGCTGATCAACAGGAGCTTTATATGCGCGGTCTGCTGACCACAGCCGAATCCTTTGTCCGCCGGCGCGGTATCACGCTGGCGGACGACAGCGACGAGGATGACATGCTGGTCGGCTCCGTAGCCGCGTGGATGTATCGTGCCCGCGGCAACACTGAGCGGGCGGCACTCCCCCGGAATCTTGACATCATGATCAAGGACCGGCTGTGCCACGAGAAAATGAGGGACGGCGGATGATCTACGACAAGATTTTGACGATCTATACGCTGCTCCCTGGTCGGTCTCCTGCCGTGCGCAAGCTCAAGGCCGTCAGCCAGCACTTTTACTGCGAGCGCACGGTGTACGCCTCCCGGTTTTACGCCGGGAAGCAGGCCGGGCAGAAGCTCGTGCGCATGGTGTCCATGCCGCGCAGCGTCTTCGACGCACCGATCGAGGCTGACCAATACTGCACACTGGAGGACGGCCACGTCTATCGCATCGACCAGGCGCAGCGCGAACAGGATGCCGACGGCCTCGACATCAACACGTTAAGCCTTGCGGAACCGGAGGGGAAATATGAGCTATTCCAAAATTGAGAACGCGCTCAAGACCGTCCTGCCGGACGCGGTCTACAAAGTGCAAGCCCCGGAGACGACAAACGACGGTGAGCCGCTGCTCCGCTATCTGGTCTGGACGCCGACCGGCGAGCGTTACGCCTATGCCAGCGGCCGTCCCTTTGCCACAATCTATCAGGCCGTTGTGACCGTGGCCACGCAAACCGAAGATGATACGCTCCCCGCCGAAGTCTCAAAGGCTTTGGCGGATGCGCATATCGCGATGCAGATGCCGGAGCACTCCTACGACGTCGAGACAGCCACCTACTACACGGACATTCCCTGTGAGGTGATCTGATGGCGCAGATGGAGACCGACGGCATTGAAGAGGCCATCCGGCAGCTTAATAAGGCCGATCTGTTTACCGACGAGAACGTGAAGCGGATGCTGACAGCCGGCTCCGAGGTCATGCTGACCTCTGTGAAATCTGCCTTCGTGGAGTCCGGACATAACAACCCCGGTCGACAGCGGCGCACCGGCGAGACGCTGCGGCATATCACAAAAGCCCGCGTCGTCCGGAAGGACAAAAACGGCGTCCCGTATATGTTCGTCACGATCCACGGGAAGGACAAACGTGGGCAGCGGTACGGCACAAAGGGTTTTGTGCTGAACTACGGCCGGCGAACCGGCGGCAAGATCCCGGCAGACTATTACTGGTCGACCGCGGTACACAACACCTGGCAGCAGGCCAACGACAAAATGTCCGACGTCGCTGCCGACATTCTGAAAGGAGAATGACATGCCTGAATTTGATCTTCGCGGCATGAAGGTCGCGAAATACAATTACGACAAAACGCAGAAGAAAATCAGTTATGACACGCCGATGTCCATGGGCGACGCAATGACGGCCAATCTCGAACTCAAGTTCGCGGAGGGACGTCTCTATGCCGAGTCCGCGCTGGCCGAGTACATGAAGAAGGTCACGGGCCTGACGGTCAGCCAGGGTGTAAAGTACATCCCGGACGCGACGCAAAAGTTGCTTTTCAAAGCGTATGAGCTGAGCCGTTCGGTCGGTTCCGGCTCGCCCAAGACCGTGAAGAGCATGGCCTACGGCAAGACCTCGACCGGTCAGTACGTCGGCAGCGGATTCTATGCGCCGGATATGATCGACGGCGTGGAGAAGTTCACGGCCATCTTCGTCCACAAGACGCTGTTCGGCCCGCCCAGCAAGACGCTCCAGACCATGGGCGAGCAGATCAACTTCCAGACGCCGACGACCTCCGGCGAAGCGCTGGTCGATGACGCAGGCCACTTGATGGAGTGGGACTCGTTTGACACCGAGGCCGAGGCCATTGCATGGCTCGACGCCT
>ENA-UEOR01001190-UEOR01001190.1-human-gut-metagenome-genome-assembly--contig:-NODE-1190-length-15593-cov-41.375612_pt1 | contig 15593 bp, 18 predicted proteins | sample MGYA00242887_ERZ507890 | MGnify/ENA primary metagenome ERZ507890 (study PRJEB26167, sample SAMN06115431) | human gut metagenome | host: Homo sapiens | place: China:Guizhou | collected 2014-10-21...
CTGATAACCAAATCCTGTAGAGAATTTTGAAAGTTACAACAAAAAACAAACGCTAAATAAATGAAAAGCATTTATTTAGCGTTTTGCTCTGTGATCCCGTGGGGACTCGAACCCCAATCAAAGGAACCGGAATCCTTCATTCTATCCATTGAACTACGGAACCAAATGCGTTGCAAAGATAATAAAAAAAAGAAAAGGGGAACCATGTCCCCCTTTATTTTTTAGAATTAATTAATGGGGTTTTTTCGTACTACCGTAATTAATTCTCAATGAATTTGCTTTACGTAATTCCTGTTTGATATCGGTAACGACACCCATCGTTACATTTTTATCTACTTTCAGGTTATTGGTAATGCTATTTCTGTCTTCCTCTTTACGACTTTCACGTTCTGAAACCACAAAAGCTCCCAGTTCCTCTAAAGTTGCGAAACGATCGTTCAACTGGATTCGGGGTTCGGTTCCGTAAGCACCTTGATATTGAGGAGTTGGTTTACCTACATAAATATTACTTACGAGTGATTTCTTTTCCAGTTTTACGGTTTCTGTAGCCTGAGGCATCGCATTGGCAACCATTAGGGAAACTTCACGCATCGTGGTACTCACCATGAAGAAGAACAGCAACATAAACACGATGTCAGGTAAAGATGCCGTTGAAATTGCGGGCGTCTCTCTTTTACCGTCTTTTTTAAATTTTGCCATTATTTTTTCCCTCCTATGTTTTTAGGTTCTGCTTCAGAAATCTGCATCGGAACAACTTTTCTGACTGCTTCTTTTTGGTCTTCATTCAGTTCATCAAAGTTTTTACCCCATTTCTCGTTGGCTTTTCTGTTTCTCAATTCATTATAAGCGGATGTCAACTGATCTTGTACGGCGATGTACATTTCATATGACGTTCCTTTATCACTCTGAAGAGAAACAATACCCTTCGAAACTTCCACGGGACCGAAAAGATCGATCGTTTTAATTTCTTTTTGGGGTAAGTCTTCGCTATTATTCGGATTTAGAACAAATTCGATTGTCCTGTCTTTCAGGGTAGAAACATCTGCCAATTCTCCGTTGATCGCCAGCTGATTGTTCCGGTTTACCAAAACCTGCAAAATATTCCGTTTTGCATATTTCGGGGCTTCGGTATTATCCGGCTGATAGGGCGGAAGTCTTCTGTATATACCGGAATCCACATTCATCGTCGTCGTTGCCAGGAAGAATACAAGCAACAAGAATGCGATATCGGCAGTCGAAGTGGCATTAATTTCTGTTGCTTTCTTTATATATTGTTTTGCTTTTTCTATATTTTCTCTCCAGTTTCCGGAAGATGTTGTCTGTGCAACCGCTATTTTATCCATGAAATTTTATCCCCTTTCCAGTCTCTAGAATACCATATTTCGGGCTTTTTTTGTACCGTTATTAACTTTCTTTAAATTTTTTGTAAAAAAAAATAAAAAAAATTAAAAATAATGCTTGCATTTCTTAAAACATTCGTATATAATAAATCTTGCGTCAAGGAAGCGCAGTAAAAACAACATAATTTAAGCGTGATTAGCTCAGTTGGTAGAGCACCTGACTCTTAATCAGGGTGTCGAGGGTTCGAACCCCTCATCGCGTACTAAAGCACTGTTTTTGGTTGATTTTGTAGCCGGGGATGGTGTTTTTCTTTTATTTAAATCTTATATTGTCTTGTAACTGATCTTGGAAACGTCTATAATAGATGATATTACTGATTAACTATCATTCTAAGAGGAGTCTCAAATGTCAAGCAACCACAAATTCGAATCGAATAAAAAGTATTTTACGATTTCTATCTATACCATTGCTGTTATCCTGATCGGATGTGTGATCTTCCGCTTTATAACACAATGGTCTAATACAAGCAAACTGATCTCTCAATTATGGGAAATCTTATTTCCATTTTTTATGGGATTTCTGATTGCCTATATTTTAAACCCTGTTGTAGCTTTCTTTCAAAGAAATGTATCAATAAAACTTTTAAAGAAGAAATCTGCCAGTACACAGCGTGGACTCGCCATTTTGATCAGTTATCTTGTCATGGTTGGTTTTATCATTGTATGTCTTCGATTTATCATTCCACAGTTATATGACAGTATTCGTGAACTATCCCTGATGATTCCCGATATTTATAAATCGATAATGTCGATTTTTGAACATTATCGTGAGAACAGCACAGATATGTTTCCTGGTCAGATTGCCGATATGATCGAGACAAAGACATTACCAAAGCTTTTCGAACTGACCAACAATCTTCTGACCAATATCGTCCCTATGCTTTATGAGGCTTCCATGTCTTTTGCCAAGGGATTATTTAACCTGTTTATCGCATTTATTGTTTCTATTTATATGACGATCGATAAATTTATTTTAAAAAATGCTGGAAAACGATTGGTTCTTGCAATCTTTAATGAAAATTTCTCTTATCGTGTACTTCGCACTTTAAAAGATTGTCATAATATTTTTTCTGGTTTCATTATCGGAAAATCCATTGATTCTCTGATCATTGGCTTACTGGCTTTTGTTGCGATGACTATTTTAAAACTTCCTTATACCGTATTAATCAGTGTTATTATCGGCGTCACAAATATGATTCCTTATTTTGGACCGATCATTGGTGCAGTTCCCGGTGCTTTTATTCTTTTTATCGTAAGTCCGACGAAGTGCCTGATCTTTATTATCATGGTTTTTGTCCTACAGCAGTTTGACGGTCTGATCCTTGGACCTAAGATCCTTGGAGAATCTACCGGAGTTCGTCCACTATTGATTTTATTTTCCATCACTGTCGGTGGCGCTTATTTCGGTCCACTTGGAATGTTCCTTGGAGTTCCGTTTTTTGCTACAGTTCAATTTTTGATCAGAAACTGGGTGGATTATCGATTGTATTGAAGAATATTGAAGTAGGCTTTGCGCCAGCGGAGTTTACAGTGACAGATAAAGACGGCCGGAAAGTGTCTTTGTCTGATTATAAAGGCAAATATGTGTTGATTTATCATTGGGGATTATGTCCTGGTACTTTTTGGGTAAATCCTAAAATAACGGATCTCTATCAAAAATATCATGAAAAAGGTTTGGAGGTATTGGGATTTACCCGTGATGATTTGTTGAAATCGTTGCAGGGAAGTTCTGAAGAGTTTAAGAAAGATGAACGGGTACAGGGATTGCTAAGCCATCCGTGGACTACAGTTTACACAGAGGATGAGGGCAACGGCTTTATAGTGAAAGACCTTTATTTTTCAGGAGTTCCCATTCTTATGTTGATCTCTCCGGATGGTATTACTTTGGCCCGTGGATATACAAAGGCATACGAAGAAGTAAAGAATCTTTTGGATAGGAACTTGGGAAATAAGTAAGTATGTTTAAAAAAAAGATACAATGAAAAACTTTGGTATTTTACTGCTTGCTATGGTGAGTTGCTGCCTTTTGCAGGCAAAAGACAGGGTGGTTAAACAGCCGCCTTTCATCGCTCGTAGCTCTTCTGCTATCGAGATAGACAGAGTGGTGGTTTCGGATACGGCAACCGTATTGGATGTAAAAGCCTTTTTCCGTCCTCATAATTGGATTCAGATAAGTAATGAAAGTTATTTGTTGGCTGATAATGGAGAGAAGTATCCGATTCGTTCCGGTAATGGAATTACCTTGGGCGAAAAATTTTGGATGCCCGATAGCGGTGAAGCTTCTTTTAGTCTTATTTTTCCGTTATTGCCCCCTACAGTGAAAGTGATTGATTTCATTGAGAGCGATTGTGAGGACTGTTTCAAGGTATGGGGAATCCATTTGGATGGTAAATTACCGGAATTGGATTTATCGGATGATGTGAAGAAACAGAAATTGAATTACGCTGAACCGTTGCCTAAGGCTGAATTGAAAGATGGCAAATCAGTGATAACCGGTCGTTTGTTAGACTATGAGAAGCACTATGTACTTCCGTTTTCTTGTAGGATTTGTGATTTGTTGACGGCAAAATTTGAGGATACTGAAATAAAGGTGAATGAAGACGGAACATTTCGGACAGAGATTGAACTTTGTGCTCCGACTACGGTCAGTTTTTCTGTGGGACGTGATATTTATTTTGACGTCTTTTTGGTTCCCGGTGGTGAATTGGATATGGCTGTCAACTTGCGTGAGTTGAGTCGTTCTGAAAGCAAATTGTTGAAAGGCAAGCGTGCTGGTGGAAAGAAAGTCTATTTTTCAGGTACCATGGCGGCTTTGAATGATGAAATGATAACCGATGATGAACATTTGATGGATGTATGGGGAATGGTTCATTGGAATATGAATGATTTATATAATATGACTGCCGGTCAGTATAAAGCTTATTGGTTGAAAAAATATGAAGAAACCAAATCCGCTATCTGTTCCGATAAGAAAAGAAGTCAGGCATACCGGGAGCTTTTATTGGCTCAGAATGATTTGCTTTGTACTTTGACATTGACCCGTGTAAGTTCTAATTTAGCCTATGCTTATGTGCAGTGCAGTGGATTACCGGCTCGTGAAGCTTATCAAAAGTTTAAACAACCGGAATTGAGTGATGATTTCTATGACTATATCCGGCAGTTGAATATACTGAACTCGCCTGTCATGCTTTATGCCAATGGTTATGCTGATTTGGTAAGGGGAATGGGCTATCTGAGGGTGAAGATGGATGATGAGTTGAGTGATATATTTGCGTTTATTCTCTCTTCCGATAAAGTTTCTGCTGAAGATGCTAAGATAATACGTGAGTTCAAGGCTGATACAGATACCGGAAAAACATCTGTCTATCAGGAAAAAATGGGCGAATTGCGAATAAAATACGATGAATTGTTTAAAGAATTCAGTTCTATGCAGCAAGACTATATTTTGAAAAAGATTATAGCCGGATATTTGGGCACAGACCAAGGACTTTTTTTCGACTTGCAGAAAATGATGAAATATGCTCAGAAAATCAGTGACTTCACTCCATTGACTGTACATGATTTTGAGGAGATACGGAAGATGAGTGACCCTTATTATCTCGGCAGACTGACAAAGATGAACAACCGTCTTTTGGAAACGATTGAAGCTAATAAGAAAAAGAAGGGTTATACCGTTAATGAATCCGGAGAAGTAAAAGATGAAGATTTATTTTATTCCATCATTTCTAAATTTAAGGGTAAGGTGGTTTTGGTCGATTTTTGGGCGACTTGGTGCGGTCCTTGCAAAATGGCTATGAAACAGATGAAACCGATGAAGAAAGATCTTGAAGGTAAAGATATTGTATATGTTTTTATTGCCGGAGAGAACTCGCCCAAAGAAACGTGGGATAACATGATTCCGGATATTCATGGAGAGCATTACCGGGTAACGGCAGCTCAGTGGAATTACCTGAGCAGGCAGTTCAGCATACAGGGGGTTCCGACTTATATTATTGTCGATAAAGAAGGGGGTGTTATTCAAAAATATACCGGTTTCCCGGGAGTGGATACCGTAAAAAGAGAATTAATGAAAGCATTAGAGAAATAAAGACCGTGTTTGTCTTGCAAGAATAAAGTGGAAAAGGATCTGTAAGGTGCTGTAAGCATTTACAGATTCTTTTTTTGGATTTATATTACTATCTTTGGCAAGACAAAACTAATATTGAATAATGAAAAACTGGGTCGTTAAGCTATTGTTATTACTTTTCATTCCTTCTTTAGCAGGAATTTTGTTCACTGTTGCTCTTGGTTTTAATCCGGGGGGCTGGTTACAAATTACGACGTATGCTTTACCTCCGTTACTCACTCTCGCCGGAGGGGCTTTTATCGTTGCTTCAAGATGGAAAATTCCTTTTCTTATATTGATGGCAGCTGCAAGTATGGCCTTTAATATTCCTTTACAGAACTGGCTTTTTCATTCGGCAGATGAAGTGGTGCGTTATCATGCTGTTACCGATTTATATAATTTGGAGAATAATGCTCTGTATTTTACTTTCGATACTCTGGAGGTGGATTATGCCCGAAGGAGCAGTGTGACTGTCACTCGTGAGGTGACACGAAGTATGGGCAGACACCGCTATCGTAAGGAACAGAAGCAATATCATTTCTCTGTAGCTCCTGTATTTACCGATTCATTGCCCCGTCATAAGTATGAGGAGCGGGAAGTTAAGGCATGGGTTATTCCGGTGAGGCATGAGAAAGGACAAGCCGTTGTATGTTATGAGCGTTGTATTTTTGATTTAGATGATTATCAGAAAGCCATTGATCGGTCCCGCTGTAAACTCCACCATCCTCAAGCTCCGATTATACGACCTTTGTATTCACAGTTCATTACCCGGCAGGAATGGAAAGGAATCTTTTTGAATGTTGCATGGATTGTACTTTCTGTACTGATAGTACTGGGGGTAATTCTGAATTATCAGGCAGACAGGAGGAAAGCATAATATCGGAACAGACTGTATGAAGGGTACTTTATGAATATTATGATCTTCATGTATGAGGCCTGTCAGTACTATTGGTAAATTCTAGAATGATGTTTTCTTTATATAAAACTTTCCCCGGATATTTCATGACAGAAACATCCGGGGAGAGGTATTTCATTTTTTATTTATTGAAAAGTTTTATTTTGCCTCTACCTTCAGATTGGATAATTCTGTGTCCTTATGGATGGATGGCAGATTATTTTGTTTTACAACAACAGTATGAACTTTTCCTTTTGCCACTTGCGGCAAAGTGAATTTCTGCTTGTAGATAACCTGTTCCGCTGATGGGCGCAGCAGATAGCCTGTTTCTTTTTCAAAGCGGTTGTATATTCTTACCACAATTTGGTTACTGCCTTTTTGAAGCGGTAGCAGCACCTTTTCCTCGCGGAACTTGCAGCGGTAAGGGTTGAGGTGTTTCATTACCGACTTGCCGTTCAGATAGATTTCGATACCGTTTCCGGCACCTACATCTACTAGAATATCTTGTGCTTTGGGCGATTCTACCTGCTGCATCAGGAAGTAACTTTCCAGAATATTGCTGGGGAACATGGCTTTTTCCTCATTCACTTCTTTCCATTGTCCTTTTCTTACCGGTGCTTTGTCCGGATCAGTATGGATGGTGGCAGGAGCATCGAACAATCCGCTGCCCGGTCCGCAGAAGTAACGCTGACCCCATACGGTCTTGGAAGGCAGGTTTAATGCCTGTGCCTTGCCTGCGTCAAGGGTTACTGTGTAAGGTGTTCCATCTACTTCAACCAGTAATTCCTTACCGTTCTCCTGCGGAGTATAGGTAAATTCCAATGCGTTGAGGTTGGATTTGTTGATGCTCCATTGATAGCTCACCGTACTGCGGTAGTTGCTGTAATAATCGAAACAGGAATAACTATAATTGGGAGTGCGCTGTGCAGCCATAGGTTGCGGTTTCACCGGTTGGTCGAACGTGGCGCAAATCACTTGGATGTCTTTTCCGTATGCGTCGGCGGGCAGTGTGAAGATCATCTCCTGTCCTTTCTGAATAGCTTTAATGTCTGCTTTTTGCAGTTTGCATCCCGGTACGTTCAAAGTGATTTTACCATCGGCAGGGCGGTTGCCTGATAAGATGAGGTAGAGGTTATTGCCTTTGCGGGTAATGGTTCCCCATTCGAATTGCTCACGGAAAGGAGAGGCTTCTGTGCCATAAATGGCTTCACCGTTTTTCTTCAACCAGATACCGATTTCTTTCAGCACCTCTCTTTCAAAGGGTACTACGGAACCGTCACCTTTGGGACCGATGTTCAGCAGGAAGTTTCCGCCATGGGAAACTACATTGATCAGGCTGCGTAGTTTTTCCATCGCTTTGGTGTGAACGTCCCCCCTTTTCTGCCAGGAACGGTAGCTCCAGGTTTCATCGAACATGGAAGCTGCTGTTTGCCATGCGGTCTGCAAGGAGCCTTCGGGGTATGTGTTGTCTGCCATGACACTGAAGTCATACTGATCGTTGCCCAACCGGCCGCTTACCATACAGTCTGGTTGCAATCTGTGCACCAGTTGATACAGTTCCTTGCTTTGTTCAGGAGTGTTGGAACCCATGTCAAACCATAGTTCGGAGATGGGACCGTAGTTGGTCAACAGTTCGGTAACTTGGGCTTTGGTGAATTCATGATGCTGTGGGGTGATGAAATCACAGTTATGGCTGGAGATAGGATAGGCTTGTGGAAAATGCCAGTCTATCAGTGAGAAATAGATGCCGAAGTTGATTCCGCCACGTTTGCAAGCTTCCGCCATCTCTTTTATGAAGTCGCGCTTGCCGGGGGTGGCATCGTATGAATTATAGTCGGTGGTGGCTGTACGGAACATACAGAAACCGTCGTGATGCTTGGTGGTAATGATGATGGAGCGCATACCGGCTTCTTTGGCCAGTGACACGATAGCGTCTGCATCAAACAGGGTGGGATTGAAACGCAGGGCGGTATCTCCATACCAGTCACTGAAGATTCCCGCAAACGATTGGATTTGTTCACTGTATCCTCGGGTGACGGGGTTGCCTTCCCATACGCCTCCCAGTTCGGAATAAAGACCGAAGTGGATGAACATGGAATACTTGTTCTGATGCCATTTCTCAAATGCTTTTTCCGAGATTTGGGCTGTTGCACCCAGGCTTATGACACAAGCCATGATGAAGGTTAGTAATTTTTTCATGATTGTAATTAGTGGTTAACTGAATGAATATATTGCATAATTTCTGTTTGTTGGTCGGGATGGAACCACACGATGTCTTTGTCCCGTTTGAACCAGGTCATCTGTTTACGAGAGTAAATGCGGGAATTTTGCTTGATTTTCCCGATAGCGAATTCCAATGTCCATTCTCCGTCCAGATACTTGAACATTTCTTTGTATCCTACGGTATTGAGCGAGTTCAGATGCCGGAAAGGATATACCTGCCGGGCTTCTTCCAGCAAGCCGTCCTGCATCATGATGTCCACGCGGCGGTTGATGCGGTCATACAATTCTTCGCGGTCGCGGGTTAATCCTATTTTGATGATGCGGAAAGGGCGTTCCTTGTGAGTACGGGTACGGAAAGAAGTATAAGTTTTTCCGGTCATGTAGCATATTTCCAATGCATGTATTACTCGTTTGGGATTTTTCAAATCCACTATTTTGTAATACTCGGGGTCCAGCAGCCTTAGTTCGGCGCACAGAGTGTCCAGCCCTTCCTGTTCGTAACGTCGTAGCATCAGCTGGCGTGTTTCATTGTCTACAGTGGGGATATCATCTATGCCTTTGCAAATGGCATCTATATACATCATGGAACCTCCGGTCAGTATTACAGTGTCATGGTTTTGGTATAGGATTTCCAGTTGTGCCAGTACGTCTGCTTCGTATTGTGCGGCGCTGTAATAATCTGTTAGCTGTAATGTTCCGACAAAATAATGAGGAACACGCGCCAATTGCTCGGGGGTAGGGGCGGCAGTTCCTATCTTCAGGTCTGCATACAATTGGCGTGAGTCTGCCGAAACAATGGAAGTCCGGAAGTGTTCGGCAATGGAAAGGCTTAGTTCGGTCTTTCCTACACCGGTAGGGCCGATAAGGACGATAAGGGTGTCAGGCATGGTGTTTATAAAAAGAGAGGGGCGGACGTGTAACGTCCGCCCCCGTTAAGATTAATAGTTTTCTTGCTCATAAGGGTCCGGTGAGGAGGCACCGCCCATATCAAATCCTTCGGGATCAAAGTCTTCCATATCGAAGTCCTGGTCGCCGTAGAAATTCTCGTCTATATCCAGATTTCCGCTATTGCTTTTTGCCATCATTTCGTCAAAGTCGACGGTTTGTTTCGGGGCTTCTCCGGCTTTGCGCGAACACACTGCTTTGTCAAGGTCTTTGCCGGTGATGATTTCCGACAGTTCAATGAAAAACACTCGTTCTGCCAACGGGTCGAATACATACAGCAATTTTTGCTTTTCGTCTTCCACCAAATCACTCAAGCGGGTTTCTCTCATGATGTAGCTGTCTTCTTCCGAACTGCTTCCCATATCTTCCAGTGTGATTTCCTGGTCTTTCTCCCAGTCGTCATCACAAATGAAGAAAGAGGTCATCTGGTCATCTTTATATCCTGCCGCTTTCAATATTGCTTCGTGCAAATCAAAGAAAGTTGCTTCCGAGTCTATCTTTATTTCTCTTATAAAATCATCGACTTCATCAGAGATTAGTGTAAATCTGTAAATCATATATTTATACTGTATATACTATATAACTTTTTTTTCGTGCAGTAAAGTTATAAAAAACTTTGTTATCTGATGATACCTCTTTGAGAATTTTCTATGAAAGAAATAATATATTCTATTTCTTTGCTCATAGGTATTTCTTTGCGTACTTGTTCCAAGGCATCGGTAACGTTCATGCCATTTTGATAAATAATGCGATAGGTGTTGTGTATATTCTCTATTAGTTCATTAGAGAATCCGCGGCGGCGGAGTCCTACGATATTGATTCCTGCGTAGGCAATGGGTTCGCGCCCTGCTATAATATAAGGAGGAATGTCCTTGCTGAAACGTGAACCGCCCTGTACCATTACATAACCGCCTACCCGGCAGAATTGGTGCATCAATACGGCGCCGCTGATAATGGCGTTATCATCAATGATAATTTCACCTGCCATCTTGGTGGCATTGCCTATGATGCAACCGCTGCCTATGATGGCATCATGTGCTACGTGTACCCCTTCCATCAACAGGTTGTTACTGCCCACTATGGTTTTGCCTTTAGCCGCTGTACCACGATTGATGGTTACATTCTCGCGAATGGTGTTGTTATCACCTATTTCGGCAGTCGTTTCTTCACCGCGGAATTTCAAATCCTGGGGAATAGCGCCTATAACAGCTCCCGGAAAAATGGTGTTGCCGTTCCCTATGCGTGAGCCATACAGTATATTGGCGTTAGGCATGATTGTGTTGTTATCACCGATAACTACATTCTTGTCGATAAACACAAAAGGACCGATTTCTACATTCTCACCAATTTTTGCTTCGGGATGTATATATGCTAATGGACTAATCATGTTGTTTTTTTAGTGGTTATTTATTTTTTACTATTTGTGCCATAAACTCGGCTTCGCAGACTACTTTCTCGCCTACAAACACATATCCTTTCATTGTGGAGATGCCCCGGCGGATAGGAGCCAACAATTCAACACGGAACAATAAAGTGTCTCCCGGCACTACTTTCTGGCGGAATTTCACACCGTCTATTTTCATGAAGTAGGTGGAGTATCTTTCGGGTTCGTCCACTGAATTAAGAACAAGCAGACCACCGCATTGTGCCATGGCTTCTACTTGAAGCACACCCGGCATGACAGGTTCCTGTGGGAAGTGTCCCTGGAAGAAGGGTTCGTTGGCGGTTACGTTTTTCACACCGACAATGTGGTTGGCGCCAATGGCAACGACTTTGTCCACTAGCTGGAAAGGATAACGGTGCGGAAGCAGTTCGCGGATGCGGTTGACATCCATGATGGGAGCTTCGTTGCAGTTATAGGACGGAGCCTGTATTTCGTGAAGTTTGATTTCTTTGCGTATCTGGCGGGCAAACTTGTTGTTGATGGTGTGCCCCGGACGGGTGGCGATGATGCGTCCCTTGATGGGTTTGCCTATCAGTGCCAGGTCGCCGATGATATCCAACAGTTTGTGGCGGGCCGGTTCGTTGTCCCATACCAAGGGAACATGGTTGATGTAGCCCAGTTTGGTGGCGTCCATGTGGGGAACCCCCATGACGTCTGCCAGCTTGTCGTAGTTTTCCTGGCTCATCTCTTTTTCGTAGATTACGATGGCGTTGTCCAGATCGCCTCCCTTGATCAGTCCGGCACCCAGCAATGGTTCTATTTCGCGGACGAATACAAAGGTACGCGCGGAAGCTACCTCGGTGGGGAATTTAGCCATGTCTTCCAGTGTGGCGAACTGATTGGACAGTATTTTAGACTGATAAGAGATCAGTGCATTCACACTGAAATTTTCGTCCGGAAGAACAATGATGGAAGATCCGATTTCCTCGTCCCTGAATTCGATTTTTGATTTTATGATATAGTAATCCTTGACAGCATTCTGTTCTTCGATTCCTACACGCTGTATATTTTCTACATACGCTTTGGCACTGCCGTCCAGAATAGGGAATTCGGGACCGCTTACCTGAATCAGGCAGTTGTCTATACCAGCTGCATAAAGAGCTGCCAAAGCATGTTCTACTGTACTTACTTTTATTCCGTTTTTCATCAGCACAGTGCCGCGGGTAGTATCACCTACGTTTTCTGCTACGGCATCAATTATTGGTTGTCCTTCAAGATCAATTCGTTGGATTTTATACCCGTGGTTGTCCGGTGCAGGATTGAATGTCACCGTCAAGTTTACTCCGGTGTGAAGGCCTTTTCCATTTAAAGAAAAACTGCCTTTTAATGTCTTCTGTTTCAACATGGGGTTTATTTATTTAGTTGTTTTTTTAATTCTTCTATTTCTTTCTGCATGGCGTTCAGTGTGGTGTAAATTTCGGGCAGTTTTTTGTATACGGCCGATGATTTCATGAAATTCTTGGCATCGATGGCCGGAGTGCCTAGAATTTGCTCGTTGGATTTCACGTTACCGGGAACGCCTGCTTGTGCGCCGATACCTACCTTGTCACCTATCTTAATATGTCCGGCTAGTCCTACCTGTCCGCCAAACATGCACCATTCACCTACTTTGGTGGAACCGGCAATACCCACCTGTGATGCCATGACAGTGTGGCTTCCTACTTCCACATTGTGTGCTATCTGGATCAGGTTATCCAGTTTCACTCCTTTATGTACAATGGTGGCGCCCATGGTGGCACGATCTACGCAGGTATTAGCACCAATCTCCACATTATCTTCTATGATGGCAATACCTATTTGTGGAATTTTTTCGTACCCTTCGGGAGAAGGTGCGAATCCGAATCCATCAGCACCGATTACGCAGCCTGCATGCAGGGTACAGTGGTTTCCTACCAAGCAGTCGTGATAGATGGTGGCATGTGGATAAAGTGTACAATTATTACCTACTTTGGCATGGCTTCCTACAGTAGCGTGCGGGTGGAGGGAAGTGTTGTCACCAATCTCAGCACCATCGCCTACGCAGGCAAACGGAGCGATATATACATCCTTCCCCAACTTCGCAGTGGGGGCAACGTATGCCAGCGGATCTATACCAGTCTTTTTAGGTTTGCTCATTTCATAGAGGGTCAGTAGTTTAGCCAGACTTTCGTAGGCGTTGTCTACCTTGATTAAGGTAGCTTTTACTTCTTGCTCGGGAACGAAATCTTTGTTTACCAACACAATGGTAGACTGAGTATCGTAAATGTAATGAGTATACTTAGGATTTGAAAGAAAAGAAATCGCTCCCGGCACGCCTTCCTCTATTTTAGCAAAAGTATGCACAGTTACGTTTTCATCGCCAACAATAATTCCCTGGATGTATTCCGCAATTTGTTTAGCTGAGAACTCCATAATACTGTCTAATTCTTTATGTTCTAAATGTTTCAGTTTTGTTACTTGCGTGTTACATGTTAGTGTAAACACATCATTAATTATGCAAATTACGCATTTTTTTTTTATATATCCGTACAATTCGCTAATTATTTAATGTCCGTCGTTTTCGGAACGCAGGTAACATATATAATATTTTTTGACTTTTCGGGAGAGAAGAGAGATGTTGAGCATATCCGAAGCCTTGGCTATATCGCGGGTGCTTCCATCTTTATAGATGATTTCAATACTGTCATCCTCCTTTTTATACATATTGTTTTCTATACTGGATATGGATAGGAAGTATTTTGCTTCTTTCTTATTGATATTCAGTTGTTTACTTATTCTTGAAAGAATTTCTTCTTTTCGTGCTTTTGTGAAATATAACATAGTAAGTGGCATTTTCGCCTCTATCTTGGCAATATTGATGCTAACCGGAGCGTTATATTATTTGCAAAATGAATTGAAAGGTTTTATCCAGATATTGGATATGCAAACATTATTATTGGTTTATGTGGCAGTGTTTGCTTTAGGTATTGTCTTGTCCGTGATCGCGACCATTTTTGCCGTGAATAAATATTTGCGGATGGGGGTCGATAAGTTGTATTATATTTAATGTACGAATAATAAAGAGTTGAGAAAGATGGCTAAAAGAGATTTTGCTTTCGGAAAAGAGAATTTTATACTGATTGCGGTAGCGGTTGCCTGCATCGTGCTTGGTTTCATATTGATGAGTGGTGGAGGTTCCGGGGATAATACGTTCAATCCCGATATATTCAGCGCCCGCCGTATCGTGGTAGCTCCGGTGGTTACGGTTATTGGTTTCGTGATGATGATTTTTGGAATCTTGAAGAATAGCAAAGATAAAGAAGTAACAGAATGAGTTGGTTTGAGGCCTTGATACTGGGTATCGTACAGGGATTGACCGAATATCTGCCGGTGAGCAGTAGCGGTCATTTAGCGATTGGCTCAGCTTTGTTTGGTATAGAGGGAGAGGAGAATCTTGCGTTTACGATCGTCGTACATGTGGCGACCGTATTCAGTACGTTAGTGGTTTTATGGAAGGAAATCGATTGGATATTCCGTGGTTTGTTTAAATTTCAGATGAACGCGGAGACGAAGTATGTGATTAATATCTTGATTTCCATGATTCCGATCGGGATCGTTGGGGTATTCTTTAAAGATACGGTAGAACAAATCTTTGGATCAGGTTTATTGGTCGTTGGTTGTATGCTGCTATTGACGGCGGCTTTGCTGGCATTTTCGTATTATGCCAAACCACGCCAGAAAGAGTCGATCTCGATGAAAGACGCTTTTATTATCGGTCTGGCTCAGGCTTGCGCCGTGATGCCGGGTTTGTCACGTTCCGGATCAACGATCGCTACCGGTTTGTTATTGGGAAATAATAAGGCGAAACTAGCCCAGTTCTCTTTCTTGATGGTAATACCTCCGATCTTGGGAGAGGCGTTGTTGGATGTGATGAAGATGGTGAAAGGTGAAGATGTGGCCGGGAGCATTCCCGCATTATCATTAGCGGTAGGTTTCGTGGCCGCTTTTGTTTCCGGTTGCGTGGCCTGTAAATGGATGATCAACATCGTGAAAAAGGGGAAACTGATTTATTTCGCTATCTATTGCGCGATCGCGGGATTGGTGACAATTGCTTGTACATTACTGAAATAAAGAATGGATTTTATAGCTGGAGAGATTTTATATTTTAATAAACCGCTAACGTGGACTTCTTTTGACCTAGTTAATAAATTTCGCTATAAGCTAAGTCGGAAACTGAAGGTAAAGAAGATTAAAGTTGGACATGCGGGGACACTGGATCCCTTGGCTACAGGTGTGATGATCGTTTGTACCGGAAGGGCTACGAAGCGGATCGATGAGTTTCAATATCAGACGAAGGAATATATCGCTACGTTGAAGTTGGGAGAGACTACCCCGTCTTTCGATTTGGAGAAAGAGATAGACGCCGTGTATCCCACGGAACATATAACCCGTGAGCTCGTGGAGGAGGTTTTAAAGACATTCGTGGGTACGATCCAACAGATTCCCCCGGTGTTCTCCGCTTGCAAAATCGAAGGTAAACGTGCTTATGAGCTAGCCCGGAAAGGAGAGGAGGTACTTTCGTTCTAGCTCTTATCAAAATAGCAGGAGACGAAACCGGAATGC
>ENA-UEOR01001199-UEOR01001199.1-human-gut-metagenome-genome-assembly--contig:-NODE-1199-length-15525-cov-39.642219_pt1 | contig 15525 bp, 14 predicted proteins | sample MGYA00242887_ERZ507890 | MGnify/ENA primary metagenome ERZ507890 (study PRJEB26167, sample SAMN06115431) | human gut metagenome | host: Homo sapiens | place: China:Guizhou | collected 2014-10-21...
GTTTACGAGGTTGTGGACAACTCTATCGACGAGGCATTGGCCGGCTACTGTGATCATATAGAAGTCACCATCAATGAGGACAACTCGATCACGGTTACCGACGACGGCCGTGGTATCCCCGTGGATATTCATGAGAAAGAAGGTAAATCAGCCTTGGAGGTAGTACTGACAGTGCTGCACGCCGGCGGTAAGTTCGACAAGGGAACCTATAAAGTATCCGGTGGTTTGCACGGTGTGGGTGTATCTTGCGTAAACGCCCTCTCTACTTATCTGAAAGCGGAAGTTCGCAGGAACGGCAAAGTACATATGCAGGAGTTCTCTTGCGGAAAGCCGTTGCACGACGTACAGGTTATCGATAATACGGATAAAACAGGTACTACGATCTCTTTCAAGCCGGACGGTTCTATCTTTACGGTCACGGAATACAAGTATGATATCTTGGCTACCCGTTTGCGTGAATTAGCGTTCTTGAACGCAGGTATTACGCTACGTCTGACAGATAAGCGAGTTCAGAAAGAAGACGGTTCTTTAAAGTCCGAGGTATTCCATTCGGATGAGGGATTGAAAGAATTTGTCCGCTATATCGACCGTTCTAAAGAGAAACTGATTCCAGACGTAATCCATATCGTTACCGAGAAGCAGGGTATCCCTGTCGAGGTGGCGTTAACTTATAATACTTCTTACAACGAGAGCGTATTCTCTTACGTAAATGATATTAACACGATAGAAGGTGGTACACACTTAGCCGGTTTCCGCCGTGGCCTGACCCGTACGTTGAAAAAGTACGCCGAGGATTCTAAATTATTGGAGAAAGCCAAGGTGGAGATTCAAGGGGATGACTTCCGTGAAGGTTTGACCGCCGTTATCTCTATCAAGGTAGCCGAACCTCAGTTCGAGGGACAGACAAAGACGAAGCTGGGTAATAGCGAGGTTACCGGTGCAGTGGATATGGCGATCGGTGAGGCGTTAGGCTATTATTTGGAAGAACATCCGAAAGAGGCGAAAATAATCGTCGACAAGGTGATCTTGGCCGCTCAAGCCCGTCATGCCGCTCGTAAGGCTCGCGAATTGGTACAACGCAAATCTCCGCTGACAGGAGGTGGGCTTCCCGGTAAATTGGCGGACTGTTCCTCTAAAGACGCGTCGATCTGCGAATTGTTCCTTGTCGAGGGAGACTCCGCAGGTGGTACGGCTAAGCAAGGACGCGACCGTAACTTCCAAGCGATCCTACCGTTGCGCGGTAAGATCTTGAACGTGGAGAAAGCGATGGATCATAAGATCTTCGAAAGCGAGGAAATCCAGAACATCTATCGTGCGATGGGTGTGACCGTCGGTACGGAGGATGACCCGAAAGCGTTGAACATGGAGAAGCTGCGTTACCACAAGGTGATTATCATGACCGATGCCGATGTGGACGGTAGCCACATCGCCACATTGATCTTGACCTTCTTCTTCCGCCGTATGCGTTCCTTGATCGAGAACGGATATGTGTATTTGGCGACTCCTCCCCTCTATTTGTGTAAGAAAGGTAAGGTTGAGGAATATTGCTGGACCGAGCAACAACGTCAGCAGTTCATCTTAAAATATGGAGGAGGCAACGAGAACTCGATCCATACACAACGATACAAAGGTTTGGGAGAAATGAACGACCATCAATTGTGGGATACGACCATGAACCCGGAAAACCGTACGTTAAAGCAAATCACGATCGACAACGCAGCCGAGGCTGACCAAATCTTCGCCATGTTGATGGGTGAAGACGTAGGCCCTCGCCGCGAGTTTATCGAGGAAAACGCTACATATGCTAACATAGATGCTTAAAATCATGAAAGTCCGTCGTCCGAATCTAGAGGCCCTATACAAAGAAGTTGATAATTATATACCGGCTAAAGAAAGCCTTCAACCTCCCCGAATAGGAATATCCGCTAACCGGAGAGACGGACTTTCCTGTATAGCCGAGACCTACGTGCAAGCCGTGCTGGACGCGGGGGGAGCCCCGGTACTTATCCCAGTGATCACGGATCTGAAAGCATTGAGCGAAGCAAGATCAATCCGCTCTATTTGCATGAGGAGCCTATCCCGCAATTGCAAGACGTAGATACGCTACGTGACGAATACGATTTGATCTTGCTTCGCTTGGCCGCTAACCGACAAATTCCGATCATGGGTATTTGCCGAGGGCATCAGATCATGAATGTAGCGTTCGGAGGAAGTGTCTATCAAGACATCCATTCACAAGCCGATCACCCGCTATTGAAACACAGCCAGACATTGGCGCGGGAATATCCGTCGCATACGGTAACTCTCGAACCGGGAACGAACCAGCTACGCACTATTTTCAATGGAGAAAAACAAATCCTTGTCAACTCTTTCCACCATCAAGCGGTAAAAGAGGTCGCCCCCGGATTTAGGGCGACAGCGACCGCCCCGGATGGAATCAATGAGGCTATGGAACATACGGAGAAAACGATATTCGGTGTACAATGGCATCCGGAGGCCATGGCTCCGCAAGGGGATGAGGCCATGAAAGCCCTATTCGCTTACCATATCGAGAATGCCCGCCGTTTCGCGAAAGCCAAAGCGATCCATCAACAGATCGTGACGATCGATTCCCATACAGATACCCCAATGATCTTTCCCGGTGAATTTAATATCGGGGAGAAAGAAGGAGGGAAAGTGAATCTTCCTTTTATGGAAGAAGGACGTATCGACGCGACCTTTATGGTCGCCTATACCCCGCAAGGTAAACGAGATGAGGCATCCTTACAGGCAGCGACAGCGTATGCGATAGAACGGCTGAATCAAGTAAAACGCCAGCAAACCTTACATCCGGACCGGATGGCTATAGCGACTACCCCCCAAGAGATCCGGACGATTAAGGCGCAAGGGAAAAAAGCGATCTGCCTCGGCATCGAGAACGGGTACGCTTTAGGGAAGCAGATCGAAAACCTACGGATGTTCAAGGAGATGGGAGTTTCTTATATCACCTTATGCCATAATGGGGATAACGATATTTGTGATTCCGCTAGAGGAAAACAGGAATGGAAAGGACTAAGTCCTTTCGGTAAGGAAGTGGTAAAAGAGATGAACCGATTAGGAATCATGGTTGATATCTCGCATGCGGCGGAAAGTACCTTTTATCAGGTAATGGAAGTGAGCGAGACGCCAATCATAGCCTCCCACTCTTCCGCACGTGCGCTTTGCGATCATCCTCGTAACTTAACAGATGATCAGCTGAAAGCACTGGCTGCTCAAGGGGGTGTCGCCCAAATCTGCCTATACAAAGGATTCATCAATAAGGAAGAGGACAAAGCTTCTTTAAGCGACGCTATCCGCCATATCAATCATATCGTGGATTTAATCGGTATCGATCATGTAGGAATCGGCTCGGATTTTGACGGAGACGGGGAACTGATCGGTTGCTCGGCTACCAACGAGTTGATTAACATTACCGTCCGACTTTTAGAAGAAGGATATACGGAAGAAGATATACGGAAAATATGGGGTGGAAACTTGCTAAGGGTTATGACCGCTATACAAGATTTCCCAAACAAATAGCAAACGAAAACAACTACATATTATGAAAAAGATCTTATACACAGCAATATGCGCCTGTAGTATCTTATGTGGAGCACAGGCACAGACACCCGGATCGGAGGTACCCAACTTAAAAAAGCTATATGAGTTGACAGACTCTTGCGATGTAAACGTGCGGGCACGATTCTCCCCATTGATCGGGATTTCCGCTAGTATCTCCAATGGTGCTTCCCGGGTGGGGGCCACCTATATCCAATCCATCGTAAAGGCAGGGGGAACTCCGGTTATCATCCCGGCTGTTACTGACGGTAAGGTACTCAGAAATATCGTATCGAATTTAGACGGGCTAGTTCTTATAGGAGGAGCGGATGTAAACCCTCTATGGTATGAGGAGGAGCCTCGGGAAAAGCTGGAGGAAGTCGATCCGGTACGCGATTTGTATGAGTTGAAACTAATCAAGATGGCTACCGACCAAAATATTCCCTTACTCGTTTATCCCCGAAGGATTGAGTCAGGCCATTTACAGCCGCTACCCCATCAGACAGTCACAAACAATAGAATTTCCGAATACCAACAACGGAGCCATCTGGGCCGACCTGGATGTAAAAGGTATGACGATACGCATCATCAACGTGCACATGCAGACTACCAGCTTTGACAGAATGCGTTCCAAAGCAGCACAGGCTCGGGGAGAACAAGATGAGGAACAGGAAAGAGGCATTTATCTGGGCTATTCTGACAACTTCCGGGAAAATACTGTCAGACGTGCCGGACAGGCTGAACAAATCAGTTCGCTGATCAATGCCACGGAATATCCCTTGATTGTATGCGGTGACTTCAATGACCCTCCGGGAACTTTTACTTATGAAACTCTGAAAAACGGCTTGAAAGACGGATTTCAAACCGCTGGAGAAGGGTACGGAGCCACTTATCGGGGGTTTCACCATTTACTACGGATAGACTACTTGTTCCATTCCACCTTATTGGAAGGTATAAAATATAAGGTGATTCCTTATGATATGAGTGACCATAACCCGGTATATCTGGAGGTGGGGCTTTGATAAATCACTTCTTCAAAGCTACCGAAAAGAAGAAAGTGGAACCTTTTCCCTCTTCAGACTCAAACCATAAATGCCCACCATTCTTAACAGCAAAATCCTGACATAATAACAAGCCTAATCCGGAACCTTCCTCATTATTCGTTCCGTATTTGCTGAAATGAGTTTCCGTGTTCAACAATTTCTTTTGGTCTTCCTCACTCATGCCTTTTCCGGTGTCTTTTACACTGACTATGACTTTATCACCCTCTATTTCGGCATTAACCAGAATTTCGGAATCATTATAACTGAACTTAATTGCATTGCTGAGAAGATTACGCAAGATGGTTTTCATCATATCCATATCGGCATGTACCTCAATCTTTCCATGCACCGGGAAGTTCACCTTTATATTCTTCATACCGGCTACCAGATTGAAAATTTCGATAACCGAAGCAATATTCCCCACAATATCAAAGTCCTGATAAACTACATTCAGCTTGCCTATCTGGCTTTTAGTCCATTTCAATAAATTATCCAGCAAAGAGAAAACATCCTCCGTACTTTGATTGGCCATGCTCAGCATATCAAACATTTCCTTACCGATCTGTTCGGACGGAAGACTGAGTATCAACATATTGAGCACCATTTTAATGGATCCCATGGGTGAACGCAGGTCATGTGCGATAACAGAATATAACTTGTCGCGCCCCATAATAATCTTACGCAATTCTTCCGTTTGCTTCATGATGATCCGTTTGGCGGCAATCAGGGATATCTGATGGGTAACACGGATCACAAGCTCTTCCTTATTAAAAGGTTTGGATATAAAATCATTCGCACCTACCTTGAAACCCTTCACTATATCGGCAGTGGTATTCAAAGCTGTCAGAAATATAATAGGAATATGTTGTGTTTCCGGATCGGCTTTCAATCGTTCGGCAACTTCAAAACCATTCATCTCGGGCATCATGACATCCAACAAAATCAAATCGGGACGGGCATTGACCGCCTGGGATAATGCCTCCTTTCCATTACCGGCAGTTATCACCTTAAACTTCTCGTTTGTTAACAACACTTTTAACAACAAGACATTAGAAACCACATCATCCACAACCAAAACAGTGTACTCAGAATGACTTATTACAACATTTACATCCGGTGTCATAGGTATATATTATTTAGCCAGAACACTTTTAAAATAATCAATCACTTTCATCAGCCCCTCTTCCAGATGAATGTGAGGCTCCCAATCCAGCTTTTCTCTTGCCAGAGTAATATCCGGCCTGCGCTGACGAGGGTCATCATGAGGTAAAGGTTCGAAAATAATGTTAGAATGAGAACAGGTCAGTTCCAATATCTTCTGAGCCAGTTCGAATATGGAAAATTCGCAAGGGTTACCGATATTCACTGGTCCTGTGAAGTGATCTTCCGTAGCCATCATACGTATCATCCCTTCCACCAGATCATCTATGTACTGAAAACTACGTGTCTGCTTTCCGTCTCCATAAATGGTTATATCTTTATCTAGCAATGCCTGTACCACAAAATTGGAAATTACACGTCCGTCATCGGTCAGCATATTAGGACCATACGTATTGAATATGCGGATTATTTTTACCAAGACGCCATGTTGACGGTAATAATCCATGCACAAAGTCTCGGCACAACGTTTTCCTTCATCATAACAAGACCGGTAGCCTATGGGATTCACATTTCCCCAATCTCCCTCCCTTTGGGGATGCGACAACGGATCACCATACACCTCACTGGTAGAAGCCTGAAGTATTTTTGCTTTGTTACGCTTCGCCAGTCCCAACATATTAAACGTGCCGAAGACAGCCGTCTTCGCCGTTTTGATAGCATCATGCTGATAATGTATAGGAGAAGCGGGACATGCCAGATTGTATATCTCGTTCACATCCGTCCAAAACGGATTAATTATATCGTGTTCTATCAGTTCAAAGCGCGGATGCCCGATCAGGTAACTTATATTCTCTTTACTCCCCGTGAAAAAGTTGTCTAAACATATAACAATATTACCTTCCTCTATCAGACGAGTGCATAGATGTGACCCTATAAATCCTGCGCCTCCCGTTACTAGGATTCTTTTCATTCCCCTTATTTTTACTTTATTTTATGTTTAGCAAAAATAATTGATTCCCTTCACTTGTGCAAACATTTAAAACAAGATTATTCGTTATCTTTGCAAATACTTTGTCAAAATGAGATTTATATGAAGAAATATCCTTGTGTATTAAGTATAGCAGGATCCGATTGCAGCGGAGGAGCCGGCATACAGGCTGACCTGAAGACCATCTCCGCCTTGGGTGGTTATGCTGCGACAGCCATTACTGCAATCACCGTACAGAACACTTTGGGAGTACGTGCCATACATCCCGTACCACCGGTATATGTACGTGGGCAGATAGAAGCCGTAATGGAAGATATCCGTCCGGATGCTGTTAAAATAGGTATGATTAATGATGTGGAAATAGTCGAGGCCATAGCCTCCTGCCTTCGTACATACCGGCCCCGTTTCGTTGTGTTCGATCCGGTCATGGTATCGACTAGCGGACACCGGCTGATAGAAGAGGACGCCATCAGTGCACTGACCCGGGAACTGATGCCTCTGGCCAGTCTGATTACGCCCAATCTGAGTGAGGCGGAAGTATTGACGGAACACTGCATAAGCAATGTGGACACAATGAAAGCTGCCGCATCGGAATTATTAAAATTCGGTTGCGGATCCGTTTTACTGAAAGGAGGACATTTGGAGGGCGACAAGATGTGCGATGTATTACAAACAGCTGGAGAAGACAAGCCTCATCTCTTTATCTCAGATAAGATAGAAAGCAAAAACACACACGGAACAGGATGTACTCTTTCTTCCGCCATTGCTACTTTTCTGGCACTGGGATATGATATGCCGCAGGCCGTAGAACATGCAAAAGCATATGTCACCAAAGGCATCCACGCCGGGAAAGACGTGCATATAGGCGAAGGACACGGTCCGCTGAATCACTTTTACGCACCTGTTCCGATGAAAACAATGAAATAATTTGTCAATATGCTAATTACCATGCTGTACATAATGCAGCATATTAGCAAATTGCCTCATTATTATTCCGTAGTTCCGAAAGAAATAATTAACTTTGCAACGTTTTTAAACCAAAATAGGAAAAATATGAAAGCATTTGTATTCCCCGGACAGGGAGCACAGTTTGTAGGTATGGGTAAAGACCTGTACGAAAACTCGGCTTTAGCCAAAGAACTTTTTGAAAAAGCAAACGACATTTTAGGATACCGTATCACAGACATCATGTTTGAAGGTACTGACGAAGACTTGCGCCAGACTAAAGTAACTCAGCCTGCCGTTTTTCTGCACTCGGTAATTTCCGCTCTTTGCATGGGTGATGATTTCAAACCTGAAATGACTGCCGGACACTCGCTGGGCGAATTTTCCGCATTGGTTGCAGCCGGAGCATTGTCTTTCGAAGATGGTCTGAAACTGGTTTATGCACGTGCTATGGCTATGCAGAAAGCTTGTGAGGCACAACCCTCTACGATGGCTGCCATCATAGCATTGCCTGACGAAAAAGTAGAGGAAATCTGTGAAGCGATTTCTAAAGAAGGAGAAGTGGTAGTGGCTGCCAATTATAACTGCCCGGGACAAATTGTCATCTCAGGTTCTATCGAAGGAATCAACAAGGCTTGCGAGCAAATGAAAGCTGCCGGTGCTAAACGCGCCCTGCCGCTGAAAGTGGGAGGCGCCTTCCACTCTCCGCTGATGAACCCCGCCAAAGTGGAACTGGAAGCTGCTATCAACGCTACTGAAATTCATACTCCGAAATGCCCGGTATATCAGAACGTGGACGCTTTGCCTCACACAGATCCCGCTGAAATCAAGGCAAACCTGGTAGCTCAGCTCACCGCTTCCGTACGCTGGACCCAGACAGTGAAGAATATGGTTGCCGATGGTGCCGATGACTTTACCGAATGCGGACCGGGTGCTGTACTGCAAGGACTGATCAAGAAAATTGATGGATCGGTCAACGCACACGGTATTGCTTGATAAACAAAATTCAGTTATCATAAATTTCATACGGATTACCGGAATATGCTGAGTAATCCGTATTTTTTTTATGGCATTTCACAAAAATATTCGTAAGTTTGTCGGTATCTAAACGAGATCAGACTATGAATGAATTTAAATATAACATTGGTTATGCCCTGAGCGGAGGATTTATAAAAGGATTTGCCCATTTGGGGATTATGCAGGCTTTGCATGAACATGGCATCAGGCCGGAAATACTTTCCGGAGTAAGTGCAGGTGCTCTTGCCGCTGTCTTCTATGCCGACGGCAAAGAGCCTTATCATATTGTTGAACTTTTTGAGCACCATTCATTCAAAGAACTGACCACTTTTTCTATCAACAAACAAGGTCTGCTGAAACTGGATAGGTTTATCGATTTCTTAAACAGCAACTTGGAGTCAAAAACGATAGAAGAACTAAAAATTCCCACTATTATTACCGCCACCGATTTGGATCACGGACGCATCGTTTCTTTTAAAAAAGGGAAAATAGCCGAAAGACTGGCTGCTTCCTGCTGTATGCCTATCTTGTTTGCCCCCATACGCATCAACAATACATATTATGTAGATGGAGGAATCTTGATGAACCTGCCGGTCAGCCCCATTCGCAAAGAATGCGAGAAAGTGATAGCACTCAATGTAGATCCGCTGGTAGCAGATGAATATAGCAAGAATGTGGTAAGCATCGCACTCAGAGCCTATCATTTTATTTTCCAAGCCAATACACTGCCTCAAAAAGGGATTGCAGATTTGCTGATCGAATCATACGGACTGGAAGAATACAGCAACAGAGAACTGGAAAGAGCCGAAGAGATATTCGAAAAAGGATACAATACGGCAACGGAACTCCTGGACAGACTACTCCTGGAGAATGGAACAATTTGGAGATAAACAAAAAAAGAATAAAATGGATACACAAGAAAAAATTATTATCTATCAGGTATTCACCCGTTTATTCGGGAACAACAGCCTGCGTTGTAAGCCTAATGGTTCTTTGGAGGAAAACGGTTGCGGAAAAATGGCCGATTTCACGACAAAGGCTTTAAACGAGATCAGAACACTGGGTGCCACACATATTTGGTATACAGGTATCATTGAACATGCTACCCAAACCAATTATACCCGCTATGGCATCAAACCCGATCATCCCGCAGTAGTAAAAGGAAAGGCCGGATCACCGTATGCCATCAAAGATTATTATGATGTAGACCCTGATTTGGCAACCAGTATCCCGGACCGTATGAAAGAGTTCGAGAATCTGGTAACACGAAGCCACAAAGCCGGATTGAAGATCATCATTGATTTTGTCCCCAACCATGTAGCCCGCCAATATGGTTCAGACGCCAAGCCTGAAGGAGTAACCGATTTGGGTGAGAAAGATGATGTGACAAAAGCTTTCAGCCCCAACAATAATTTCTATTATATTCCCGATACAAAGCTGGAAGGCAATATTGACCTGCACCGTGGCGCAGCGGAACCTTACATAGAGTTTCCGGCAAAAGCAACCGGTAATGACCGTTTTGACGCATGGCCCAACTCCAATGACTGGTATGAAACTGTAAAACTGAATTATGGTATAGACTACTTGAACGGTCATAGCCGCCACTTCGAACCGATTCCGGACACATGGGTGAAGATGCGTGACATCCTACTGTTCTGGTCTGCCAAAGGCATTGACGGATTCCGCTGTGATATGGCAGAAATGGTTCCTGTAGAATTCTGGGGATGGGTGATTCCGCAAATCAAAGCTGAACATCCGAAACTGATCTTTATCGCCGAGGTCTATAATCCGGGAGAATACAGGAATTATCTGTTCAATGGCAAATTCGACTATTTATATGACAAAGTAGGTCTGTATGATACGCTACGTGCCATTACCTGCGGATGGGAATCGGCAACTGCTATTCCACAACGCTGGCAAAGCTTGGGAGGTATTGAAAAACGAATGCTCAATTTCCTGGAGAATCATGACGAGCAGCGCATAGCTTCCGATTATTTTGCCGGAAACGGCTCAAAAGCCATCCCCGCAATGATTGTATCGGCTTGCATGAATACCAATCCGGTCATGATTTACTTCGGGCAGGAATTGGGAGAACATGGCATGGATACGGAAGGTTTCAGCGGGCGTGACGGAAGAACTACCATCTTTGATTACTGGAGTGTGGACAGCATACGCCGCTGGCGCAATGGAGGCAAGTTTGACAATAAATTCCTGAATGAGGATGAAAAGCAATTGAAACAATTCTATACCCGTCTGCTGAATATATGCAACAGTGAAAAAGCCATACGGGAAGGTGTGTTCTTTGACTTAACCTATGCCAATCTGGCCGGATGGGTATTTAACGAACATAAACAATACGCCTTTTTACGAAAACAGGATGATGAACTGATATTAATTATGGTTAACTTTGACTCCATACCGGCACGTTCAGCCGTCAATATTCCGCAACATGCGTTTGATTATTTAGGCATCCATCGTTATGGAGAATATGAGGCAACCGAATTGCTGACCGGAAACACAGAGAAGCTGACTCTTATGCCGGACAAAACAACTCCCGTATTACTAGATGGAATGAATGGAAAAATTCTGAAATTCAAGCTATAGTTTCCCACCACAGATTACTCAGATTAACACAGATACAGATTGAAATAAGCAATAAATCGTATTTCAATCTGTGTAATCTGTGGTAAAAAACATTTTAACTCTAGGAAAATACAAATTCCTTCATTGTCCTATCTCTTCAACAGACCGATTTTCAAGTTCAGCTTAAAATAATAGACTCCGTTCTCACGTTCCAGATATCCGTACTTATCTTTTTCAGTAGAACTTTTCTCAAACCGGGAATTAACAAACAGGAAATCGGCAAATACCTGACGGTCAACCTTCTGATAACAAAGTACCTCTCCATTACCATTTACAAACAGAAAACCGGATATGGCAGAATCTATCCCATTAAATATCTTGGCAGGACGCATTCCTAAAGCCAAAGCCATAAGAAACTGCTTCATCTTATATTCATAATAACTATGCTTATGGATCAATTCATCCTTTATTTTCAACGGATTGATTTGTTTGATTGCTTCTGTCAGGTCACTAACTTTGGATATGCCATCCAAATGCATGACACGCAACATCTCGCCCAACATACGGGGAAAATGAAGATCTATCATGCAAAGATTACTACGGAATACCTTATCGGCCACATCATTATATTTTAAGATTCCTCCCAAGCGTTCTATCATCAACATACGTCCTGCCACATCATCTTCTTCACCAAAAGCATTAATTTTGTTTACGGTAGGAGTAGCGAATTTAACACCAGTCTGCTCGAACTTCAAATTGGCGGCACGCCCTCCATCCAACAACGGAAACATAGTTCCCAAACGGGAACGAACGCAAAAACCTACCAACGGGGCCTCTATACTGTAAAAAGCAACATAGAAATCAGTACGGTCATCCGTCTTTGCTTCCAAGTCATAAATGGCGACTTCATCTAAAAATTCTTCCACACCGTCGGGAGACATCACATCATTCTCTCGGCTCTCTTTGACAGCAGCAAAAACCAACTCTGCCACAGCCGCAAAATCCCCACGAGGTATCTGCTTATCTATCTTTTCCCCACAAATACGTACGGTCGCCTCATCCTCCAGAATATAACGGCGTGTCCCGTCATGTTCCTCACGCTGTACCATCGCCACAGGAAGCTTTTGCACTTCATTCCTTTTCACATCAGGCGTACCTGCATACACATATCCGTCCGCTAACAAGCGGAAAAAGGCGTAAAGCTCGCCCCACTCTCTCTTTGTCGCTTCAAATGCCATATATTTTCTCTTTTTACTATCGTCTGCTATTTTTTAACGGCTGCAAAGATACGCAAAAGAAGTCTTAAAAAACAGGTTTTCGAGAAACGCAAATATTAAACAATGTTATATAGCATACTTTTTAAGTCTGATTATTTGCTATTTTCCAAAAAGTCCGTACCTTTGCAATGTGTTTTTCATAGTATTAGATTTAAGGTTAACAAAGGTTGGAGCAAGGCGTTGCTCCTTTTTTATTTTATCCCCCTTACTTTTACGATAAAACAAGTATTTCTTTTAATCCAGAAACCTCGACCTATCTTCAATCGTTCTCAACAGAATCCCTCCGACAGGATAATCAGGTAGAAATTTATGAAGGGAATGCGGATGTGATTTACGTTCCAATCGAACCGATGAATTAGCATTTATCAACAAATGTATCACAAATCACTGCATTTCCATAAACCTGTTCCTTATCCGGTTTGTTCTAAATGGCAAAGACAATCTTTATAAATGATAGAATCATGAAATTAAAAAAAGGAAGTATTGCATTACTAACATTGGCAGGTATGTTCTATATGAGCGTACAAAAAGCGGATGCATGCACGCGTGCCGTCTATATCGGACCGGACCATATGGTAGTAACCGGACGTACAATGGACTGGAAAGAAGATATTATGAGTAATATCTATGTTTTCCCCAGAGGAATACAACGTGCAGGATATAATAAAGAAAATGCCGTGAAATGGACTTCAAAATACGGCAGCGTCATTGCAACAGGATATGATATAGGTACGTGTGACGGAATGAATGAAAAAGGATTGGTTGCCAGTCTGTTATTTTTGCCAGAATCCGTCTTTGACCGCCCGGGAGATACACGTCCTGTCATGGGGATCAGCATATGGACACAATATGTACTGGACAATTTTGCCACCGTACATGAAGCTGTCGAGGAGCTGAAAAAAGAATCATTCCGCATTGATGCTCCCCACATGCCCAACGGTTCAGCTTCCACTCTTCACCTGGCTATTACAGATGAAACAGGAAATACAGCGGTTTTGGAATATCTGGACGGGAATTTAAGCATACACGAAGGAAAAGAATTCCAAGTGATGACCAATTCTCCACGATATGATTATCAGTTGGCTATCAATAATTACTGGAAAGAAGTAGGAGGATTGCAAATGCTGCCGGGCACGAACCGTTCCAGCGACCGCTTTGTGCGTGCCTCTTTTTATATACATGCAATCCCTCAGACTCCGGATGCTAAAATAGCTGTACCCAGTGTGCTCAGTGTGATGCGTAATGTATCTGTTCCTTTCGGAATTATCACACCGGACAAACCTCATATATCTTCCACCCGCTGGCGTTCTGTATCCGATCAGAAGAATAAAATATATTATTTTGAATCGGTCATGACTCCTAATCTGTTTTGGTTGGATTTGAAGAAAATCGACTTCAGTCCCAAAGCCGGAATCAAGAAACTGACCCTCACCAACGGAAAGATTTATGCAGGAGATGCTGTAAAAGATTTAAAAGACAGCGACTCATTTGTATTCTTATTCCAAACCCCTGTGATGTAAAACAGTAAAAATCAATATGACGTTCATGCCTCATTAAAATCGGTTAAGAGCCTCGTGAACGTCATACTTTTCTGCAAAAGTACTCCCTTCCGGCATTGAGTATCTTTTAAAATTCGTTGTTTTATAATAATACAAAAGCAATCATTTCCTCTCTGCTTCCTTATTACAAAAGAATAATTTATCTTTGAACGGATTTTAATATCCCATCAAAATCAGAACAAAAATAAAATAACTATGGAACAACCATCACTCAACGACCATAATAAACAGGAATACCCTCCCATGCATACTACAGAGCATGTCATAAACAGGACAATGGTCAATCTTTTCGGATGCGGACGGGCAATATCCGCCCATATAGAACGCAAAAAAAGCAAGCTGGATTTTGCGCTGCAAACCTGTCCGGAAGAAGCGGATATTATAAGAATAGAAAACACCGTAAACGAAGTATTGCGAAGAAATTTGCCCGTTACAATGGAATTTATCTCTCAAGAGGAAGCTATAGGGCGCTTTGACATGAAACGTTTACCGGAAAAAGCTTCCGAAACCGTACGGATTGTAAAAGTCGGCGATTACGACGAATGCCTCTGTATAGGTCAACACGTGGAAAATACGTCCGAAATAGGTACATTTAAAATTATAAGCCACGACTATAAAGACGGAATCTTCCGTATGCGGTTCAAGCTGATATAGAACAACTGTCAATCTGTCCCCCTAAAATTACAAATTGGCAGTAGCCTTGACAATCAAATGTTTAAAGAGGCTTACCAACTTTTAATGCAAAGGTTTTAATCTTTAAGAAAACCTTTATAGGTTTAAAAGAGTGCAATATAAACCGCATATCATCGAACTAATGGTATGCGGTTTGCATTATGGATAGTGAATGACAAAGCCGAAAGGTGAAGGAATTCAGAAATAAACAAAATGTTTAACCAAAACCTATAGGAGATTAAGATTATGATGCCAGTAAGAAGATCAAACCAAACATGGTTACCAAGTATTTTTAATGATTTCTTTGATAACGACTGGATGGTAAAAGCCAATGCAACAGCTCCCGCCATCAATGTTATTGAAAGTGACAAAGACTACAAAGTAGAAGTCGCCGCTCCGGGAATGACCAAAGAAGACTTCAAGATTCATATCAACGAAGACAACGACTTGGTTATCTCTATGGAAAAGAAAACAGAAAGTACCGAAGGTGATAAAGAAGGCAAGAAAGAAAGCCGTTACTTGCGTCGCGAATTCTCTTATTCTAAATTCCAACAGACATTGATTCTGCCTGATGATGTAGATAAAGATAAAATTGATGCAAAAGTAAACGATGGTGTATTAACTATCGAGCTGCCGAAACGTACACCGGAAGACAAAGAAAAAGCAGCCAAGGTTATCGAAGTTAAATAGGGATATTCAGTAAATGTCTCTAAAAAATAAGATGGCATATGAAGATGATAGGGCATGACCATTTCATATGCCAT
>ENA-UEOR01001202-UEOR01001202.1-human-gut-metagenome-genome-assembly--contig:-NODE-1202-length-15493-cov-28.596912_pt1 | contig 15493 bp, 15 predicted proteins | sample MGYA00242887_ERZ507890 | MGnify/ENA primary metagenome ERZ507890 (study PRJEB26167, sample SAMN06115431) | human gut metagenome | host: Homo sapiens | place: China:Guizhou | collected 2014-10-21...
TTCAGATCAGCCACCCCTCTTAACTGGCTTCGAAAAGCTTTGATTTTAGCATTGAACGACTCCGCTGAAGCATTTGTTAATCGTTCTTCAAAATAATTTATGATGGTCGTACTATGGTTTGAAAAGGTATGGATCAGTTTGAAAACTTGGGGGAATCTTTTCTTTTTTGTAGAGAACACGGTTGAACTTTTAAAAAAGAATTATATTTGTACTATTCATTACTGAAACTATGGCGAAGAATAATTTACTAAGTGAGCAACTTGCTTATATTGGTGTCAGTTGTACCCCTACTCATCTGCATTTGTGCAGTTATAATGCTGAAAGTATTTGTATGAAGGATGGGAAAGATATAGATAGTTTAATCCCTTATTTGAATAAGAATGCTATAAACTGGATACAAATTCATGGCTTTCAGAATACGGAGGTCATACAGCATGTCTGTCAGAATTTTAATGTCGACTTTTTGACGATACAAGATATTTTGAACTCCGACCATCAGACCAAGATAGAACAGCATGATACATATAATGTAGTGATTTTGAAGTTACTTTTTTCTAATGATGATGGCTATGTACCACAACAAATAGCCATTGTGCAAGGTGGAAATTATCTGTTGACTTTTATGGAAAAGGAAACAGACTTTCTGAATGATATAAATACGGCATTGGAAAAGAATGTGTTGAAAATACGTAGCCGGCAGTCTGATTTCCTGCTCAGTGTTATTCTAAACAGTGTGATGGCCAGCTTTATATCCATTATTTCGGAATTGGAAGACGGATTAGAGGATTTAGAAGAGCAATTGCTTTCGCCGGAACAGGCTGATATGCTCGGTATTGAAAATATACAGCAATACCGCCGTAATTTTCGTGTAATAAAGAAATGTATTTTACCATTAAAGGAGGAAATCAGCAAGTTGTTGCATCCGATCGATAATGATTTGTTGCACAAAGCAAGCCGTCCTTTCTTTAATGATGTCAATGATCATTTGCAGTTTGTATTGCAAACTTTAGATGGTTGCCGTGACATGATTTCAGCTTTGGTAGATATTTACCTTTCCAATAATGACCGACGGATGAACAGCATCATGAAACAGCTGACTGTTGTTTCTACTATATTTATTCCGTTGACTTTTCTGGCAGGAATCTGGGGAATGAATTTCCAATGGATGCCTGAACTGGGATGGCGGTATGGCTATGTATTTGCATGGACATTGATGTTGATACTAGTAGCAGTTATCTACTTCTATTTTAAGCGTAAAAAATGGTATTGATGAGAGAGGATGGATGGGATTTACTTAAATGTGAATCCCATATTCATGTTTTACTTCATTCATTACAAAGGTGCTTTCCAGTGAACCCAAACTGTCAATCGTGCCCAAGACATTGAGGATAAATTCCTGATAATACTTCATATTAGGGGAGTGTATTTTAAGCAAATAGTCATAACTGCCTGATATGTTGTAGCACTCTGTTACTTCAGGGATATCCTGAATTATCCGTGTAAATTCCGCAGCAATGTCCCGGTTCAGTCTTCTTAGCTTGACACTGCAAAATACCACGAAGCCTTGGTTTAGTTTCTCAGCGTCCAATACAGCGATATATTTTTTTATATATCCTCCATTTTCCAATCGTTTGAGGCGTTCGAACACCGGAGTGGAGGAAAGGCTTACCCGTGCAGCCAGTTCTTTGGTGGTCAGTCGGGCATTTTCTTGCAAGGTACGTAGTATCTGCAAATCTACTTTGTCAAGTTTCTCTAAAGTACTCATAGAATAATATTTTTTCAAGAGGTTCATATCTGTTAATACAAATATATTGCATTTATTTTAGATTCCGGAGAATTTTCGGGAAATGTAGTACAGGGTTATATTCTTTTTTTGCCGGAGAATGCAAGAAAAGGGCAGAATGATTTTATCTCTCAAAAATACTTTTTATCTTTGCAGTTGCTATGACAAAGTATATATATCTTTTTTATATCTTGTTAGGTGTATGCCTGTTGGCGGGCTTTGGTTCCGCATTTGATAGCGGACAGGAGCACGATGTAGTTCGTACAGTTGGTTTGGAAAACAGTGCGGTGGCGCTGTGCAACATATCTGAAAGCAATAACGGGCAGGAAAAAAAAGAGATAAATAATGAAAGCTACCATTTTTATAAAGTCGGTATCGGCGGTACAGCTACCTCTTTTTCTTTTCGCACCTTGTGCTCTTCTAAAATTCTGCGAACTCATTCCTCTGCTTCCGTCATAGCCAAGTTGGCCAGATTCTTGAAAGTACTTCTTCCTGAAGAAAAGCAAATTTCTTTTTCACCTATTCTTTATTTTACTCAATATTCCTGTGAATACTATATTTATCAGTTGAGGCGTATTCTTATTTAGTTTATTTTTTCTTCTCGGCAAGGTCTGTTTTTTATATCTTACATTTTTTTGTTTTTATATTTTCATAATGGGAACTGGGGTGGATGCTTGTTCCTTTTATGAACGGTGTTATATGTTAATAACTAATATATAATGGAATTTTTATTGGACTTTATACTTCACATTGACCAATATATGATAGATATTGTTCAAGAATATCATACTTGGGCTTATGTCATACTGTTTATAATCATTTTTTGCGAAACGGGATTGGTTGTCACTCCATTCCTCCCCGGAGATTCTTTGCTTTTTGTCGCGGGAGCTATTTCGGCTTTGCCCGATATGCCTTTGGAAGTTAATATTCTCGCTTTGGTTTTATTTCTTTCAGCTGTGCTGGGCGATTCCTGTAATTATATGATAGGACACTTTTTTGGAAATAAACTTTTCAATAATCCCGATTCCCGTATATTTAAGCAAAGTCATTTGGAAAAAACACATGAATTTTATAAAAAATACGGAGGAAAGACCATCATTATTGCCCGTTTTGTACCTATAGTCCGTACATTTGCTCCTTTTGTAGCAGGTATGGGCAAAATGCATTATTATTATTTTATGGTGTATAATCTGATAGGGGGAGCTTTGTGGGTTGGTATTTTCTGTTATGCCGGTTATTTTTTCGGTGATCTTCCATTTGTACAGAAAAATCTGAAATTGCTGATTGTGGCTATTATTGTCGTTTCTATATTGCCTGCCGTTATAGAAGTAGGCAGGAATAAGTGGAAAACTCGCCATTACTAAAATCAAACATATCAAAAACAATTTATTCAAATTACATTTATGAAAAATTCTTTTTTTAGTCGATTTACACCTCAAGAACCTAAGTTTTTCCCTATGTTGAAACGTTTGTCTGAAATCCTGACCTCATCATCGGATTTATTGGTAGAAAGCATGCAGCATGATAAGCCGGAAGAGAGAGAAGACTATTACAAACGCATCAAAGATATGGAACGTGAAGGTGACAAGCAGACTCATTTAATTTTTGACGAATTGGGAAAAACTTTCATAACCCCTTTTGATCGTGAGGATATTCACGATTTGGCATCAACTATGGATGATGTAATAGATGGGATTAACAGTTGCGCCAAACGTATCACGATCTATAATCCCCATCCCATTGCTAATAGTGGAAAAGAGTTGAGTTTGTTGATACAGCAAGCGGCTGTTTATATAAGTAAGGCAATGGACGAATTGGAAATTTTCCGTAAAAAGCCTACTGAATTAAGAGCATGTTGTACAAAATTGCATGACATAGAGAATCAGGCGGATGATGTATATGAACTCTTTGTTAAGAAACTATTTGAGGAAGAAAAGGATTGCATAGAACTGATTAAGATCAAGGAGATAATGCATGAATTGGAGAAAACGACCGATGCGGCAGAACGGGTAGGAAAAATCTTGAGAAACCTGATTGTGAAATACGCATAAAAGCAGAAGGTACAATATGGAATTATTAGTGATTATTATTACTTTGGCTTTGATTTTTGACTATATTAACGGATTTCATGATGCAGCCAATTCAATAGCCACCATTGTGTCAACCAAGGTTCTTACTCCGTTCCAAGCGGTGATATGGGCGGCATTTTTTAATTTTGTTGCATTCTTTATTGCTAAATGTATAATCGGAGGGTTCGGAATAGCCAATACTGTATCCAAGACAGTAGTGGAACAGTATATTTCCTTGCCGATTATTCTTTCGGGGGTTATTGCAGCTATTGTCTGGAATCTGTTTACATGGTGGAAGGGGATTCCTTCTTCTTCTTCGCATACGCTGATCGGAGGTTTTGCCGGTGCTGCTATTATGGCTCATGGTTTTGATGCCATTCAGCTCAATATTATTTTGAAGATTGCTGTTTTTATCTTTTTGGCACCATTTATAGGGATGGTTGTTGCTTTTGGATTTACGTTGCTTGTCCTTCACATTTGTCGTCGTGCACATCCGAATACGGCTGAGATGTGGTTTAAGAAATTGCAGCTTGTTTCTTCGGCTTTGTTCAGTATAGGGCATGGACTGAATGATTCCCAGAAGGTAATGGGTATTATTGCTGCTGCCCTGATCGCTGCTCATTCGGAAGGGTTAAGAATGGGAATAAATAGTATCAATGATTTGCCGGATTGGGTGGCATTTTCTTGTTTTACTGCCATTTCTTTAGGAACGATGTCAGGCGGATGGAAGATTGTGAAAACCATGGGAACTAAGATTACCAAAGTAACTCCTTTGGAGGGAGTTGTTGCGGAAACTGCTGGCGCATTTACATTGTATCTGACAGAATATTTGAAAATACCTGTAAGTACAACCCACACCATTACAGGAGCTATTATCGGAGTGGGTGCTACTAAGCGTCTTTCAGCCGTCCGATGGGGAATAACAAGAAGCCTGATGACGGCTTGGGTGTTGACTATTCCTGTCAGTGGAATATTGGCCGCTGTTATTTACGGAGTGGTTACTCTTTTTTAGAATGACCGGATTGTAGGCTGTTCTAGAAAATAAAGATCTGTCGTGACCGAGGTGACTGGGAAGTTACCTCGGTTTTGTATACATACCCATTTGTAGGTAAAAAGTGGATGAAACTAATAATAAATATAAAATGTTATTGTGAGTTTGTTATTTGTTTCTATTTTTGTAGTGGTCTTACTGAACACAAAAATGAGAGAAAACGCAAAAGGCAGGATTTTTATAGCATGGCTGTTGTTAATGACGCTTATGCCATTTTTCATGGTGAAGACTTTTCACCACCATGAAGAAGATGCCGTTTGCCATTCTGATAGTGGGAATTCTCATGATTCCTCTCATCAGTGTCCCGTGTGCAATTTCACACTTTCACCTTTTACACAAGTTGAAACATTACAACTTCATATTGTTCTTCCGGTTTTTGATTATCAGCCGAAAATAACAGTGGATAAGGTTTGCCAGGTTAAATCTTATCCTTATTATCTGCGTGCACCTCCCGTTTGCTGATTCACATAGTATCTTTTATTTATTCACAACATCAAATGATTGTAATTTATGCGTATCAGATATGTTTCGGGTACGCTGGGAATGTTTTTTACCTTGTTTTCAAATGCACAGGTAGTTTCTGATACGATTAAAAGTGTGGATTTATCCGAAGTGGTGGTGACTGGATCTTACCGACATGCTCAGGAGAAAAAGACTACCCTGACACTCGAGTTGTTTCAGAAAGATTATTTGAACCGGCATTTTACCGGTAATTTGGTACAGACTTTGAAAAATGTTCCCGGTGTACACTCGATGGATATTGGTGCGGGATTCTCCAAACCTATGATTCGTGGTTTGGGATTCAACCGTATTGCCGTATCCGAAAATGGAATAAAACAAGAGGGGCAACAATGGGGGGCCGACCATGGACTGGAAATTGATGCTTTTAATGTAGACGAGGTACGGATTCTGAAAGGTCCGTCTTCACTGCTCTACGGCAGTGATGCGATGGGAGGTGTCATCGAAATCCTTCCTTTGCTTCCACAAAAAGAGAACCGATTTTTTGGTGAGGCTGCCTTATTGGGAAAATCAGTGAACGGCACTGTGGGCGGTTCACTGATGCTAGGTATTGAGAAGAATGCATGGCTGGTCAGAGTACGTTTTTCAGAACAGCACTATGGAGATTATCATGTACCGGTCGATACCATTGTATATCTTACCCAGTTGGTGCCTGTTTACGGTCGTAAGCTGAAAAACACCGCTGGGTTCGAGCGCAATGTTTCTGTCATGGGAGATTATAGAAAGAAGTTTTATCAGATGAATATTGCTGTGAGCAATGTTTATCAGAAGATGGGCTTCTTTCTCGGTGCTCATGGCATTCCTGATATTTCCCGTTTGGAGGATGATGAGAACAGCCGTAATATTGAATTGCCTTATAGCAAAGTGAACCATCTTAAAGTAACCACGCATCAACAGTATCTTTGGAATGGGATACAACTTTCAGGTGATTTCGGCTATCAGTTCAATCATCGGGAGGAATGGAGTGCTTTCCATACCCATTATGACACTCAGATGATGCCTGCAAAGGATCCGGATAGGGAACTGGTGTTCAAACTGCATACATTCAGCTCCTCTCTGAAGCTGCGGTTGTCCAGCTCTTCTTCCTGGGAGCATATGGCAGGGTGGAATATGCAGATACAGAAAAATGCGATTGGCGGATATTCTTTTCTGCTACCGGAATACAAGCGTTTTACTACCGGAGCTTTTTGGCTGACGACTTTCCGATTGGATAATCAGTTGTCTGTAACTGGTGGGATACGTTATGATCGGGGAAGGATTGATATAGCGGCATTCGAAGATCCTTATTTGGTGGAGTATCTGCACAGACAGGGATATGAAGAAGAGGTAATACAGGCATATCGTTGGCGAAGTTATCCGGTGGACAGGGCTTATGGTAATTATTCCTGTTCGGCGGGAGTAGTGTGGACACCCGCTGCCGGTCATCTTCTGAAGATGAATGTGGGACGTAGCTTCCGTTTGCCGGGAGTCAATGAATTAGCATCCAACGGAGTGCATCACGGAACTTTCCGTCATGAAAAAGGGGATGCCACTCTTTCTTCGGAACAAGGATGGCAGATTGATGCTTCCTATACCTTGGCTTATAAAAAAATGGAACTGGTTGTTTCATCTTTTGCCAGTTGGTTTGATAATTATATTTATTTGCGCCCTATGGGAGAATGGTCTGTATTGCCCCATGCTGGACAGATTTATCAATATAGTGGCGCACGTGCTTTGTTCATGGGTGGTGAGATAAATTTCAATATGGATTTTCTACGCCATTTTAATTATCGTTTAGTCGGTGAGTATGTCTATACTTATAATCGTGACGAACATACGGCTTTAAGTTTTTCACCTCCTGTATCCATGCGTAATATTCTGACATGGAATAAAAAGGATTTTCAGTTGTATGCTGAACTTCAAAGTATAGCTTCGCAGAACCGTATAGCGAGGAATGAAGACCGCACACCCGGAGCTTGTTTGATTCATCTGGGTGGAAGTATTCATATACCTATGGCCAAGGCGGATATTGAAATATCTTTGGGCATTCGTAATTTGTCGGATGTGAAATATTACAATCATTTGAGTTTTTATAGGAAAGTGGAAATCCCTGAACCGGGAAGAAGCTTTCAGATTTCGATTAAAGTACCATTTAAACAATTATTAAAATGAAAACAAAATTTTATTTTCTTGTAATCAGCTTTTTGGCTATATGCTCTGTTTGTCTGCCTGCGTGTGATAATGATGAAAAAGGGGATGTAACAAAGCCCGTGATCGATTTGATAGAACCCGAAGAGGGAGCGGTGTTGAAAATTGGTAATGGGAAAGGGGTACATTTTGAAATGAATCTGTCAGATGATGTGATGTTGAGATCGTATAAAATCAATATTCATAATAATTTTGACCACCACGGACATGATTCCCGGGCAGCCGGAGAGAAAAACACAGCTTTTACTTTTGACAAGGTATATGATGTTTCCGGTTTGAAGAATACAAAAGTACATCATCATGATATTGTTATTCCGGCCGATGCTGCTCCCGGAGATTATCATCTGATGGTATGGTGTACCGATGCGGCGGGCAATCAGACAGAAGTGGCTCGTAATATTGTCTTGAGTGCGGATGGAGGTACTGAAACGGAACATGATCATGAGTGATTTTTTGTATTAATCGTATTGTGTGTATTAATTGTCTGGTGGCGGTCGATGTGAATCGGCCGTCACTTTATTTTGTTAGATGTCGCCAAAGAATAATTTTCTTCCAGGAGGTAATAATCCGTTTGTAAATAGAATATTTGTTCTATAAATAGTGATAATTGTAGCTCTATTTTCTTTATTTTTAGTATATCTTGTTTGATATAACTGCCTTTAATACCTTTGCAACAAGTAAAAACAGAAATATATAACTTTAAAAAGATAAAGATTATGGCTACAAAAAAATTACATTTCGAAACATTACAACTTCACGTAGGACAGGAACAGCCAGACCCGGCTACGGATGCTCGTGCAGTTCCTATTTATCAGACTACATCTTATGTATTTCATAACTCGGCACATGCAGCCGCACGTTTTGGTTTACAAGATCCGGGTAATATTTATGGGCGTCTGACTAATTCCACACAAGGTGTTTTTGAACAACGTGTGGCTGCATTGGAAGGGGGAGTGGCAGGACTTGCGGTAGCTTCCGGGGCTGCTGCCATTACTTATGCGTTTCAGAACATTACTCGTGCAGGTGATCATGTTGTAGCTGCAAAGACTATTTACGGAGGTACTTATAACCTGCTGGCGCATACGTTGCCGACTTATGGTGTGACTGCTACATTTGTGGACCCTGGTGATCTTTCTAATTTTGAGAAAGCTATTCAGGAGAATACAAAGGCGGTGTTTATCGAGACTTTGGGGAATCCTAATTCGAATATTATAGATATAGAGGCTGTGGCGGAAATAGCACATCGCCATCACATACCTTTGATTATTGATAACACTTTTGGTACTCCTTATCTGATTCGTCCCATCGAGCACGGAGCAGATATTGTGGTACATTCCGCTACAAAATTTATTGGTGGCCATGGAACTTCACTGGGTGGCGTGATTGTTGATTCAGGTAAATTTGACTGGGTGGCATCAGGTAAATTCCCTCAACTGACAGAACCGGATCCTTGCTATCATGGGGTGCGTTTTGTAGAGGCGGCAGGTCCGGCTGCTTATGCTGTCCGTATTCGTGCTATTTTATTGCGTGATACCGGTGCAACTATCAGTCCGTTTAATGCTTTTATTCTGTTGCAGGGATTGGAAAAGCTGAAGAAATGATAGCGCTCCTTCACCGCCTCCTGATATGCCGCCAGGACGTGCTCCCGGCCCGCCAGGGCGGACACCAGCATAATCAGAGTGGACTCCGGCAGATGGAAGTTGGTAATCAGCCCGTCCAGTACCTTGAACCGATACCCGGGATAGATGAAGATATCCGTCCATCCGGCGCTGGCCGTCATGGTGCCGTCCTCCGCGGCCCAGCTTTCGATGGTGCGGCAGGAGGTGGTGCCCACGCAGATGACCCGGCCGCCGTTTTTCTTGGTCTCATTGATCAGGTCCGCCGTCTCCTGGGGGATCACACAGTATTCACTGTGCATTTCGTGGCCCTCGATCTCGTCCTCCTTCACCGGGCGGAAGGTCCCCAGGCCCACATGAAGTGTAACGTATCCCAGCTTTACACCCATTGCGGATACTTGATCCAGCAGCTCCTGGGTGAAGTGCAGGCCCGCCGTGGGGGCGGCTGCGGAGCCGTTGACCTTGGAGTACACCGTCTGATAGCGCTCCTGGTCCTGAAGCTCCTCCTTGATATAGGGGGGCAGGGGCATTTTCCCCAGACGCTCCAGCACCTCCAGGAAAATTCCCTCATAATCGAAGCGCACCAGGCGGTTGCCGCCGGGCAGCTCCTCCACCACCTCCGCCGTCAGCTCCCCGTCGCCGAAGGACAGCTTCGCCCCGGTGCGCATGCGCTTGCCGGGCCGCACCAGGCACTCCCAGGTCTTGTTTCCCCGGTCGATCAGCAGCAGCACCTCGCAGGCGCCGCCGCCGGGCAGCCGGTGGCCCAGCAGCCGGGCAGGAAGCACCCGGGAGTTATTGAGAATCAGGCAGTCGCCGGGCCGGAGATACTCCGGCAGGTCGTAAAAATGCCGGTGCTGCCATGCGCCGGTATTCTTGTCCAGCACCAGCAGCCGGGAGGCGTCCCGCTGGGGGATGGGCGTCTGGGCAATCAGCTCCGGCGGTAATTCATAGTTAAAGTCGCTTGTTTTCATATCCATCGTCCTGTTTCCGGTAAATTGTGCCAGCGGCACTGTCAAATAAACAGTATAGTATATTTTCGCCGTTACGGCAACTGTTTTCCGAAAAAAGAGAGGACGATGCCGGGATGCGGTCAGTCTGCGGACTGCATAGCCTGCACACCCTGTAAAATCGTAATGATCTGCTGGGCTTGCGGGTGGCTGGGCGAATACAGGCCGTAGTAGGACAGGGTGAAGGGATAGGACCCGTCCGCCAGCGTCGCGTCTGTGGGCCGCACGCCGTCCACGGAGATCACCGACCCGTTGATTCCCGCCTCACCGAATAGCCAGTTATAATGCAGGGGGAACAGCGGCGATCCCACCCGCCCGGTCTCAACAGTGGCCCTCACAGGGTTGTCCCATGTCCCCCTCGTGAGGATATCCGGCGCGTCGGCGGTGAAGCCGAACTGCATCGACATCAGCTGCCAGAGGGGGTCCTGGGCATCGCTGGCATAGCCATAGGCGGGAATCAGCGGCTGAGTCTGTGCCTCATCCCAGAAAAGGGGAGCGGTGCCGGCGTATATGCCGCGGAGGGTCTCCGAGGACAGGTTATAGTCCGCATCCTCCTGCCCGATGTTGCCGTGGACAAAGATCACGGCGTCCTTGAGCAGGGGCATGGACTCATAGCCGCCCAGCAGCTGCAGGGCCTTCTGATCGGGGGCGCACACGGCGGCGTCATAGTTCCCCAGCTTCAGCTCCTGGGCGATATCCCGGGGGTCCACCGAGAAAAGCACGTCATTCAGATCTTTGTCCCCGAACAGGGCCTGCCCCTCCTCCGAATAAAACCAGTTGTAGACGGCGGAACGGGCCGGTTCGCTGTCCACGGCGATCTTCAGCGCCGGAGCAGGCTGGGGTTCCTCCTGCTGGGGCGGGTCCTGTTCCTGCTGGGCGGGCTTCTGGCCGCAGGAAACTGCGGCAGTCACCACCAAGGCGCAAAGAATCAGGGCGCAGAACATTTTCGGCAGTCTTTTTATCTGATACCTCCGTTTATGTCCGGTTGGATGGGATGAGCCATGCAGGCCGTCAGAACGGAAAATATTTCCGCATGAAAGCATTATATTTTGTCTATTCTGATGACCTGCATCTATCATAGCATACACATTGACAATCGTCAAGCTATACATATAAATTATCTGTATTTCGGTTATTACATTCTGCATATTCCCCGGGAAATTCCCCGGTTGCAAAAACCCGCGCATTGCGGTACAATATCCGGGAATATACAGCGGCACAGCCGCATGGAGGATCATATGATCGTTATTATCCAAAAAAACACCCAGGAGCCCGCCCTGCGGCAGCTGGCGGTGCGCCTGATGAATCAGGGGGTGCGGATCGGCCGGACCCCGGGCCGGGACGCCGACGTGCTGACCCTGGTGGGAGACACCTGGCGGCTGGACCCGGAGGGCCTGGCGGCCCTGCCCTATGTGCTGGACGTGCGGCGCATTACGCCGCCCTATCGCCTGGCCAGCCGGGCCGCCCACCCGGACAACACCGTGGTGGAGGTGGGCAGCGCCCGGATCGGGGCGGAGTTCTGCCTGATCGCCGGACCCTGCTCCGTGGAATCCCAGGTGCAGATGGCCGGGGTAGCCCGGCGGGTCAAGGCCGCCGGAGCGCAGCTGCTGCGGGGCGGGGTATTCAAGCCCCGGACCTCGCCTTATTCCTTCCAGGGACTGGGCCAGCCGGGCATCTCCATGCTGACGGAGGCCGGCCATGAGGCCGGCCTGCCGGTGGTGACGGAGATCACGGACCCCCGCCAGCTGGAGGACCTGGATCAGGTGGATATTTTGCAGGTCGGGGCTCGGAATATGCAGAATTTCGCCCTGCTCCAGGCCCTGGGCCAGGTCAGAAAGCCCGTACTGCTGAAGCGGGGTATGTCCTCCACGGTAACGGAGCTGCTGCAGGCGGCGGAGTATATCCTGGCCGGGGGCAATGAGCGGGTGATCCTGTGCGAGCGGGGCATCCGGACCTTCGAAACCGACAGCCGTGCCACTCTGGACATTGCCGCCATTCCGGTGCTGAAAAAGCTGACCCACCTGCCGGTGATCGTGGACCCCAGCCACGCCGCCGGGCGGGCGGAGCTGGTGGCTCCCCTGGCGCTGGCCGCCGTGGCCGCCGGAGCCGACGGCCTGATGGTGGAGGTGCACGACCGCCCGGCCTGCGCCCTGTCCGACGGGGCACAGGCCCTGTCCTGCGACCAGTTTGACCGGCTGGCCGGGCAGGTGCGGGAGCTGCTGCCCCACGCCTGCCGCTGATGGCGGGCTACTATTACCGGCAGCTGGACCGGGAAAAGCGCGGGGTATACGACGCCATGCTGGCGGGTATGGAGGCCCTGGCCCCGGGGATCCGGGTGCCCCGGCTGGACGGCCCGGAGCTGTCGGACATCTATCTGCGGCTGAAGCTGGACACGCCGCTGCTGTTCTACGTCACCGGGTTTCAGTACCGGTGGATGCCCGGGGCGGACCATGTGGAGCTGCTGCCGGAGTATCTGTTCGACAAGGGGAAGATCCGCCAGCACCGCCAGGCGGTGGCCGCCCGGCTGGACCGTCTGGCCCGGCCCCTGCAGGGGAAAAGCGACCGGGACAAGGAGCTGTCCATCCACGCCTTCATTCTGGAGAACGTCCGGTATGACAAGCTGAAAAAGCCCTATTCCCACGAGATCATCGGCCCCCTGACCCAGGGGGTGTGGGTGTGCGAGGGCATCGCCAAAACGGTGAAGGCCCTGTGCGACGCGGTGCAGCTGCCCTGCATCGTGGCTCTCAGCGAGGCGGCCCCGGAGCGGGGCGTGAAATACCGCCACACCTGGAACGTGATAACGGTGGACGGCCAGCGTTACCACCTGGACGCCACCTTTGACAACTCCCTCCAGCGGGGCACGCCCCGGTACGACTATTTCAACCTGGACGACCGGCACATCTTCCGGGATCACGAGACGCTGGTGCTTCCGCTGCCGCCCTGCACGGCAGACAAGGGGTACTACTACCGCCCCCTGTCCTTCACCAAGCCGGAGGACGTGGAGAACCGCGCCCGCCAGGCCCTGCGGAAAAAGCAGCCCCATTTTGTGTTCCACTGGCGGGGCGGCGGGCTGAACCGGGAAATCCTGACGGACCTTCTGAACCGCTGCGCCGCCGTAGCCGCAGAGCGCGGCAAATGCGTCAGCTGCTCCGTGAACACCGCCCAGGCGGTGGTGCAGCTGGACTTCACCGACGCCCCGGCCGGAGAGACCCTGCTGGTCCAGCAGCCGGACGAGGGAAACGAACTGTAAGCAAAGACAGAGCTTCCGAAAACAATTGCATCGAACCGGAAAACAGAAAAAAACACCCCTCATGCAGGCGTATAAACCTGCATGAGGGGTGTTGTTATAAGCAGCTGCAAGGGATTCCGGACCTGTTACAGACTTGGCGCACCCAGGGCGCTCACGCCGCCCATGATGATACTGCCCGCCAGACGGGCCATCTCGTCCGGCGACTCCTGGCCCCCGTCCCGCAGCCAGGACAGCGCCAGATTCAGGTTGCCCGACACGATAAATGAACAGAAGTGGTTCAGCCGCTGCCGGTCCCCGGGATAGAACTGGGACAGGAAGTCATACAGAAAATAATCCCGCAGAATGCAGCAGATGCGGTCGGTGTAGGCGATGTCCCCATTGGGACCCAGCAGCACCCGGCACAGGTCGGCGTTGTCCAGGATAAAGCGGTACAGGTCCCGCAGGAAGGGGAACTGCTCCCATGTGGAGTCCTCAGGCTTGTGGTCCTTGCACAGGGCCGTCAGCCGGTCCGCCATCTCATCCTCCAGCCGCTGCAGAAGGTCCCCCACGTCCCGGTAGTGGATATAGAAGGTGCCGCGGTTGATATCCGCCCGCTCGGTCAGCTCCCGCACGGAGATGGACTTGGCGCTTTTTTCCGCCAGCAGCTCCATCAGCGCCAGGCGCAGCTGCTTTTTGGTTTTTCGCACCCGGCGGTCTGTGCTGGACTGTTCCATATGGGCATCCCCCTTTTTGTTGGATTTTTAACGAATCTGTTTGACCTGTATTTTAACACAGGTATTGCCTATTAATCAACATGTTGTCGGCTTTTTCTGTAAAAATTTTCCGTCTATCCCGGCCCGGGGACGCATAGAGTAGCACCAGACAAGATGTTATGGAGCAGGAGGAATGGACCATGAATCAGTCCGCATCCATTTATCAGGATATGGCGGCCCGCACCGGCAGCAGCATTTACATCGGCGTGGTGGGGCCGGTGCGCACCGGAAAATCCACCTTCATCAAGCGCTTTATGGAGACCCAGGTGCTGCCCAATATCCAGGACGGCTACCGCCGGGACCGGGCCCGGGATGAGCTGCCCCAGAGCGGCTCCGGCCGCACCATCATGACCGCCGAGCCCAAGTTCGTGCCGGAGGAGGCGGTGGAGGTCCGCATGGAGGAGGGGGTCACGTTTTCCGTGCGGCTCATCGACTGCGTGGGATACATGGTGCCCGGCGCCGTGGGCCAGTATGAGGACCTGTCTCCCCGGATGGTGATGACCCCCTGGTACGACCACGAGATCCCCATGACCGAGGCGGCGGAGCTGGGCACCCGGAAGGTCATCTGCGACCACTCCACCGTGGGCATCGTGGTCACCACCGACGGCAGCGTCACGGAGATCCCCCGGGAGGACTATCTGGAGGCCGAGGAGCGGGTGATCCGGGAGCTGCAGGAGCTTGGCAAGCCCTTTGTGGTGCTGCTGAACTCCGCCCAGCCCCAGGGCTCCCGGGCCCAGTCCATGGCAGCGGACATCGAGCGGCGGTATGACGTCCGCTGCCTGCCGGTGAACTGTCTGGAGCTGGGGGAGCAGGAGATCACGGAGCTGCTGCAGGGGCTGCTGTATGAATTTCCCCTGCGGGAGCTGGACCTGTTCCTGCCGGCCTGGGTGGAGGCCTTGCCGCCGGACCACCCCATCAAAACCGGCGTATACCAGGCGGTGCGCCGGGAGGCGGCGGACCTGGCCCATGTGCGGCAGCTGCGGGACTGCCTGTCCGCCCTGCAGGGGGAGGGGGATATCTCCGCCGCCTCCATCCGCAGCCTGAACCTGGGGATCGGCATTGCCGAGGCGGAACTGGACCTGCCCCGGAGCCTGTTTTACGACACCCTGAGCCGCCAGTCGGGCCTGTCCGTGACGGACGACGGCGACCTGATGCAGCTTCTGACCAGCCTGGCCGCCATCCGGAAGGAGCTTATATTGACAGATCCTGAAGCTACCCGGTTTTTTATTACGTGGGAACAGGCAATAGATGTTATTTTT
>ENA-UEOR01001205-UEOR01001205.1-human-gut-metagenome-genome-assembly--contig:-NODE-1205-length-15463-cov-12.300338_pt1 | contig 15463 bp, 17 predicted proteins | sample MGYA00242887_ERZ507890 | MGnify/ENA primary metagenome ERZ507890 (study PRJEB26167, sample SAMN06115431) | human gut metagenome | host: Homo sapiens | place: China:Guizhou | collected 2014-10-21...
TGATAGATCGGTTTACTCACGATAACGAACGCTTCCTGATGATGGGCGGTACAAATTACAGAGCGGAAATAGAACGTCTTAAGAAAGAAGAAGGAAAGTTACACGGAGAAATTAAGAGATGTAATGGTATGCTTAATAATGAGAAGTTCGTATCAAAAGCTCCACAGGCTAAGATTGATGAAGAAAAAGCAAAGCTTGAAAAGTATACACAGATGATGGAACAGGTGAAAGAACGGCTGGAGGCTTTAAAAGCAGGAAGATAATCACTGCAGGAAAGTACTAAGGCATATTCTTTTTTAGCCGGATATACCAGCAGGCGCAGCATAAACTGCGCCTGCCGGTACAGAAACACGTAAGGGGTTAAAAGACGATGAAGGAAATTCATTTTAAAAAGATTCAGTGGAAAAAACCGGATCTGAAAGGAAAATGGCAGAAGCTGAAGAATATGAAGCCAGGAGATATAAAGGCGCATTTAAAAAAGCAGCATGAGCGAAGACAGCAGATTCTTGAAAAGCGGCGAAACAGCAAATTCGCAAAAAAGATGGCACCGTACTATAAGATAATGAACCGGTTCTCTTTGCCGCTTCAGGCACTGTGGGCTTGTATCATTAACTTTATCATTGAAGCACTGTCCAGACATTCTGCAATTGCAGCTTGGCAGTATATGACAGGAACACCGCTGGTATTTTTGTACAATGCCGGAATGATTTTCGTTACACTTTTAATCGCTTATCTGGTGCGGCGCCGGGTGTTTACACGACTGATCATCAGTGCATTGTGGCTCTTTCTGGGTGTTGTCAACGGAGTGATGCTGGCAAAGCTCTTTTCGATTCCCTCACTATCCACTACCACAAGGTCGTAGAGCGACTTGGTGCTTTCGATGGCGTCCCTACCGAGTGTACCGCGTAGTGTAGCTTCTTCAAAGATGTCTGTGCCAAAAGTACCGGTACGTTTTTCGTATTGGATATGCTGGATGAGGGAAATTGCTTTACAGTCATTGATGATGCGTCCGGCCTTGATGATAAACTCCTCAGGGTTGAGTTTGAACTGATGGAAAGTAGCAGGACTGATGCCTTTCAGCATTTCCACAATGGTACGGCGAGTAAGACCCGTAGCCTGTACCAGCTCGCCCACAAGGTCATACGTTACCTCTGCACCAATGGCTTCCGTCACACGGATAGTCTTCACCGTGGCTGCGTTCATAGCAGTTCCGGCTTCCAACTCCTCTCGGTCACGGATGCTTTCCATGCCGCCACTTTCCACAACGATACGAATCTCTGTCACATTCAGATGCTTGTCGAGTGCATCAATGGCAGCCTTTATGAGCTTTGGAGTTTCAAAGCGCACATTGTAATAGGTACGTGTATTGATACGCTTCCACAGCTCTTGCCACTCTTTTTTGTTGAAGTTGTCTTTCACGAAATGAGCCTCCGTCTTGTTGCGCCCATTAGCTGGTTTGAACGCATCGGGATTGAATACCTTATCCAACTGCTTGACGACAAACGAGCGTAGATTTTCCACTTCACCAAAATTGAGCGTTCCGGCTTTCTTTTCATCAAAATACTTCTGCGTTAGCTTACCCTTTTTGATGTAACCTTGCCCAATAAGTTCCTCGTGGATTTCCACAGCCTGCTCAGTGGTTATCTTTATATTATGTCCGTCCTCGGTTTGCGTCAGCTGATCGGTAAACAACGTAGGTGTTACAATCACCGGACGATTACCACAGGCTTCCGCCATATCTGTTTGCAGCTTCTTGGCAAAATCGTCATAGCTTTCGCTGGCGATAACGGTCAGTATATTGGTATCAAATACACGATCGCCTAATACATCGGCATCTTGGCGTTCGCCCTTGTCGTTAACACATAGGCGCATACCACGCCCCACCTCCTGACGTTTCTTGATTTCGTTGGAAGTGTCTTTCAGCGTGCAAATCTGGAACACGTTAGGATTGTCCCAACCTTCTTTCAAGGCCGAGTGAGAGAAAATAAAGCGAACGGGGCAACTTTGGCTAAGCAAACGCTCCTTATCCTTCATGATAAGGTCGAAACCACGCTCTTCGTTTTCGCCTTCCTTATTCTTCGATTCCACACTCTTTCCTTTTTTATCGATAGAGAAGTAACCATCGTGAATGTTTTCGGGTGCATTCTTCGGGTCGGAAAGAAAGCGTGTGTAAGAGGCATCCGTAAAGGTAGGCATAAACTCCTGCAAGGCACGTTGGTACTCCTCTTCAAACATCTTTGCGAACTTACCCTTTTCCACGTTGTCTTTATCGTAGATGCGGTAGCTATCCACGTGGTCGATAAAGAACAATGACAGCACTTTGATACCGCGAGCGAAAAGTTGGCGTTCACGCTCCAAGTGGGTTTTGATGGTTTCTCGTATCTGGTTGCGGCGGAGAATGTCCTCGTTCACGCTGCCCACCACCTCACCGGGATGAAGCGTCAGTCCGTTGAGGAAATGCACGGTATTGGTCAATCCGTCTATACGTTCCACTTTGAAATTATCGGCATACTCCTGCAAACCACCACTTTGCTCTTTGAGGTCGAATCCTTCGCCGACCAAGCGAATGGTTTGGCGTGTGCCATTGGTTGTCTTGACATCGAAGCCCAATCGAGCTTGTGGATTACCTTTGCTAATGACGATTTCATCCAGATAAACATAGCCATTGGTAGCTGTAGAACCCACTTGATGCACACTGCGTACCTCTATTTTCTTCACTAGCTTCTTATTGTAAGCGTCAATGGCATCGAGGCGATATACTTGGTTGAATATCTCACGGTGTGTGGCACTATAAAGCAAGGTAAAGAGCGGATTAAACAGTTTGATACCTTTGCGTGTGGCATTATTCGCATCAGTGCCTAGCACACTTTGCGGCTCATCAATAATCATAATAGGATTCGTTTTCGCCAAGATGTCAATCGGCTTTCGCGAACCAAAATCGTCACGCCGTGAGAATATGATACGGGCGGTTGCATCACCGGCACGTCCTTCCTTGTTCTTATCTTCGTTGAGCGAGACATTAAAAGCCTGCGTGTTGATAATCATCGCATGGATATTGTTGTCTGAGGCAAACGCTTCTATCTTGGCGAGCTGCTTGGAGTTGTAGATAAAGTATTGCATACGCTTGCCGTATTCTTCGGCAAAATGTTCAGCCATACTCTCAAAACTCTTGAACACGCCTTCGCGGATGGCAATACTTGGCACTACAATCACAAATTTCGACCAGCCATAGCGGGCGTTCAGCTCGTACATGGTCTTGATATAGGTATAGGTCTTACCCGTACCTGTTTCCATTTCGATGGTAAAGGTACGTCCGTCTCCCTCCAGATGCTCCACGGGCTTCAATCCTTCTGCCATCTGTATACCACGCACATTCTCGCAAATGCTTTCATTGTCAAGCGCAGGAACGCATCACCGGCCCTCCCCTTGTTCGAGAGAGCGGCTTCTACTTTGGCAAGACCGAAAGGAATCATGAAATGTGTCCCCGAAGAGTAATAGACATGAGTGTAATGGTCGTCGGCCTCAAAATACAACATCCGGTCGAGATCCACGACATAGAGTTCACCATACACACTGAAGCATAGTTTGTTTTCCATCTGCACAACCCCGCCGCACTGTCATCCTGCGGCTTCGTGCCCGTGTCTTCCTCTCAGGCACCGGTTAATTTTTTAAACGACATAATTCCGGGCACATACGAAAAAAGCGTGGAAAACCCGCCCGTTGCTGTTCCACGCATTGAGGCTCTCGCATTGCCCATACCAGTAGAACAACAACGCACAGTCCCACGCCGATATGAACAACACCCACCTTTATGGCATCGTATGTGGTGTGCCACAAAAGTGGCACACTCACCAACGGCAATAAAGGCATGCGTTCCTGTACACACCCCATGGGCATCTGCCGCTGCCATGTCCTGACTGATACTTCGAATTTGCGAGATTCCAACGCGTCAAGAACAAAGCGCCTAAGCAAACGCCTTCTCAATATATGCACACCCCCACCGCTGTTTTCCGGCTAAATTACCTTACAACTTTTTTCCGTGTCTCCACATGAAAAATCCCTTCTCGGCGTGGAATGTAAATGCAAAGATAGGAATAAATATGATAAAACCCGAAACATCCGGAAACAAACCGATGCTTCATGACATAAAAAATAAAATCGTTCAAAAACGGTGTGCCCGTAAACGCGAACAGGATACAAGGCTTCCACAGAGCGTAAAACCGCCGGCCAACCACATGGCAGCATGGGGCGCACGGTCTCCGTTGAGATAAAAAAGCAAAGCTACCAAGGCTGCTCCCGTGGTCTGTCCTACCAAACGTGCCGTGGCCTGCATCCCGCTCGCCCCACCGGTCCGATATGACGGTGCGGAACTCAGCAACAAATGGTTGTTGGGCGATTGGAACAGTCCGAAACCGAAACCGCAGAGCATCAAACGCGCCACCAGTCCGCCATAACCCACCGACGGCGACAAATCAGCCAGCAAGAAGCACCCGACACTCATCACCAGTAGTCCGACACCTCCCAACAGCCCCGGATGGATTTTCGTAGCCAACGTGCCGGCCAAAGGACCGGCCACCACAATCACCAAAGGCCAGGCGGTCATCAACAGCCCCGTCTCTGCCGCGCTCATCCCGAACGTGAGATGGAACATAAAAGGTAAGGCCACCATGCCTAACATTTGCGAAGTGAAGGAAAGGATACTGGTCAGCACAGACAAAGAAAACACGGGTATGCGAAGCAAATCGAAAGGCAGCATCGGATAGGGCTGGCGCAACTGACGACGCACGAAAACGGTCCCTATCCCGGCTAAAAGGACAACTCCGGCCACAATCCAACGAAAGGACAGCCCGTGAGAAAAGGCTTCCACACAACCGATGAACAGACCGAACGTAAGAGCGTTCAGCACTGCTGAAGGGAAATCGAACCGTCGCCCTTCGACGCGCGTCGGATTCCCCGGCAAGTATCTACGGGCTAAAAAGAATGTCAGTACGCCGAACGGTAAATTCACGGCAAACAGCCATGGCCAGGAGGCCACGGATAAAATCGCACCGGATATCGTAGGTCCGGCCACGGAGGCCAGAGCCACGACCGTGGCATTCAGTCCGAAACCTTTGGCCAGATGGCGTTTCGGATAAATCAGACGCACCAAAGAGCCATTCACGCTCATCACCATGGCTGCCCCCACGCCTTGCAACATGCGTGAAAGAACCAGCAGGACAAACGAACCGGACAAGGCACAACACAGCGAACCGACGGTAAAGAAAACCATTCCCCACAGATAGGTACGTTTGAATCCGAACAACTCGCCCAACGCGGAACAGGGCAACAGGGTCATGACGACCACCAACTGGAAAGCATTGACTATCCAAATGGAATCGGAGGAAGAGATTTGCAACTGACGCGCAATCGTGGGCAAGGCCACGTTGCATATCGTGCCGTCGATGACCGAAAGGAACAACCCCGAAAAAATAGCCACCATGGCATAATAGATTTGCGGACGATGAAGCCCGTCCCAATCCATATTCCCCACCACGTGTACTGCCGAAGGTTCCCGTCTGTCCTGTGCCATCTTTCTTATTGTGTTGAAAAAGCCGTCCTGCCCATGGCAAAACGGCTCATACATGATGATATATCCAATTACTTCTTGACTTCCACGATTTTTGTCGGAGCCTGTTCCGCATTCCGGCGGCCAGTCTCTTCCACCACACGGCGGGCAAAGGCCATGAACGCCTGTCCCGTCTGGCTCCCGTCGTTCAAGACTTCGGGCGTACCGTTGTCACCGTTCTCGCAAATGCTCTGCACGATGGGAATCTGTCCCAGCAAAGGCACATGCATATCTTCGGCAAGGCGCTTCACCCCTTCTTTCCCGAACAGGTAGTATTTGTTTTGCGGCAATTCGGCAGGAGTGAACCATGCCATGTTTTCCACCAGCCCGAGAATGGGGACATTCACTTTCTCGTTCTGGTACATGTTGATGCCTTTGCGTGCATCGGCCAACGCCACTTTTTGCGGCGTGCTGACAATGACGGCACCGGTAATAGGCAAGGTCTGCACCAACGTGAGATGGATATCGCTCGTACCCGGAGGAGTGTCGAGGATGAAGTAATCCAAGTCGCCCCAGTTTGCATCGCCTATCAACTGCTTCAGCGCGTTGCAGGCCATCGCCCCACGCCACAAAGTGGCCTGGTCGGGATCGACAAAGAAACCGATAGACAGCATCTTGATACCGTAACTCTCCACCGGCACAATCAAATCACGGCCGTCCACCGATTCGGCATAAGGATGCGCATCCTCTACATGGAACATCTTGGGCATGCTCGGTCCGAACACGTCGGCATCCAACAAGCCGACTTTGTAGCCCAACTTGGACAACCCCACAGCCAGGTTGGCCGCTACCGTAGATTTCCCCACACCGCCTTTGCCGGACGACACGGCGATAATATTCTTCACACCGGGCAACAGTTGCCCCACCTCCGGACGGGGAGCCTGCAAGGTTTTGGTGTGTATCTCCACTTCCACCTCCTTGCCCACGTAGGCATGGATGGCAGCCTCAGAAGCTTTCACGAGCGACTTGAGGAAAGGATTCGTCGGCTTGTCGAAAATCAACGAAAAACTGACATGCAGCCCGCTGATACGCAGATCGTCTTCCACCATCCCCGCCTCTACGATGTTCTTTCCCGTACCGGGATAACGCACGGTAGCCAGTGCGTCCATAATCAATTTGGGATATATTTCCATAAGTTCGGTATTTTAATTCGTTCTTTCATTTAGCCGTCGACAATCCGCTGCGCTTGCTGCGGTTGTAACTCCGGTATTCATCCAATTCTATCTCCACTTCCGGCTCCGCCAGTTCTCCGGCTTGCGGCAAGAGGAAACGCATGTATTTGATATCCAGTCCGCGGTCGAGCCATTGCTGTTCGTAATACGTCCGAATGTTCAGGATACGGGCTTCTTCGGTATCCGGATGCTCAGCCAGCGTACTGTGATACAAGTCGCGGGTAGAAAACTCCAAGGGCAAACCGTTCTTTTCCACCATATATTCCGTATAAGTGAAAAGGAAATTGGAATCGGTTTTCAAGTGAATCCGTCCACGGTCTTGCAGGAAACAGCGGTAACGCGTCCTGAAAAAAGTGGAGGTCAGCCGTTTGGTCACCTTCTTCATCTGCGGGTCGCTGAACGTCAGCCAAATCTCGGCTACTTCGCTTTCGGCAAAGAAACGGTCGATAATCTCTATGTTCGTGCGCAGGAACGCCACGTTGAACAAGCCTTCGCGCAACGCCTCCGTGGCTCCCGTCCACATACGGGCGCCCTTGATGTCCACCCCGATAAAGTTCTTGTCGGGATACAAACGGGCCAGCCCTACGGTATATTCACCCCGTCCGCACCCGAGTTCCAACACAATAGGATGGTCGTTCCGGAAAAAATCTTCATGCCAACGTCCTTTCATATCGAAAGGCACTTCATCCACGACCGAATAAGGGTATTCAAACACATGAGGGTAACTGGCCATGTCGGCAAACTTTGCTAATTTTCCTTTTCCCATTCCTTATTTTTAATCTATCTGTTTATCCGTCACAAAGGTAGGCAATATCAGAAGAATAAAAAAGCCGCCGACAAACTTTTCCTCTTGCCGGCAGCTCAAAATTATAAATTCGAGAACTCTTTATTCCCCTTGCGCCTGAGCCGCTTCGTACTCGGCTTTCACGTCTTCATAGAAGTGCGCTGAAGCTGATTGCATGTAAGGGACAAACCACAAGAGGCCGATGCCCAACGTCAAGATGCAAAGTAACCCCCAACCAATGAAGGTCAAGTACAAATAAAACAGGTCGAACTTATGACCGTCCATCATCTTCATGCTTTTTTCAATGGCACCATTGAATTTCAATTCGGGATTATCCCGCAAGACAAAAGCCGTCATGGCATAAGAAAAAGACTTGATGATGCCCGGCACGATAAGCAACAAGGTCCAAAGAAACGTATAGATACCGGTGAGTATCATCGTCCCGGCCACACGGGTATAATCGCGAAAACCCTCGAATAACTGCCCGACCTTATACTCGTCGCCACTACGCAAATTGTCGAGGAACAGCACAGACATACTCCAACCAAGAGGCATCAGCACCAACTGTATAATGGAACCTACTCCATCATAAACTTTTAAGTCGATACCGGCCGGCAACACTCCCATAACCGCCAGATAAACCAACGTAACCATAACCGCGCCGCCCCATTTTCCAGAGAGCGACGCCCGGGCCGCAGCCCGCATTTCACTTGCACTTCTAATCATGATAATAGATTTTTTAATGAATGAATCACTCCATCACCACCGTAGTCCATCCGTGCACATCGGGTTCGATGCCGTACTGGATATTACGCAGGTGATGATATAATTGAGTACAAACCGGTCCCGGCTTGCCGTCTTTGCTGATAATATAGCTCTTCTTATTCTCCAAGTCGTCGATACGCTCGATGGGGCTGATGACCGCAGCCGTACCGCATGCCCCGGCCTCTTCGAAAGTGGCCAGTTCTTCTTCCGGAATCTGGCGGCGTTCCACCGTCATGCCCATGTCTTCGGCCAACTGCATCAGGCTCTTGTTGGTGATGGAAGGCAGGATGGATGTGGACTTCGGCGTGACATACGTATTGTTTTTGATGCCGAAGAAGTTGGCAGCCCCGCATTCGTCGATGTATTTCTTTTCTTTCGCATCGAGGTAAAACTCGCAGGAGTACCCCAAATCGTGTGCCATCTTGTTCGCTTTCAAGCTCGCCGCATAGTTGCCGCCCACTTTATAGATACCCGTTCCCAACGGTGCGGAACGATCGAACTCACGGATAATCACGTACGGATTGGCAGCGAAGCCTCCCTTGAAGTACGGCCCTACCGGCGTGACGAAAATCACGAAGAGATATTCGTTGGCCGGATGCACGCCCACTTGGGCTCCCGTACCGATAAGCAGCGGACGGATGTACAACGTGGCCCCGCTCTCGTATGGCGGGATAAAACGCTCGTTGAGCCGTACCACCTTCTTGACCATTTCTTCAAAACGTTCCGTAGGCAGTTCGGGCATCAGTATGCCGCGGCACGTGCTCTGCAAACGCTTGGCATTCTCGTCCATGCGGAATACGCGCACCTTACCGTCCGGACAACGGTAAGCCTTCAACCCCTCGAAAGCTTCCTGCCCGTAGTGCAGGCAAGTAGCCGCCATGTGGATATTGAGGGTCTCCTCCGAACAAACTTCAATCTCTCCCCACTTTCCGTCACGATAATAGCAACGTACGTTATAGTCTGTCTTCATATAGCCGAAAGACAGGTTCGCCCAATCGATTTCTTTCATCTTTTCCGTTTTTAAATTTCATTCTGAAAGACAAAATTACAGAATTTTATTATTTTAAAGGCGTTTTCCGCAAAGAATTTATCATTTAACAAGAAAAACGCCCTACACCGGACGAAACCGGAACTGTCTCAGGCCTCTTTTTCGCCCGTTTCCCGTATTTTCTTGATTTCTTCGTCCGTCGCATAAAGCTTCTCGCGGCAGAACGCCACCAAGCGTTGCGCTTCCTTCAGTTCCCCGGCCAACTGGTCGATGCCGGTTTCGTTGGCCTCTATCCGGCGCACCAATTCTTCCAAGCGTGCCATGGCTTCCTCGTATGACAAGTTTTCTTTCTTCATATACCTTATCTTATTGTACGACTGAGCGGATCTCACCTTCCGCCAAACAGGTCGTGATTTCTTCTCCTCCTTTCAGTTCCGAAGCTTTCCGCACCAACTTTCCACCGCAAAACGTCATGCTGTATCCCCTTTTAAGCAACAAGACGGGGTCGGCAGCCTCGCATTTCTGTTGCAGGAGCTGCAAGCGGAACCGCTCGCGCTCCATGCGCACGGGAATGCCGCGCCCTATCCGCCCGGCATACAGGTCGAGGCGATAGCGTTCGTCGGAAAGGCGTTGCCGTCCGGCATGGAACAGGCGTGCGGCCATCTGCTCCAACCTGCGCTCCCCACGGGTACGCACCTGCAAGGCTGCCGCCGACAATCGGGCGGACAAACGCTCCACGCGCAAACGCTCACCCTCCATGCGCCCCTTGGCCTGCTGTTGGATTTCGCGTGCCACAGCCTCCAGACGCGAGGCCGCCTCCAACTGGTGATGGATGAGAAAAGCCGCAGCAGCCGTAGGGGTCTTCACCCGCGTATGAGCCACGAGGTCTATCACCGTATCGTCACGTTCATGCCCGATGCCGGTTATCACCGGTAAAGGAAACTGTGCACAAGCCGCTGCCAGCAAATAGGTGTCGAAGCCGGACAAGTCACTGGTTGCCCCTCCGCCCCGGATAATCACCACGGCATCCCAGTCGTCCTGCCGGGTCATAACGGCATCCAACGCCGCCAGCACCGATGATTCCACATGTTCGCCCTGCATCACGGCAGGGAAAAGCCGGACGGTGAAACGCAGGCGATAGTCATTGCGAAGCAACTGGTTGCAGAAATCACCGTAACCGGCGGCTGTGGCCGACGAAATGACGGCTATACGGTTGGCCGACAGCGGCAAAGACAATTCCTTGTTGTCGTTCACAATGCCGTCCGCCTCCAAGCGTGCCAAAATCTCCCTGCGCAGACGTGCCATGTCGCCCAACGTATAGGCCGGATCGATGTCCGTCACGGTCAGCGAATAGCCATAAAGTTCATGAAAGGTGACCCCGACCTTGACCAAAACCTTCAGTCCCGGCGATAAAGTCCGCCCCGTCTCCCGTTCGAACATAGGTTTCAGCAGACGGTACATCCCAGCCCAAATCACACCGCGAGCTTTGGCCACCAAGTCACGGCCGTTCACGGACTTCTGCACGAACTCCAGATAACAATGGCCGTTGTAAGCCTCGCGTACCTCGCTCAGTTCGGCCTGCAACCAATATTCGGCCTGCAACGTACGTTCCAGCGTACCGCGCACCAGCCCATTCAATTCATATAGTGTCAATGCCTCCATCTCAGTCTTCCAAATAAGCTTGCAGCCCCCGTTGCGAACCGATGTAGGCACCGCCTGCCATCTTGTCACCGACGTAGAACACGGCAGACTGGCCGGGTGTCACAGCCGAAGCCTTCTCCTTAAAACGCACCAACCACAAATCCTCGCCGCCTCCTTCTTCCGGGAACCGGTTTTTCACTTGGCGTACACTGCACGGTATCGGACGGCTGCGATAACGGATGCGCACGGAAAGCTGCCCGTCGGCCCAATCGGCCTCGGACGAGATGCGTCCCCCGCAAACCAACATGGCACACGCCTCAAGATTTTCCGCATCACCCAGCATCACCGTATTCTTCCGGGCATTCAGCCTCAACACGTAGGCCGGCTTGCCCAAGGCAATACCCAACCCCTTACGCTGCCCCACCGTGAAATACGGAAAACCGCAGTGTGTACCGATAACGCGCCCCTGTACGTCGACAAACTTGCCTTCGCCCACGCGCCGATCCAAATCGGGCACTTGCTCCCGCAGGAACTCACGGTAATCCTTGTCTATGAAACAGACCTCCATCGACTCTCCGCCGCGAGCTTTCATCTCAAATCCCTTCCGTGCCAGATAACCCCGCACGTCTTCCTTCCGCAGTGCGCCCAAAGGGAAAATACAGCGCGACAACACGTCCTGCCCCAGTCGCCAAAGGAAATAGGACTGGTCTTTCTTCCCGTCCACACCGCAATACAATCCGTAACGGCCGCCTTCTTCCTTCACCCTCACATAGTGTCCCGTGGCGATATAATCGCAACCCAACTTATCCGCCCACTCCGCCAACACGCGGAACTTGAACGCGGGATTGCACATCACACAGGGATTCGGCGTACGCCCGGCAAGATATTCATCCACAAAATTACGGACCACGATGTCCTTAAAGGCCGTCCGCTCGTCGGCTACATAATGGGCGATGCCCAAACGGGCGGCCAAAGCCCGGGCATCTTGTATGAAATCGGGATATTCTTGTCCCGTATCGGCAAACTGGCGCGGCAGATCCCACACGCGCATCGTCACGCCCACCACTTCGTAGCCTTCGTCCAACAACATCAGGCACACCGCCGAACTGTCGATGCCACCCGACATGCCGACCAATACCTTCTTTCTTTCATGTTCCATATCTGTTAGCGTGAAAGTCCTTTTACACAAAAGTACGAAGAAAAAAATAAAGTAAAGGAAAAACCAAGAATTATTTCTGCGTCTTCCGATGTGCTGTGAGGATTTTTTACACCTCCGGAGGAAGCCGAATCATTCTGCAGAGAACGGAAAATCAATCTCTTGAGATTGATTTTCAAATCTGCGGAAGATAAAAAGAGGAATAAATAGGATTTATAAGTCTTTCATTTCTTAGCACTTACACCCCATAAACAGAAAGATAATACAAAAAAGCTGCCCGTAAATATAATTCAAGAGGACAGCTCCACCGAAGGGCTGACAATCACATATCCTTCCGCGTCTCTTTCTTGTCCTGAATCCAAAAATAAACACCACCGACAATGGCTATTACAGATACCAATGCACTCATAATAATCGCACCCATAACTCACGTCCTTTCTTTTTTATCCCGTACAAGCCAAAGCCCTACGCTCAAAGTCACCACCACAGAAAAAGAGACCGACAAATAAAGAATCCACGAATTACCCCTATCCGTAATAATAGAGGATAAAAGTACAGCCGTAACCAAATATTTGGCTATATCCATCAACCATTTGCCAAGCTCCTTTCTCATATTGCAAACATACGAAAAAAAATGCATCTACACTATGATTCCATACAAAAAAACATATCTTTCTTTTGTATTTGCTAAAAAATGGTACGGGGTTCTATATACGAAAGGCCGCTTTCCCTTGGAGGAAAGCGGCCTTTCGTATCGTCTGACGGCTCGTGCCCAAGTTAGCTCAAGAAGCCCAACAGCACACCGGCAGCCACAGCCGAGCCTATCACACCGGCCACGTTCGGCCCCATGGCATGCATCAACAGGTAATTCTTGGAATCGTATTCCAATCCTAAATTTTGCGAAATACGGGCAGCCATCGGCACGGCAGATACGCCCGCATTACCGATAAGCGGATTGATTTTCTTGTGTTTCGGCAAGAACAGGTTGAAGAACTTGACGAACAACACGCCGGAAGCAGTGGCGATGATAAAAGCCAACGCACCGAGGAAGAAAATCTTAATGGTATCCATCGTCAGGAACTCACTGGCCTGCGTGGAACATCCCACCGTAAGGCCAAGCAACATCACAATCACATCGTTCAACGCACTACCGGCCGTCTTGGCCAGACGGGTGGTCTTCGTACTTTCTTTCAGCAAATTACCAAAGAACAGCATACCCAACAACGGCAAGCCTGAAGGCACGATAAACGTGGTCAGCAACAGACCGACGATGGGGAAGATAATTTTTTCGGTCTGCGACACCTGACGGGCGGGTTTCATGCGTATCACGCGCTCTTTTTTCGTGGTGAGCAAGCGCATCAAGGGCGGCTGAATGACCGGCACCAAAGCCATGTAGGAATAGGCGCACACGGCAATGGCCCCCATCAGGTTCGGCGAGAGTTTGGAAGACAAGAAGATGGCCGTAGGCCCGTCGGCTCCGCCGATGATGGCGATGCCCGCCGCCTGGTTAGGCTCGAATCCCAAGGCCAAGGCTATCATATAAGCCCCGAAAATACCGAATTGGGCGGCAGCACCGACCAGCAAAAGCTTCGGATTGGCTATCAACGCCGAGAAATCCGTCATGGCACCGATACCAAGGAAGACCAAGGGCGGATACCACCCGGTCTTCACCCCTTGATAAAAAATGTTCAACACGGAATTATCCTCGTAAAGCCCGACTTCCAGCCCTACGGCTTTAAAAGGAATATTTCCTAAAATAATACCCAAACCGATAGGAATCAAAAGCAAAGGCTCGAAATCCTTCTTGATGGCCAGCCATAAGAAGAACGCACCGACCAGAATCATAATCCAATTCCCCATCTCGGCATTCGCAAATCCCGTATAAGTGAGGAAGTCGGACAATTTTGTTCCAATGAAATCAAATACTTCCATAGTCCTAACCGATTGTTACCAACATTGCACCTTCACGCACCGAGTCTCCCTTGTTTACATGCACGGCTGTCACCGTACCGTCGCACTCGGCGTTGATATTGTTTTCCATTTTCATGGCTTCGAGCACCACTACGGTCTGCCCTTTCTTGACAGCTTGTCCCACAGTGACCGCCACAGCATTCACCGTACCGGGCAGAGGAGCACGGACGGCAGTACCGTTGCCTGCCGGGACTTCGGGTTGCACAGCCGGAGCGGCAGCCGGAGTGACCGGACCGTGGTGCACATGGGCTACCGGACGTATCACCGGTTTATGCGTCAGGTGCATCGGACGTTCCATCTCCACTTCAAACGGAATCCCGTTCACTTCCACTTTGGCCATATTGCCTTCCACATCGTTTATCTTCACCGTATATTCGGCTCCTTTTACCTTATATTTATATTCTTTCATGATGATTCTTTTTATTGATTAGACTTAAACAAATGATTTTACTCCGGCCACTCGCGCATGGTGTATCCTTTCGCATTCCATTCCGAGTGCTCCTCGGTGTGATAGGTCAGCACATTGCTTTCCACGTCATGCACGTCTTCTTCATAATCACGGAGCGCCATGGCAATGACGGCCATATACACTTTCATGTCCACGCCCTTAGTCTCCAGTCCCTGCTTGGCCATGACAGCGGCTTTGTCCGCCTGGTCGTGGAGCGCACGGATGGCTCTCACGCGAGCCATCTTGGAGAATAAGGCCACCATGTAACCGAACAAACGGAAAAAGACATAAAGGGCAAGCAGACAACCGAACACGACTCCCATCGCCATGATAGACATGGCCACGCCGTAGGGGTCTTTCTCTTTGAATTCCGCCACCTTATCCTGTACCTTTCCCTGCCCTACGTTCGGAGCTCCCGGAGTCACTTCGTTCGCATCGAGCACTACCCATACGTAGGTCTCGCTCTCGGAATCATATACCCGGGCGTAAGACTGGTTTTCGGCCAAAGGCGGTACGGTAATGGAATCGAGCAACGTCTTACCGTTTCCGTCAAACAAGGCGATGAAGTTTTCCTCGCCCTCCTTCAAGGTGAAGTTCGTGTGCAATGTGCCCAGGTTGGTTTGTCCGTCGGCGAAGAACACGATACGTTGCTGGGCGGTCAAGTTCGTCCGTTCGTCACCTTTCGGTATCAACGACATCAACTTGACGCGTTCCGGCACGGAAAGTCCTTTGTTCAAAGCCTCACGATTCGTAGTCAGGTAACAACTACGGAGATTGTTGGTTCCCCATGAAGTATTGGCAATCTCAATCCATCCCGTACGTTCGCCGTACTCATCTATGAGACCGTCCGTATTGGAGACTACCACTTCATTGATTTTGAAACTGAAGGCGCCCCGCCCCGACGCACGAAAAACGGCGGCCCCTTACGGGGCC
>ENA-UEOR01001210-UEOR01001210.1-human-gut-metagenome-genome-assembly--contig:-NODE-1210-length-15438-cov-29.252913_pt1 | contig 15438 bp, 11 predicted proteins | sample MGYA00242887_ERZ507890 | MGnify/ENA primary metagenome ERZ507890 (study PRJEB26167, sample SAMN06115431) | human gut metagenome | host: Homo sapiens | place: China:Guizhou | collected 2014-10-21...
TGATTGCCAGGCCTGTCGCAAAGCCTCTGTGGCGCAGGAACCATTTGACGAGTGTGGAAACCGGTGTGATGTATCCGGTACCAAGGCCGATGCCTCCGATACATCCGTAGAAAAGGTAAAGGAGCGCCGATGAGTGCACGTGCACGGCAAGCGCTGTCCCCAAAAGTCCTGTGCCGAAGAAAAGAGCGGAAACGAGACCGCTGCGGGATGGTCCGATCCTTTCAACGAAGCCGCCCAGGAAGCCTGCGGACATGCCAAGGAATAAAATAGCGAGCGAGAATGCCCATGTCGTTTCGCTAAGAGTCAGTCCCATAGCTGCCATGACCGGCTTTGTAAGGACGCTCCATGCATAGACGCTGCCTATGCAGATGTGAATTCCGACCGCAGCGAGTGCGATCAACCAACGATTTCTTTTCATATAATCCCTCCACTTCAACAATGAAGGGAAACCAAAGACGCAAAAACCGCCTGTTCAGGTTTCCCTGCCCAGACGGTCGGCCAATCAGATCATCCGCGGTTCACGTGGTCGATTCCACATCATTCCGTCAGTTCCGCGGTGTCTTTCGTTTGTGGTTTTAGATTACCATCCTTTTCCATATGTGTCAAGGAAAGAATTTTTTCTATATTTAAGTGTATACTACTTCCCCTCACTCTTTACGCCAGATTTCTTCTAAAGTTTCAAGCGTCGAAACTACTTCTTTCTGTTTCTTCATACATAAGGCAACAATCAGTGCATTTACAACGCTGAGTGGTGCAACAAGAGAATCTACAATAGAAGCCATATCACTTCTTGCGATCAGATTGCAGGAAGAATACTGATTCATAGGTGAACAGACGCAGATTGAAGGTAAGGAACGTAAACGCTCCACCGACATTTATATGTCCGCTCCTCGCACTTTCCAATGGAATATCACTGTAAATCTTCCGGAAGGATACAAAGCGGCTCCCGAAGGAGTAGAGAAGTTAAATGTAAAAGTAGAAAACGAATGTGGTGCTTTCATTGCAAAAGCCGTTACAGAAAATGGCAAACTTGTATTGAATATCCTCAAACGATATAATCATAAGACAGAACCGGCTGCCAATTGGGAAAAACTGCTTCAGATTCAAGATGCTTCCAAAGCTTATGAAGCACTTTCCGTAGTACTAAAGAAATAACATTATAAATAAAAGCGGCCGAAAACCGGTCGCCGAATGAACCAGAATACAAGTTGCAGAGAAGATATGAAAAAGGCGCGGATTATACGAAACGGACAAAATATGCCGTATGCTTTCGTATAATCCGCGCCTGAATCCGGTATTCGGGCAGATGTACCGGTTATCAATAGTTTTCCTTCTTCACCTCGAAGTAAGCCTGCGGATGCAAACAAGCCGGACACACCTGAGGAGCTTCCTTGCCTGTGTAGATGAAACCGCAGTTACGGCACTGCCATACCACTTCGCCTTCCTTGGCGAAAACAGAAGCGGTTTCGATGTTTTGGATAAAAGCACGGTAGCGTTCTTCGTGTCCTTTTTCAGCAATGGAAATATTACGGTACATGGCGGCTATTTCGGGGAAGCCTTCCTGCTCGGCCACATCGGCAAAGTGAGGATAGTCCAACGACCACTCTTCATGCTCGCCTGCAGCGGCAGCCTGCAAATTCTCCAATGTAGTGCCGATAACTCCTGCGGGATAAGATGCGGTGATTTCTACCATACCGCCTTCTAAAAACTTAAACATACGTTTTGCATGTTCTTTCTCCTGATCGGCCGTTTCGGTAAAGATAGCGGAGATTTGCTCGTAACCCTCTTTCTTTGCCACACTTGCAAAATAAGTGTAGCGCATTCTTGCTTGTGACTCGCCGGCGAATGAAGTCAGCAGGTTCTTTTCTGTCTGAGTTCCTTTGATACTCTTGCTCATAATTCTTTTTTATTAGTTAATATAATTACGTATAGATTGTTCGTATTTGCTTTATTTACAGTACAAAAATACAAATTTAGTTTTAATAATCCCCATTTTGCCTCATCGGATTTATCTATCACTCAACAGACAGCGTCTATTTCGTTTCATAAATCCGACGAGGCTGTTTTTTAATGTCCAACCCATAACAAGTAATCCGATAGTAATAACAAAAAACGGCATATTTATGTTCGGGCATCCGTAAAACAATCATCTGCCATACCCGAAACAGGTTATCGGCAAAAAGAGCGGAATACGCGGCACCTGCTTAAATATCATTCTTCCGAAGGCTCTTTCTCAGACCGTTTTCCGGTTTATAAGGAATATAGCAGGCTACGTAGCGGATAAAAAGAGAAGAACAGACCGGAAAGGAACTCAAAAGAAGCTGAAAAAATACTTTTTGGAGAAAATTTAAACAGGCTCTTATAGTCATTTGCATTATTTTACCTAATTTTGCAATCTCTTTTCAAAAAGAGGGTGCACCGACAAATCGGATGGACACACCCTCACAGGTAAAAAAAAAGTTTCTAAAATACAATGAAAGCGTTCGAATTCAAGCCAAAGCTATACACGGCTTTAAAAAATTACTCGAAAGAACTCTTCATGGCAGACCTGATGGCCGGTATCATTGTGGGTATCGTTGCCTTGCCGCTTGCCATTGCGTTCGGTATTGCATCAGGCGTATCGCCCGAGAAAGGTATTATCACGGCAATCATCGCCGGTTTTATCATCTCCCTGTTAGGAGGAAGTAAAGTTCAGATCGGCGGCCCTACCGGTGCGTTCATCGTCATTATCTACGGCATTATCCAGCAATACGGAGAGGCCGGGCTGATTGTCGCCACACTGATGGCGGGTGTCATCCTCATTCTTCTGGGAGTATTCAAACTGGGGGCAGTCATTAAGTTTATCCCCTATCCTATTATCGTAGGCTTTACAAGCGGTATCGCCGTTACTATCTTCACCACCCAGATTGCGGATGTATTCGGATTGAATTTCGGCGGAGAGAAAGTTCCGGGAGACTTCATCGGGAAATGGCTGGTTTATTTCCGTCATTTCGATACCGTCAACTGGTGGAATACGGTTGTCAGCATCGCCAGCATCGTTATCATTGCCATCACTCCGAAATTTTCGAAGAAAATTCCAGGCTCGCTCATCGCCATTATCGTAGTGACCGTAGCCGTGTACCTGATGAAGATGTATGGCGGCATCGACTGCATCGACACTATCGGCGACCGTTTCAGCATCAAAGCCGAACTGCCCGATGCCGTAATGCCCGCGCTGGACTGGGAAGCGATTAAAAACCTGTTTCCCGTTGCCATCACGATTGCCGTACTGGGAGCGATAGAGTCCTTGCTGTCCGCCACCGTAGCCGACGGTGTTATCGGTGACAAACACGACTCCAATACCGAACTGATAGCTCAGGGCGTTGCCAATATGGCTACTCCCCTTTTCGGCGGTATCCCCGCTACGGGCGCCATTGCCCGCACAATGGCGAATATCAACAACGGCGGCAAATCGCCCGTGGCCGGTATAGTACATGCGGTGGTGCTGCTCCTGATTCTTCTGCTGCTGATGCCGCTGGCGCAATACATTCCGATGGGCTGCCTGGCAGGCGTACTGGTGGTTGTGTCCTATAATATGAGCGGCTGGCGCGTGTTCAAGGCATTGTTGAAGAATCCGAAATCGGACGTTACCGTGTTACTGATAACCTTCTTCCTGACAGTTATCTTCGACCTGACAGTTGCCATCGAAGTGGGTCTGGTCATCGCCTGCGTGCTCTTCATGCGCCGTGTGATGGAGACGACCGAAATTTCGGTTATCAAGGATGAAATAGACCCGAACGCCGAAACGGACATCACAACGAATGAAGAGCATCTTATCATCCCGAAAGGCGTAGAGGTGTACGAAATCAACGGCCCTTACTTCTTCGGCATTGCAACGAAGTTCGAGGAAGTGATGGCACAGCTCGGCGACCGCCCCAAAGTACGCATCATCCGTATGCGCAAGGTTCCTTTCATCGACTCCACAGGTATCCATAACCTGGAAAGCCTTTGTAAAATGTCGCAGAAAGAAAAGATAACCGTCGTGCTCTCCGGCGTAAACACAAAGGTGCATCAGGTATTGGAAAAGGCGGATTTCTACACGCTTTTAGGCAAAGAGAATATCTGCCCCAACATCAACGTGGCACTGGAACGGGCACACAAATTGGTTGAATGACCCGGCAATTGCAAACCGCCTCTCTTTAATTACAGGAAAAGACAATCGTATCGTCATGGCAAAAAGAAAAAACAGCAAGAAGCAATCTCAAGGAGTGATTTACCTGATAGTGCTGGCATGTCTGGCACTCATCTGCCGTGAACCGATAGCCCATGCGCTGCAAGACAAGCTTCCTGTAATTAAAGAGAGGATAACGCAAAAAGCAACACCCGCCATCACCGGAAGCCCTCTGCTTCCCGCCCCCCTGAAAAACGTGCCCGAACAGATATTGCACCGCAAGGGCTATATCACTTCGTACAACCGCGAACACAAGATACCCAACTGGGTGGCATGGGAACTGACACCCGAAAAACTGATAGAGCGGGAAAGCCGTACCGACAAATTCCTGCCCGACCCTGACCTGCCCGAAAGCCAGGCTGTGACTACCGATGACTATAAACGCTCCGGCATGGACCGCGGACACATGTGCCCTGCCGGCGACAACCGCTGGCACTGGAAAGCCATGCAGGAAAGTTTCTACATGACCAACATCTGCCCCCAAAACCACAATCTGAACCGGGGCGACTGGAAAGAACTGGAAGATGCCTGCCGCCTGTGGACAAAAAAAGAAGGAAAGCTATACATCGTATGCGGTCCTGTCCTTTACCGGCAAAAACACCGTACCATAGGTAGGAAACACAAAGTTACCGTGCCCGAAGCTTTCTTCAAAGTCATACTCAGTACCCGCAACGGGCATCCTAAGGCCATTGGCTTTATCTTTAAAAATTTATCAGGAAATCATCCGTTAAAAAACTATGTCAACAGCGTGGATGAAGTGGAACGCATCACTGGCATCGACTTTTTTCCTGCTCTGCCGGATGATGTTGAGAAAAAGGTTGAAGCCATGCAAGATTTAAATTTATGGAGCTTTCGCTAACTGTTAACCTTTTTTTAACCCTACGGATTTAAACATGAAGGTGTGTCGTAATGCACGATTCACCTTCATACATAATGACGGCATATAGTACCTTACGCCAACGGGAGGCGAGGTAGAAAGCCAGCCAGAAGAACAGAAAAAGGAACTCCAACGTATACAAGAAGAAAATAACCGATTGCATAACTAAATCAAAAACCTGCAAACCTATAAGGAAAAGGCGCACCGGGAACTGTGCCGGATGCGTGATAAATCTTTCTTCAGTGTTCTAATTAGCTCCTTCCATTACTAAAAAAGGGCTATGCCTTCACAGACATGCCCTCTAAACATTGTTAAACTTTAACAGTTCTTCTCTTAAAATAGAAAAGACTATGAAATTTATTTTGAGAATTTTATATTGTTAAACAGAGGTGTCAAAACATCTCTAAAAATCTCGGACTTCATTTTCTATTTCTTCGGGTACCTTATCGCAGCGTTCAAATTTTTGTATATCTGATGGAGTATCTTTTATAGTCCAAATCATGGAAGTGGCCAAAAGATTGGTTACGATATAGGAATTAGCCCATTCACCATTGCCAAAATCATAGTTCCCACTAATGACATAGCCTAAATCCTTTTCTTTTTCAATTTCAAAACTACCCGTCTTGAGATTAGAGTACATACTGCTAAACTTATCATACATTTTATAAGTCTTATCCTTGCGGCTGAATGTAATGTAACAATAACTGCCTTCTTGCAAGGGGGCGCCGTTCCATTCCACTAACTTCCAGGTTCCGTCCAGATTAGCGGCTGTAACGTCCAATGTGGCCAGTACTTCCTCGTCATCGTCACAGCCTGCGAAACAGAAAATCGTCAAGAAAAGCGTCATTATTCTGAATAAGGTTTTCATATTTCTTGTTTTTATTTTTTTAGTTTTTAATAATTACTTCTATCGTTTTTTCCGAAGGTTTGCCTATCACACCATCTATAATGAGAGAAAGATGTTTCTCCTCAGTATGGAAGCTGGGCAATTTTGCCTTATCAAGTGTAATCACAAGATCACCTTCCTGTCCGGGAGCAAGTACCGCAGGCTCGGTATGGAATTTTAGGCATGAAGGCAGCAATAAAGCATTCAGTTTAAGCGGATGATCTCCACTGTTGGCACATGCTATGCGCTCAATGGTTGTCTTTCCTGCTCTGCTGAATGACACCTGCTTGCGTGTAAGCCGCAGATGTCCCATATTTTGAGGCAGGTGTTTCCATTCATCAGACGAACTGACATAGCCGCATAGTGACAATCGTGCCACAGGTGAAAAATCGGACAGATTGGTATATACCAATGCTTCTGCATCAATTGTGCCTGGTCTGTTCTTGGGATGAAAAGTCAGACTAATACTACTTTCCTCATTGGGCACCAATGGCTTTTTGCTGAATCCGGCAGCAGTACAACCACACGTAGTAGTAACTTTGTTCAACGTAATGGTTTGCTGACTTACATTCTGAAAACGGAAGTATACGGTTTTGGGCTGACTTTTTTCATTTAGAGTACCTACCGACAGGCGGCACGTATCAAAATGAAGAAACTCCCCGGCTTGCTCCAACAAAACTGGATGTACCTTGGCTTCTATCTCCTCACGGGACATTAACCGCCATTCCTGCGCTTTTATTACAGGAATGGAACCGGTTAACCCGCTCACAAAGAGTGTCAGTATCATCAACTGTCGTTTCTTCATGTCTATTTAATCTCTCAATTATAACCAGCCATTCTCACCAGCATTTTTACGAACAGTAATGGTTATTGTCTGTGATTTACTGCCAGCCTGGATAGTCACAGTCGTACTACCGTCTGCAACGCCATTTACAGTCAATATTGTCTTGTCTACACTTATAGTTGCGATATTTTCATCGGCAACGGTACAACTGTAGCTCAAGCTTTCTCCATCTATAAAATAACGGGCCAGATCAATAGATGTACTTTTCCCCGTTGCCAGATATACATTTGGTACAATCATGTCTGAACCGTGATTACCAATAGCCTTGAGCAATGCACCGGCATCTACCAGCCTACCCATTTTTCCTTTACGCTCTACCAGATTCATCAAAGTTGGAGGAGCACCAAAAGTTGTGTGATTGTAATAATACAGTTTTTCCACTTTTTCATCGTAGAAGTTATAGAACTGGTCATTGGCAGTTTCTTTCATCAGTTCAATGAACTCCGCTGCCTTGAAATGGCGACGCTCTTTCACTGCATACGACAGACCCAGGGCTGCTACACCCGATACGTGGGGACAAGCCATGGAAGTACCTTCCATATAGGCATAGTACGGTTGTCCGTTCTTGATACCTGTAGAGAGTATCAGACCTTGCGTTTTCCCTTCCCAGGCAAACTGGTCGTCGGATACTCCTGGCGTGCCGTAGTAATCGCCGTCACCGCCTGGTGCACAAAGAGTAATCTCTTCACCATAGTTGGTATAGCTAGACGGAGTATAGTCGGCAGCAATGGCGCTGACAGAAATACATTTCGAATAGCCTGCAGGGAATGAAGAAGAAGGCGCATATTCGTTACCTGAAGCAAAGATAGCCAAACCACCGTCTATCACTCCGTTGGGTGAACCGGCATTGTGGATGAAGTAATCCAGTGCTTCCTTTTCCAACGGATACTGGTTTACCCAGTCCTGCTCGTCTTTCGGTCCGGGAGTATAGCCCAACGCCTCGTTAGCATCCGGTGAGTTGTAACCCCAGCTACACTGCAGAATCACAGCACCATTGTCAGCAGCATACTTGATGGCTTTTGCTTCGGCTGCCAAGGTACATCCATACGTACCGTCGAACAGTTGGCAGGTCATAATCTTAACTCCTGAATTTTCTGTTCCGTCACCACCAGCAATACCTCCTACGCCTTCGTTGTTGTTATTTACTGCTGCAATGGTTCCTGCTACGTGAGTACCGTGACCGGTATCTTCTGCAGATGTCCAACTGATTATTCCGGTATTCTTCACAAAGTTATAGCCGTAGCGGTCGCCTTTATAGCCATTTCCGTCCTTGTCTTCAGTAGAACCGACTTCTTCGGCCTCATTGGTCCACATGTTGCCAATCAAATCCGGGTGGTTCCACATTACACCTTCATCGAGTACTGCTACAATGATGGATGGGTCTCCTTTACAAAGTTTCCAGGCTTCGCCGCAATTTACGTCTGCACCGGGAAAGGCTTCGGCACGTCCCTTTTTTTCAAAATCATAATCACCTGTATTCTGGTAATGCCATTGGTGTTTCAGTCCCGGGTCATTGAAGGTTAGTCCTTCGCTGGTTCGGGTCACATGTTGCAAATCGTTAGCCGAAAGATACAGAGGTTTTTTCTTCGGGTCGTAGGCACGTTGAATGGTAGGGTTACTTTGAATCTTGGAGATTTCACCCAGCTTTCTGAGTTTCCGGGCAGCTTCTTTCAAGTCGGTGTCTTTGTCAAAGCGAACGATATACCACAAGTGCATACCTGCTTCACGGGTACGTTTTTCAGTTTTAGGATCTACCGGGAACACTCTTTCAAAGTGATAGGCACCCAGAATGTTGAGCACCTCATCGGTCGAAGGAATACCCGACCGGGTGGATACCCCACCAGCACGCGTCAACGTCTGGTCCAGAATATCACTCATTTCAGGGACGAACTTGATAAGCAGTTCGCCGTCAGCAGCTCCCATGGGAATTTCAAGTTCAGGAACCTGAGAGGTGGCATTGTCTGCCACCCACTCATTGTCCTGACAAGAAATGACCGATAGAGCGCATGCTAATGCATAAATATATACTTTCTTCATAGGTTATTTCTTTTATTCTTCGGGGTCTGTAATTTCTTCATCGCCTTCCACCTCGTACTTGTTTCGGTAGAGTGGGAATGCTTCGAAGTAATATTCAAAGTTGGTAGGTACGTTACTGAATTTTACCGGTGCACCTTGAGAGTCGTAGCCCATCTCCTGCTGGTTGAAAATCAGTACTTCAGGAAACCATTCCATCAGTTTCGGGTGATAGAGCAACCATTTTGGCAGTTCTCCGGTGAAATAGTTCAGATTAAGAGAAAGCCTCTTCATGTTCGGCAGAATCTTTGGAATTTCCGGATGTTCACGCAGATAGTTTAGCGTATCGCCATATTGCTTCAGGTCTTCTTCTTGCCATCCGGGTCGTCCTTCGTAAGTAGGCAGTGTGCCTTCCAGATAGTTATAAGACAATACCAACTCTTCCAAATTCTCCCACAAGAACAACTGATCTATTTCAGTGGGGTTTTCGTTCATGTTGATGTGGAAGCCCAATTCGGTGTCCTTGTCATATTGCGAATCTTTCAGACTGTTTACTGTCCAACGACGGTTACCGTTGAATTTCAAGCTTTTCAGTTTTTTGAAATCATTTTTGTTTAGCACTTCGGGCACACGGGTAAAGTTGTTGGCACTCAAGTCGAGTACTTCCAGTGAGCTGCCCAGTCTTGAGAAGTCTTTGGGCAGGGCTACCAATCCGTAGCCGCCAATTTGAAGGTTCTTCAGGTATTTCAGCTCACAGATGTCGCTACCCAACTCAATGTTCAGCAGCATAGTGTTTTCGTTACCATATACTTGAAATGTTTCCAGGTATTTCAGGTACTTCACTTCCTGCGGGAGTGATTCCTTCGTTCCCACGGTACCGAAATTCACAGCACGTACCCGTCCCACGGCTTCCGGTGCGGGCAAGCCTTCGGCATTGCGTTCCCACAGCTTCACGTTTTCCCAGTATATCATATTCTCACTGGAGTTAATGCTGATACCTGATGCCATACGTTCGCAAATGGTCAGGATGGCCAGCGAGTCGCCTGCGCGGTCATCGGTAATTTCGGGCGATGCCTCTTGGGTAATCAGGATGGGAGTGACAGTCACGTCATCAGGGTTTCCTCCGTCTTCCAGAATGGGCTGGAAGTTGACTCTGGCCTGACGTTCTATCCATTCCGGGTTCATGTTCCATTCAAAGCGTACCTTGTAGCTTTGAGGGCGTGCACTTTCTATGTTGAATGACGGCTCGTTCTTCTTATCTACGTAAATCCAGTCTTCCAGTTTTGCGCCTTCTTCATTTTCCGTCAACCATTCATAGGTTATCTTGAAAGAGACGTTTGCCGTGATGATGGCTTCAAAGTAACGTTTCTCCAGCACATCGGAAGCCTTTATCTTCACATCAGCTTCCTTTACATGAATCATTTTTCCGTATCCCAACTGGGTGACAGTAACAGTTTGCGGACTTTGTCCCTTAGGCATGAAACAGATTTCTGCTTCACGCACATCATTTTGTAAAGCCTGGTCTATAGTTATTACACATTCTGTATTTCCGAATCCGTTGGCCGGTGAAATGCTTAGCCACGGCTCAGATGATTTAGCCACCCACTCTCCTTCCGAACTAATGGTGACTATCTCCTTTCCTCCTTCTGCATTGGCGGCTATTTCGGTCTTGCTTAGGCTGAATCCGCTGACAGCAACATTTTCGTCGTCGTCGCAAGCGGTGAACCCTCCCAGACAGAGCACCAATCCTAATGCTATTTTAAGTAACTGTTTCATTTTCTTTTTTATTTCATTTATTCTAATAAAATATCACACCCCTGGATGTTTTGTGTCTTATCGTAGATAAGCTGGTATTGTCCGGCTTGTATATAGGGACACACGGTAGTCAGGTCGATTGAAATGTTCGGGTTGTCCTTGATTTCAAAGATGCGGATATAGGGTGATATGGTATCTTCAATCTTGCGCAAGTCGTTTGAGCCGATGAAGAATGCCGACAGGCTGGGACACTTGTAAAGCCCTTCCGGCCATTGGCTAAGACAGCGTAATCCGCTTTCGTCACGCTGGTGGCGGATACCGAATACCGTCAGGCTGCTGCAGTTCAACGGAGCTACCGGGAATTGGGAGAACTGGTTGTAGCTGAATTCTATACCATAGACATAGGGCATGTTCTCAGGAAGGAAATCCTCGAAAGGTATCTCTTTCAGTTTGTTGAACTGGAAGTCCAGACTGGTCAGCAGGTATGAGTTCTTTCCCACCAGGTCTCCTTTCTTGATGGTGGTCATACCGTTGCCACTCATAATCAGTACGGTTAGCGGAGAACCTTTCTTAATCAATGTACCGGGGAACTCGGTCAGGTGATTGTACGAAAGGTCCAAGTTGCTGGTATTGATACCGCGGTGGCTATCTCCGTCCTCAAGACCCGTAATCTGGTTGTGCGAGAAGTTCACCGAACCGATGGTATATTTGGAAGCGGCGTTGAAGATATTGGGTACCTCTTTCAACTGGTTGTACGAGCAGGTGAAAGATTCCATGTCATAGTATCCGCAGTAATATCCGTCCACATCTTCTATCTTGTCAATCTGGTTGTAGTCCAGATAGACCTTGGACAGGTTGATTTCCTTACCGAAAGCATGTACGGTACTTATCTCATTGCTTGTCACGTCGAGCATACCCAGTTTCACCATCTTTTTCAGCTGGTCGTGTTCGGGGGTAGCTGTCAGTTTGTTGTAGCCCAGGTACAATACCTGAATCTTGTCACCGCTCTTACCGTCGATGAAGTCATTCCAGTTGTCCAACAGCACATCGCCCGGAATTTTTTGGTTGCAGGCCACATTCAGCATTTGGAGTTCAGGCAGTTCTGCTAATATATTCATCGGAAGGGTAGTCAGCTCCTTGCAGTTGTAAATCTCCATGTCGGTAAGCATGGTGAAGTTGTTCCAGCTCCATTCTTCCTCCTCTTCTTCAAATGCTTCGCGGTAAGCCGATAGACTGGCATCATCCACCAGTTTCGTGCAGAAGTTATCCGCCACAATCGGGGAATTGGCAATGAAGAAGTTCTCCAGCTTAGTACAGCGCATCAGAGCCTTGGAGATACCGGTAATCTTGTTGGTCAGATTTCCAAACTGCACGTCTTTCTTGTCGATGCGGTTGCTTTTCACGATAGGCTTGAAGTTGGGATTGGCGTTGATACCGTCAATCAGAATGTCGGACAAACCTTCGCGTACGTCACGATACAAGAACTTCTGCTCGTAGTCCATGCGGATTTTCAGGCGTTGCTCTTGCGTCATGTTGTAAGTTACGTCCTTGAACAGGTGTCCGCCCACCAGTTCGTCGTGTGCACCCAAGTTCAGGATGCGCAACTCGGTCAGCTGGCCGATGGCATCGGGCACTATGCCGTTAGCGCCGAAGCCCGAAATTACGATCGATGCTACCCGGCCGTTATCCAGCAACTGTACTCCCGGCTGGTAACCCCACATATCGATTTCCTTGTCAAAATTCCAGTTGCAGCCCATAGGTGCAGCTTCACCGTAGTATTTCCAGTTAGGACCGTCCAAAGCCTTCCAAATTTCTTTCAGAGCCATGTAGTCCTTCAAATATTCAGCCGTTGCACCCAACTGGATGGGTACTGTGGCTTCTGATTCTTCGTTATCTTTCACAAAGAAGGTTTCTGAAGTAGGTACGGTAGCTATTTCCAGCAATTTGCTGGTTTCACATTTCTTGTCAGAGTAAGTAGAATAGGAACTAATCTGATAGCTACCTGCTTTCAACCATACGGTTGTGTCGCAGAGCGCATAACTGTCTTTCAGATTTTCCACATACTTCACCTGCACTTTTTCAATGGTAGTCACCTCTTGCGTAAAGAGGTTCTTTACCGTAATATTGATACCCTTGATATTAGCGAACGGGTAATCTTCATAGCCACTGTTGGCGCGAGATGCAGCTTCGGTTTCCGGCAGGCCGTGTTTGACCAGCTTGAAGTTGACCAACCCGCGGGCTACTGCATCGACAAACAACTCTTGTTCTTTAAGTCCGCCAGCCACTACACTGAATTGATAGTTACTGGGTGTACCGGCATAAATCTGCTTGTTCAGTTTGTCATACAGATAGTAGCCAATCAGTTTGTAGCTGCCTGCCAGCAGTTCCAGCTTGTCACTGCGCAGACCAAATTCAGCATTGTCAGCATTATAGCTGTTGAGCATCAAGGTTTGTTCAATGGTGTTTCCGTTGTAGAGCATCACCACCTTGATTTTCTTGGCATCGTCCAGCTTATCCAGCATGTCGGTGCCTCTCGTTTCTGCTCCCTTGGTAGCAGCCGATGCACTCTTATAGATTTTGAACTGCACATAGCCGAAGGCAGTCTGCTGCAATTCATCATCGTCATCGGAGCAACCGGTGAATACCGTTGTCATCAGTAAGAGCCCAATGACAAAGGGAATGAAGTGGAATAATTTATTTAGTTTCATTATCACTCAGATTATTGTTTAGGTGTTATAATCAATACTTTCTTGTTTTCCCTATTTTGGTCTTTGATAATAATGTGGATTTCCTGTTCCAAAGTGTATGCATTTGCAAAATAGATGGTCAGTATCTTACCATCCTCACAAGTAATACTGTGCTCATCAGAGTCTTCAAATTTATCTCCTCCTTGGAGTACTTCGAAAGACCAGTCACTTCCGTTTTCACCTTCCATTAATACATCGCAGCTGAATCCCATTTTAGTATCTGGCAGCGGCATGGAATAGATAAGTTCCGTCTTATAGTTTTGTACCAAATCCTCTTCAGTCACTTTCGTTAATTCAGCTTCTACTGGATTCCACATTGCATCATAGTAGGTAACTTTGAAAGCTTCTTCCTCTTCAGTACCCTGCTCTTTCTTGTCCTTTTGGACAAAGTTCATCAACAGATTGTTTTCTGTATAGGCATATTTCAGTTCTTGAGTACCCGTTTCCGGATTCATTTCAAATAGACCATTATCTCCGAATGCATCTTCTGCAATCTTTTCATACAGAGCTTTTGGGAATACGAATACATAGCCCGTACGTTCTTCGCTACTTTCATCTACTGTGATACGAACTTTTCCGTTATCATACTTCTTCATATGCATCCAGTCTACCTCATCTTCTGAATCAGTGCTGACTTTATAACTACCTTCCTGATATTTTTCTACAAAAATAGGCTCGAAATCATCATTCAGAGCAGTAACTTTGTATTCTACAAAGTTTCGATATTCGCTGGTTGATTCTTCTGTACCCGATACACCGGTGCTGGTTTGCGTAAAGGTATGACCATCCAATGAAACATTCCAGTTCCATTGGCTAGGACCTGTGTAACTCATGGCTTCCGGATTCATACCTTTGTAATTTACCGGATAAGTAAAAATGCTCTTTCCTTCTTCATCCTGGAAGTTGATGTTGCCTGTCTGTTCATACTTGCTGAATTCAGGATGGCCATCCACTACTTTGATACCGAATTCCACTTCTTTGTTGGCTGCACCTACAAGTGCTCCTCCTTCAATATCCAGCCATTCCGGACGGTTGGTTGCTGCAAAGGGGAAGTTGGCTACAGCTTTATAAGTGATATAATTGCTATAACCGGCTTCGATAGCTTCGTCTTTATCTATTTTTACTCATCGGAGGATCTGCATGCCAGAAAGAAGATGATTTAACTCCCAGAGGGGAGAAAAATAATTGGTTCGCTCCAGCTATAGATGCGACGGATGCGGAATCTGTATTGCGCCGGAAGTTTTACGATGATACCGATTGTTACTTGTTGTTCAACGATACCTTGCGCCACGAGTACCAAGGAACAGATGAGAACGGCAATCCTTATTACTTGACCGAATTGTTGGCGATGGAGTGGACAATCACCGGTACGACGTCTAGGCGTTACGTTTATGACTATTTGACAGATTGGTCCCAAAAACAGCAAGTTACACAATTTCTTAAAGATGTGTTGTTGCCTTATATCAAGAACGTGTTGCCGTTTTCGGTGTTTCCCGTGAATGGCATTGATCAGTATATAAATCCCAATGGAGAGTGGGTGTATAAGGGGACGTCGTTGATGTGCATCAATTCGCGTTGTATGGTGATAGATGTTAGCGGGCTATGGAATCTCTCTCAAGAAGGTCAAATTTCTTTTGCTCAAAAACTTTGTTGTCTAAAAATATTGGGCGATTGGGGTGCTGATGTGAGCGATCCCACATTCTATTATTCTTTGTATAATCATCCATGTTATGACTTTTTTACGAGTTCTTTAGGATATGCTGTTTACGATTATGACAAATCTTAGTTAATCGGTATTACCCTTGGGGAAGGAGAGGATGGTTTATGTGAATTGGGATTTATTATAAATCCCTATGAAGATTATACCCCTTCGGCGTTAGAAGATGCCATTTCTTATATCACGATGTGTTTGTCGATGACTGAGGAAGAGGTCCGGGAGAAGTATGGCACTTATCCGACTGTTATGGAGAAATATAATATTATCAAACCGTTGGTTAGTGAAACCGGCATTAAATTTTAACAGCTATGAAAGAATGGATATATATTTTATTGATGATGAGTGTTTTATTTTTCATACTGAATGTTTGTAAGACTATTACAAATATA
>ENA-UEOR01001211-UEOR01001211.1-human-gut-metagenome-genome-assembly--contig:-NODE-1211-length-15432-cov-48.982286_pt1 | contig 15432 bp, 12 predicted proteins | sample MGYA00242887_ERZ507890 | MGnify/ENA primary metagenome ERZ507890 (study PRJEB26167, sample SAMN06115431) | human gut metagenome | host: Homo sapiens | place: China:Guizhou | collected 2014-10-21...
TCTGCATCATTTCCTTTTTCATAAGGCTTCTGAATACAACGTCCGGAAGGTGTATAATAACGTGCGATAGTCAATCGGATAGCAGAACCGTCGCTGAATTCGATAGGCTGCTGTACAAGACCTTTTCCAAAAGAACGGCGGCCGATAATGGTTCCTCGGTCATTATCTTGAATTGCTCCGGCAAAAATCTCGCTGGCCGATGCAGATCCTTCGTCCATTAAGACAATAAGTGGCATAGTCTGGCTGCTTCCTGTTCCGTTTGAAGTATAATTTTCACGTGGCGACTTTCTTCCTTCCGTATATACAATAAGTTTATTGTTCGGCAAGAATTCATTTACCATCTGAATGGCAGCTGCCATATATCCTCCAGTGTTTCCACGAAGGTCTATAATCATACCTTTGCAGTTTGCCTGAGACAATTGTGCTAATGCAACCAGCAGCTCCGGATAGGTTGTCTCACCGAATTTGTTGACTTTGACGTATCCGAATTTGTCATTAATCATGTAAGCTGCATCAATACTTTTCACAGGTATATCTCCACGTACCACGGTGAAATGAAGAATTTCTTTTTCTCCCGGTCGGTATATACCTAATTTGACTTTACTTCCTTTTTCGCCTTTTAGACGACGCATGGCTTCCGAATTGGTCACTATTTTTCCTACGAAGCTAGAATCGTCTACCTCTACGATACGGTCGCCGGCAAGAAGGCCGACTTTTTCAGACGGACCACCTTGAATTACACTGTTAATATGAATCGTATCATCTTGTATCGTAAACTGAACTCCGATACCACTGAAACTTCCTTTCAGATCCGAATTAACAGCTTCCAGGTCTTTTGCCGGAATATATGATGAATGCGGGTCCAGCTCGGCAAGGATTTGCGGCATGGCTTCTTCTACCAGATTGAACATACTTACAGTATCTACATATTGTTCATCGATTATATGCAGCAGGGCATTCAGTTTATTAGAAGATGTATTGATGATTCCCAGCTTGTTGCCAGAAAAATGATTCGTATAAAACGTTCCTATCAGGATACCAGCTACAAGACAGATAGCCAGTAGGAAAGGCATTAGTCGATTCTTGTTACTACTCATATCTTTTATTCGTTAGGAGTTAAATAAACTAGTTCTATATTTGCACGTTTTAGGAGTTCCAATCCATCTTCCAGCCGATATTTTTCAGCAAAAACCACACGCTTTATTCCAGCTTGGATAATAAGCTTGGCACATTCTATGCAAGGAGATGCTGTGACATAAAGGGTTGCTCCCTCACTGCTGTTGTTCGATCTTGCTATTTTTGTGATAGCATTGGCTTCTGCATGCAGTACATAAGGCTTAGTGATGCCATGTTCATCTTCACACACGTTTTCAAATCCCGCCGGAGTACCATTGTATCCGTCAGAAATAATCATTTTGTTCTTTACTATCAAGGCACCTACTTTTCGCCGGTTACAGTATGAGTTTTCCGACCAGATAGTAGCCATTTGCATATAGCGCTTGTCAAGAATCTCTTGTTTGTTTTCCGTATTTTCCATAACATAATATATTAATGTCTGAATTGCATACATGTGGTACGTTCATTGGGTGCAAGGCGCAACATGATATTGTCGCCTTGATAAAATTGAACGTTTTTCAGTTTATCTATAAATTCTTTGTTCTTTCCAGAAAGACTTACCGTACATTCTATCTGAGTAATTCTGATAGAACGGTCTTTGGCATTGGCCTGCCATTTACCGCTATACGTACCATTCTCGATATTGCCCTGAACCGTTCCGTCGTCGTTGAACATAATGCTGAAAGCGTTTATTACTTTCAAATCTTCAGGCTTGGTATATGTAGGTTTGGCATTGGCATTATAATTATTCCAGTCTATGCCTGTATAATAATTTACCAGTTGCCACTGGCCACTGACAAAAATTTCATTTATGTCATCTTCCTGATTGCAACTGCCCAACAAGAAAGGCAGTACAAATAGCAGACAGCGTATATATTTTCTTATATCTAGCTTCATTTTATTCCATTTCGTTTTAGTAATGCGTGAATGGTCGGTTCTTGTCCCCGGAATCGTTTGTAAAGAGTCATCGGGTGTTCAGTTCCTCCTTTTGATAAAATATTGTCCCGGAACGATTGGGCAACATCCTGATTGAATATTCCTTTCTCCTTGAAAACAGAGAAAGCATCGGCATCAAGCACTTCAGCCCATTTATAGCTATAATATCCGGCAGAATATCCTCCCGACATGATATGTCCGAATTGTACGGTCATGCATGTTTCCTTTACCGGAGGTAATAATTGCGTGCGTTTCCATGCTTCACGTTCATATTCACGAACATCACCGTCGAACACCTTATCCCGGGTGTACCAAGCCATATCCAGTAATCCGAAACTGATTTGTCGCAGACAAGCGTAAGCAACATTAAAGTTTGAAGCATCTATAATCCGTTGCAACAATTCTTCCGGAATAGATTCGTTTGTCTGATAATGACGTGCAAATGTATTAAGAAAATCTTTTTCAATGGCAAAGTTTTCCATTATTTGCGAAGGCAGTTCTACGAAGTCCCAGTAGACATTTGTCCCACTCATGCTTTTAAAGCGAGTGTTGGCGAATATACCATGCAGCGCATGTCCGAATTCGTGAAGGAATGTATTTACTTCCGAAAAAGTGAGCAATGCAGGCTTATTGGCTGTCGGTTTGGTAAAGTTCATGGTTACAGAAACATGAGGACGACTGTTGGTTCCGTTTGCTTCTATCCATTGCTCTTTGTAGCTTGTCATCCATGCTCCAGAGCGCTTTCCCGCACGCGGATGGAAATCAGTATACAGAACAGCCAGATAACTGCCGTCTTTATCATATACTTCATAAGCCTTTACGTCCGGATGATATACCGGGATGTCTTTATTCTCTTTAAATGAAATACCATATAGGCGGGTTGCCAGTCCGAATACACCTTCCTTGACCCTGCTTAACTCAAAGTAGGGGCGAAGTGCTTCCTCGTCGAGATTGAATTTCTCATTTTTCAGTTTTTCTGCATAATATGAAAAATCCCACGGCATCAGCTGGAAGTCTTTTCCTTCTGTACGTTGTGCAAGCGCTTCAATTTCTTTCACTTCTTCTCGGGCGGTTGGCGTATATGCTTCCAGCAGCTGATCGAGTAACTGATATACTCGCTCACTGTTTTCTGCCATACGTTTGCGAAGTGCGTAGTCTGCATAATTCTTAAATCCGAGAAGCTGTGCTAGCTGCATGCGCAGATTTACCAATTGTTTTACAACATCCTCATTGTTCTGTATTTCAAGTGTATAGTTTGGTTGAGGTGATATACTGTCATTGATTTTATTTTCGATATCCAGACAGGCCTGTTTTACATCTGGCAATCCTTTCACATTTCCATTATCATCAACCCCAAAAAGAATTGTTCCACCATTGTAATTCGAAAAGGCACTAACTGTTTTCAAAAAAGTATTCGTAATCGTTTCCTTGAATTCTACTATTCTTGTTTCACGCATATTGAGCACATCCTTTTCAATTTTTTGATTATATTATACCCAGAAACAGTCAAAAAACAATCGCAAAATTTTGTGATTGTTTTTTTGATTATTTCACCACATACCTATGAAATGTAACCGCCAAATAATCTGGCAGATTTTCGAATCATTAGCTTTCTTTTATAATTCAGCCATTTCCTTCTGTGTTATCATCCTTCATCACCCTTTCCATGAAATCCTTTCTTCTATCCTTTGCAATCTGTATCTATTTCCCTTCTCTTGAAGAATCCCCAATAATCCGAATATCTGCTGCTCATCAAATATCAAATTCTTTTTTCAGCAGATCTACAAAAAATTCTGCTGTCTGTTTATCAAACTGAATCGATTGACTTATCTTTTCTGGATTTTCACGATCAATTTTTCCATATGTATCTATCTGTACATATCTATTTCCAGCTGCATCAAATACAGTATACGTCGTATATACTTTATCATGTATTATTTTATTCCCTGGTGCATTTTCTGGTCGTCCTTTATTTGGTTTATTATCACCATAATATTTTACATATCCATGCTCAGAGTCATAGCGATCATACCATGGTGTTTCTTCACTTTCCGCTTTTTTCTGCAGCGTTGCCAGCTTGGATTCCTCTCTCTCCTTGTCAAAAATCTGCTTCCCGGTATTTATTTTGTATTCAGCCACATCCGAGGTCAGTTTCATCCGTTCCTCATAGAGTTTTACGATCTGTTCGTCAATTTTATCAATATCTTTTCGGATATCTAGTAAATCTTTCATATAGCGCTCCTTCATGATTTATGATAAAATTTTATAACACAAAGGTATAAAAGGCAAGATACAACTTACCAAGGAGGACTCGATATTATGAAAAAACGTTTGCCCATAATTATAATTGCTGTTCTGGTCGTAGTATTTGCAGGACTGGGCTTTTACAGCCATCAGAAAAGTAAGATCAAATACAACACAAGCTATGTCAACGGAAATACTGCCGGAAACCTTTACAATGCCGGCTTGTTTTGTGAGAAAAACGGAACCGTTTATTTTGCCAATCCGGATGACGATTACCGGCTGTATTCCATGGATACAAACGGCAATCATCTGAAAAAACTCAGTTATGACCGTGTCATGTATATCAACGCCGATGACCATTATGTATACTATGTACGCAATAATGAAAATAATGGAACCGGATTTGATTTCTTCTCCTACGCAAGAAACAGTCTGTGCAGAATTGACCAGAATGGAGAAAACACTAAAATTTTAGACAAAGATCCCTGCCTGTATGCCTCGCTTGTCGGAAACTACATTTATTATCTGCACTATGATGACAAGGATGCTACAACGCTTTACAAGATCGGAATCGATGGCGAAGGACGCAAAAAAGTATATTCGCCTTACATTTTTACATGCAGCACGCTGGGTCAGTATATTTATACCAGCGGAACCGAAAGTGACGGTGCCATCTATCAGCTGGATACCGCCAGTGACAGTTTAAGCAAAGTCTATGAATGTAATTCTTTCAAACCGATTGTAACCAGTGATGACAATGTCTATTATATGGATGTGGATCAGAACAACGCCCTGGTACATACCAATATGAAATCCGGTCATCCGGTTACACTTACCAAGGACAGTCTGGATCTCTACAATGTATACGGAAGCAGTATTTTTTATCAGCGCTATTCCGAAGACAATCCGGCCCTTTGTATGATCAAAAATGACGGCAGTGGATATCAGGAACTGGCACAGGGCAATTACTCCAATATCAACGTCACTTCCAGTTACATCTATTTTACCGATTTTAAGACAAAAGAAATGTTCTGTACACCGACCGATCATCCGGGAACACTCACCGCTTTCCATCCCGGCGTTATCAAAAAATAAATGTATAAGACTGTAAAAGAGGAGGAACCCAAAAATGCGGTTCCTCCTCTTTTGTTTTTCAAAACTTCCATAACATTACGCGCCAAAATCAAACAGGGAAAGCTGATTGGATTCCGGCATATCGCCAAACAATCCCAGATCACTCATCAGTTCTATTGTTGTCTTTGATACTTTTGTCCGTTCCCTAAAATCATCCTTGGAAAGAAAAATTCCGTCTTTTGCCGCTTCTGCAATCGCAACTGCCGCATTATCGCCAAGTCCGTCAATCGTATTGAGTGCCGGCAGCAGTTTTCCATCCACAATCTGAAAATGATGCGGTTCTGACTTATAGATATCCAGCGGAAGAAATTCAAATCCTCTGGCATACATTTCCTGTACCAGACGCATATCTTTGTAGGTATCCTGCTCTTTTTTGGAGAGCTCGTCCTTGCGCTTTTCGTACTCATGCATATATCCTTCCAGTTTTTCTTTTCCCTGACACATCAGCTCATAACTGAAAGCGGTCGCACGGATAGAAAAATATGCTGCATAGTAAGCCAGCGGATAAAACACCTTACAGTAGGCAATGCGCCATGCCATCATAACATACGCGGCTGCATGGGCTTTCGGGAACATGTACTTAATCTTCTCACAGGACCAGATATACCAGTCCGGTACATTGTGATCGATCATATCCTGCTTCCATTCCGGCCATTTGTCACATTTTCCTTTTGCCACAATTCCCTTCCGGACATTCTCCATAATCTTAAACGATTCCTCGGAATCCAGTCCCATGCCAATCAGATAGATCATGATATCATCCCTTGTACAGATGGCGGTAGAAATCGTTGCCTTCTTTTCCTGAATCAGTGTCTGTGCATTGCCAAGCCATACGTCCGTACCATGGGACAGCCCTGCAATACGCACCAGATCCGAAAATTCTTTTGGCTGTGTATCAATTAACATGCCCATGGCAAAGTCTGTACCAAACTCCGGGATACCCAATGCCCCCAGCTGGCAGTTCACCAGATCGTCCGGCGTGATGCCAAGTGCGGAAGTATCCTGAAACAGCGACATGACAGCCTTATCATCCAATGGAATCTGCGTCGGATCTACACCCGTCAGATCCTGCAGCATACGGATCATGGTAGGATCATCGTGTCCGAGAATGTCAAGTTTTAAAAGATTATGGTCAATCGAGTGATAATCAAAATGTGTGGTCGTAATATCGACCGTCATATCATTTGCCGGATGCTGAACCGGGGTAAATGTATAAATCTGTTCCCCCATCGGAAGAACAACGATACCACCCGGATGCTGTCCCGTAGTACGACGCACCCCGACACATCCAAGTACGATCCGGTCAATTTCACAGTTTCTCTTATGTACGCCGCGCTCTTCATAATAATTTTTGACATAACCGAATGCCGTCTTATCCGCCAGCGTACCGATCGTTCCTGCCTTAAAGGTCTGTCCCTCCCCGAAGATAACTTCGGTGTATTTATGTGCCTTACTCTGGTACTCTCCGGAAAAGTTCAGGTCGATATCCGGCTCTTTATTTCCCTTAAATCCCAGGAACGTCTCAAACGGAATATCAAACCCTTCTTTGGAAAGCGGTTTTCCGCAACGCGGACAGAGCTTATCCGGCATATCACATCCGCTTCGGCCGGAAAAAGATTTTACCAGATCCGAATCAAAATCGCTGTACTGACAATGTTTGCACAGATAATGCGCATGCAGCGGGTTCACCTCCGTAATACCGGACATTGTCGCAACGAAAGAACTTCCGACCGATCCACGCGATCCGACCAGGTAGCCGTCTTCGTTGGATTTCCAAACCAGCTTCTGCGCAATGATATACATCACAGCATACCCATTGCTGATGATGGAATTTAATTCCCGGTCTAAACGTTCCTGCACAATTTCCGGCAGTGGATCTCCATACATTTTATGTGCTTTGTTGTAACAGATGTCACGCAGCATCTGGTCCGAGTTTTCAATGACCGGCGGACACTTATCCGGACGAACGGGAGAAATTTTTTCGCACATATCCGCAATCCGGTTTGTGTTTGTAATAACAACCTCTTCTGCTTTTTCACTTCCAAGATAGGCAAATTCTTTCAGCATCTCTTCCGTCGTCCGCAGAAAAAGGGGAGCCTGCTCATCCGCATCTTTAAATCCCTGCCCTGCCATGATAATTCTCCGGTAAATTTCATCCTCCGGATCTAAAAAATGCACATCACAGGTTGCCACCACCGGCTTATGGAACTGTTCACCGAGCCGGACAATCTTTTTATTGATCTCAATCAGATCGTCATTGGACGCAACCGGAGAATCTTCATCTCTTACAAGGAATGCATTGTTTCCGAGCGGCTGGATTTCCAGATAATCATAAAAGTTTACCAGTCTAGAAATTTCTTCCTCCGGACGGCCATTTAAAATTGCCCGGTACAACTCTCCCGCTTCGCAGGCAGACCCGATCAGAAGTCCATCCCGGTACCTGATAAATTCACTCTTCGGAATCCTCGGACGCCGGTGATAATATTTGATATGCGCCAGCGAAATCAGCTTATACAGGTTTGTCCGCCCCTGATCGCAGGTGGCAAGAATGATCGCATGATAAGTCGGCATCTTTTGTACATTCTGCACCGATGAGGTTCCCATTGCATTCACTTCGTCCAGGGTAGACATACCGCGCTCCCGGAGCATCTCAATAAACTTCACAAAAATCTCTGCCGTACATCCGGCATCATCCACTGCACGATGGTGATTTTCCAGGGATACGCCCAGCGCTTTTGCAACCGTATCCAGCTTAAAACGGTTCAGATTCGGAAGCAGGACACGCGCCAGGGCAACCGTATCCACAATCGTCGGCTTGCATGGAATATCCAGCCTTTGGCAGTTTTTCTTGATAAAACTCATATCGAAATCGGCATTATGGGCAACCATAACACATCCCTCGCAGAATTTCATAAATTCCGGAAGAATGTCTGCAATGACAGGTGCATCAATCACCATGGAATCATTGATCGACGTCAGCTGCTCAATCCGAAACGGAATCGGCACTTGTGGATTGACAAACGTTGAGAATTTGTCCACGATCTTTCCGTTCTGCACCTTCACCGCCCCGATCTCTATAATGCGGTTGGTCTCCGGACTAAATCCGGTTGTCTCCAAATCGAATACCACATAATCTGCATCCAGATCCTGGTTCTGGCTGTCCGTCACCATCCCCTTTAAATCATCGACCAGATATGCCTCCACGCCGTAAATGACTTTAAAATCCGAATCGGACGGTACGGTATGATTGGCATCCGGGAACGCCTGCACATCCCCGTGATCGGTAATGGCAATCGCCTTATGCCCCCATTTCATGGCACGCTTGACAATATCCTTGACATCTGAAACGCCATCCATATCACTCATTTTGGTATGGCAGTGCAGCTCTATGCGTTTTTCTACGCTGGTATCCATACGGACCGTTGTAAAATCGGCGCATTTCTTGATTCCGACGATAGAACCGATGGTAAGTTCACTGTCGAACTTATCAATGGTTGCAACACCTTTGACACGCACAAACTTTCCCCCGCTGATTTCTTTTAACAGCTCCGGTACATCATCATTTCTCGCAAAAATTTTAAGAACAATCGTATCGGTAAAATCCGTCACGGAAAAAATAATGATGGTCTTTTCATTGCGGATCTCACGGGTATCAACCGACAGAATCTTTCCGCGGATCACAACCTCTCCGATCGGTCCGTCAATCTTCTCAATCTCCATGCTCTCTTCTTCGAAGTCTCTTCCGTATATTACATCCGGATTCATGGATTTTTTGCCGTTATCCGACTCGAATTTCCGGCGGAACTCTCCCCGCTTTTCAAACTTCTGCTTTGGTTTTGCATAATTTGTACCATTTTTTGAAGTGTCTGCACGATTTCCTGCCGTTTTTGCAATTGTCTTTGTTTTTTCTTCTGTTTCGACAGTTTTCTCTTTTTCTTCCGTTTCCTGGGATTTTCCTTCCATAACCAGCTTCGTCCGCGCAACAATTCCTGCCACTTCCTGCCGGATCTGTTCTTCGGAATTTTTCCGGTATTTGCTCTCCTGCGGTTTCCGGTATTGTGGAAATATTTTCAGATTCATTCCACAGCGCTCACAGATCACTTTCTCTAAAAATTCGATAATCTCATCCGTACGGGTTTTGGCAATAATAGTCTCATCCATCGTCAGAATCAGACGGTCCTCTTCCGGAAATTCCATGTCCGCCGTCCGCAACAGATTGTATTCGAGCACACTGTAGGCATTCAGTTCATCTAAAATACTGTCCTTATACACCTCTATCAGAGACTTCGGGGTATACTGTTCGGAAAGCTCATAAGACTCTATGATCTTTACCTGTATGGCCCGGTTCTGAAAAATCTGTTCGGTAATCGCTTTTTCAAGTTTCCATATGTTTTTTTTGAAAATAAGTCTTTTTGCACGCAAATAAATGCGAATATGAGTATGTTCATGATTCGCACTTATTTTTGTCACTTCAGTTGTATCTAACAGCCCTTCGAGTTCTTCCTCCAGTTTCAGTGTCGGAAAGGCTTCACGAAATGCTTTTGACATCAGTCTTCACTCCAATGTTCCAATTCATAACGCAGTGCCGGCAGAAGTTCTGCTTCCGGTACTTTTTTGTAAATTTCTCCATGTTTGATAATCAGACCCTCGCCGACACCTCCGGCAATCCCGATATCGGCTTCCTTTGCCTCTCCCGGTCCGTTTACCACACATCCCATTACCGCCACTTTGATATCAAGCGGAAATTCCGAAACCATCGTTTCTACTTGATTGGCAAGCCCGATCAGATCAATGCGGGTTCTTCCGCAGGTCGGACAGGAAACCACTTCCACGCCCCCTTTGCGAAGTCCGAGGGTACGAAGAATCAGTTTTGCGGATTTAATCTCTTCCAACGGGTCCCCGGTCAGAGAAACACGGATAGTATCCCCGATTCCCTGGTTTAAAATCAGTCCCAGACCGATTGCGGATTTGATATTCCCGCTGATCAGTGTTCCCGCCTCTGTGATTCCCACATGCAGCGGATGATCCGTCTGTTTTGCGATCAGCTCATGTGCTTTGACACACATCATGACATCCGAGGATTTGATACTGATCACAAGATTATCATAGCCCATATCTTCGATCAGTTTCACTTTATCCATTGCGCTCTCCACAATTCCCTCTGCGGTCACACCATGGTATTTTTCCACGAGACCCTTCTCTAAAGATCCGCTGTTGACGCCCACACGGATAGGAATCCGGCGCTCTTTTGCCACATCCACAACCGCTTTTACACGCTCACGACTTCCAATGTTTCCGGGATTGATACGAATTTTATCCGCACCGTGCTCCATGGCTGCAATCGCAAGCCGGTAATCAAAATGGATATCCGCAACCAGCGGGATGGTAATCTGTTTTTTGATTTCCGTCAGCGCCGCAGCTGCCTCCTGGGTGGGAACCGCGCAGCGGATAATTTCACAACCGACTTTTGTCAGCTGCTTAATCTGTGCCACCGTTGCCGCAACATCCTCTGTCTTTGTATTTGTCATAGACTGAATCGCAATCGGATGATTTCCTCCAATCCATCTGTTTCCAATCTGTACTTCCTTTGTGATATGTCTCTCCATCATAACGCCTCTAGCCTCTTAGATAAATAGTTTTCGAATGTCATTGAACATAACAATAAACATCAGTCCAAACAACAATACAATACCAACCAGATTTACCATGCCTTCTTTGTTTGGATCAATCCGCTTTCTGCGGATCGCCTCAATAATCAGAAATAACAGCCGGCCTCCGTCCAGTGCCGGAAGCGGCAGCAGATTCATAACGCCCAGATTCGCAGATAAAAGAATCGTCCAGTTGAGCATATTCAAAAGTGCATAGTAATACCCGTCATTTTTTACAGACTGCTGATAGGTGTCTCCGATTGATTTTACGATACCGACCGGTCCGCTCAGTTCGTTTGGAGATACCTGACGTGTCACAAGCATTTTCAGACTCTGGATAGTGGTATAAATCCAGTATCGCACCTCGTAAAAACTGTTTTTTAAGTTTGTGAGCACGTTTCCCTTTACCCGGACATTTCCCATGGTCTGAAATCCGTACAGATATCTTCCGGTCTCTTTATCCAGTTTCGGAACCAGTGTTGTCGTATGTTTCTGCCCATCCCTTGCATAAGTGACTTTAATGGTTTCCCCGGAATGAAATGTTCCGTATGCAGTGATTTCTCTGCTGAAATGAACCGAAAAATGATTCATCCGGATAATCTCATCCCCTTCCTGAAGACCTGCCTCTTCTGCGGCATATCCTTCCATTACCCCGGAAAGAACCGGCTTATCATATCCCACACAGCTCATCAGGATAAACGCGAAAATAAATGCAAGAATAAAGTTAAAAAAAGGTCCTGCAAATACGACGCTCATACGTCCCCATACCGGCTTTTTACCAAATGCACGATTGTCCGTCGAATCTTCGTCTTCCCCTTCCATCATGCAGGCTCCTCCAAACGGAAATGCCTTAATGCAGTATTTGGTTTCGCCTTTTTGTATCCCACAGATAGTCGGTCCAAGGCCGAAACAAAATTCATTTACCCGGATTCCGTTTGCCTTTGCAAGCAAAAAATGCCCCAGTTCATGAAATAAAATGACAATACTAAATATTACAAATGCGATAAGAAATGATACAATTTTCATTTTTTTTACCACCTGCCCCCTATATATTCATATGTTGCCTGCTCTGTCTCTAAGATCTGCTCTAAATCCGGATGTGCGATATAGCTGACTTCTTCCATTGCAGCTTCAATCATTTCCGTAATTTCCGGATAAGCGATTTTTCTGTCCAGAAACATTGCCACTGCCTTTTCATTTGCGGCATTAAAAACCGTTGGGATATTTCCTCCCCGTCTGGCAGCATCATATGCCAGGGAAAGCCCACGGAAGGTATCCGTATCCGGGCGCTCAAACGTAATGTCACGAAGAGCAAAAAGATCCAGACGCTTCCCGGATAAATGTTTCCGCTTTGGGTAATACAGTGCATACTGAATCGGCAGACGCATATCCGGCGTTCCAAGCTGCGCAATCACTGCACCATCCTCATATTCCACAGCAGAATGAATGACACTCTGCGGATGCACGACAACTTCAATCTGTTCGAGTTCCACACCAAACAGCCATTTTGCTTCCATAACCTCAAGCCCTTTGTTCACAAGTGTCGAAGAATCAATGGTCACCTTGTGTCCCATGGACCAGTTCGGATGCTTTAATGCATCTTCCACCTGTATATGGAGCAGATCCTGCTTCTTTCTGCCCCGGAACGGTCCTCCGGATGCGGTAAGAAGGATTTTACTGATCGGATTTTCTTCGTTTCCCTGCAAAGACTGGAAAATGGCACTATGTTCACTGTCTACCGGAAGAATGGACACTCCATACTCCGCTGCAAGCGGAATAATCAGATGTCCTGCCGTAACTAACGTTTCTTTGTTTGCCAGGGCAATCGTTTTCTTTGCCTTTATGGCTGCAATGGTCGGCCGGATTCCGAGCATCCCGACAATCGCCGTCACCAGAATTTCCGACTCTTCATAAGTTGCAACCGCAAGTAATCCATCCATTCCGGTTTCCACAGGAATGCCCAGATCCGCCGTGCGGACCCGAAGGGAAGCTGCTGCCTCTTTGCTCCACACAGCAACAAGCTTTGGGCGAAATTTCCGCATTTGTTCTTCCAGCAGACGGATATTGTTTCCACAGGCAAGTGCGGTCACTTCAAAATCATCTGCATGTTCTTCAATCACAGAAAGTGTCTGTGTTCCAATGGACCCTGTCGATCCCAAAATTGCTATCTTTTTCATCGTTCACCTCTTACAGCATATGAAGCGCCAGGAAATAAATGATTGGTGCAGTAATAATCATGCTGTCAAACCGGTCGAGAATTCCTCCATGACCTGGAATCAACTTTCCGTAATCCTTGATATCATAATTTCTTTTGATGGCAGAAGCTGTCAGATCCCCTACCATGGAAATCAGTCCGGCAATTGCCGCAATCACAGCAAGAATTACAATTTCTCCACGTTCCAGATGCATCGGGCTACGGAAAATAAAACAATATAAAGCGGTCAGAAGCGCAGCACCTGCCACACCTCCTACTGCACCCTCTACCGATTTTTTCGGACTGAGTTTCGGCGACATCTTGTGCTTTCCGATCAGCATTCCGACGCAATATGCACAGGTATCGCATCCCCACGAACATAAAAATACAAGAAAGGCAAGATATAACCCTCTCTCCAGCGTACGGATCTGATATACATAAGAAAGCATGACCGCTACATAGAAGAATCCAAAAAATGCTGCCATCACCTGATCTGCATGAAATTTCGGATATGCAAATACAAATACAAACATTAACAGAATCAAAAATGCCATAAATAAAATCATAAGATCCGGCAGAAACTTCCACTGTAAATTACAGTAATAAACGATTGCCGCCAGATATCCAACGCCTGCCAGAACGGTCTTTTCCATCTTGAACACGCGATATAATTCAAACATTCCGATACAGGAAATGGCAAGTGTTGCAAATAATAAAATTTCATGGCCTGAAATAATCAAAAACAGAGCCAGAATTACCAGCACGATTCCGCTTAACAGTCTCGTTTTAAACATCCTATTCTTCCTCCTTAAGTCCGCCAAAGCGTCTGTCTCGTTTATTATACGCTTCCACAGCTAATTCCAATTCTTTTTTATGAAAATCCGGCCACGGAACATCCGTAAAATAAAATTCGCTATACGCAAGCTGCCACAGCAGATAATTGGAAAGCCGCTGCTCTCCACTTGTACGAATCAGTAAATCCGGGTCTGGAAGTTCCCTTGTATCCAGATATCCGGAAAAGATTTTCTCATTGATTTCCTCCTCCGCGATTCTGCCATTCTTTATATCAGTAAACATATGCTTCATGGCCCGAAGCATCTCATCCCGGCTTCCATAATTGATGGCAATGGTCAGATTCAGTCCCGTATTTGCCGCGGAAACTTCTTCCAGTTCCTGAATCTTTTTCTGAAAACTTTCGGATAATCTGGAAAGTTCCCCAATCACACGTACCCGCATATTATTTTTATTTGCCGTGCGGATACAGTTTTTCAAATAACTCTCCAGCAGTTTCATCAGTGCAGCCACTTCGCTGTCCGGACGATTCCAGTTTTCCGTGGAAAATGCATACAGTGTCAGGTACTCAATTCCAAGCTCATCTGCAGCCTGACAAACCGTTTCTACATTCTTTGCGCCAACGGTATGTCCATAATTGCGTGGCATACCCTTGCTTTTTGCCCATCTTCCATTCCCATCGAGTATAATCGCCACATGTTTTGGAATTTTCATCAATCTTGTTCCCCTCTTTCCTGCAAGTGAAAAAGGGACATAGCCACAGGCTTATGTCCCTTAAACATCTTATACTGTAAGAATTTCATCCGACTTGGCATCCACAGCCTTGTCAATCTGTGCAACATACTGATCGGTCAGTTTCTGGATTCCGTCTTCGAGATCCTTGATCTCGTCCTCGGAAATATCCTCCGCCTTGCCTACTTTTTTGAAATGATCCATCGCATCTCTGCGGATATTTCTCACAGCGACCTTGGCACCCTCACCTTTTTTCTTAATATCTTTTGCCAGCTCTTTTCTTCGCTCTTCGGTCAGTTCCGGAAATACCAGACGAATCAGTTTTCCGTCATTCGTCGGGTTAATTCCCAGATCCGAACTGAGAATGGCTTTTTCAATTTCTTTTACCATAGATGCTTCTATGAAATTACGTACCAAACTGATTATTGCTTTTGTAGTCGTTATGATCTTTCCTGTAACATTTGCACTGATCGCAATGCATGCATTTGTTCCGGGAAGAGGGGCAGAGATACAGCAGCTGTATCTGATCGCAGTTGTCCTTACGACAGCATTTCTAATCTTGTGGATCTACAGATCGGTATCGGTCCCGCTGGAGAAACTTCAGAGAGCTGCACGCAATATCAAAGAGGGTAATCT